>ERZ808051.297-NODE-297-length-61426-cov-6.679734_pt1 | contig 61426 bp, 63 predicted proteins | sample MGYA00380199_ERZ808051 | MGnify/ENA primary metagenome ERZ808051 (study PRJEB31490, sample SAMN06133391) | mouse gut metagenome | isolation source: J11 | host: mice | place: China: Chengdu | collected 2015-05 ... | reverse complement strand
AGGGAGCCGTGCCGTAAATTTATCCATCGGAGGTGTCAAAATGGAGAAAGTTTACGACAAATGTTGTGGTATTGATGTGCACAAGAAGCTCATCGTAGCCTGTTTCAAAAAAGGCAACAAACAGGAAATACGAAACTTCGGTGCAACAACCAGGGAACTTCTCGAAATGGCTGACTGGCTCAAGGAGGGCGGCTGCGAAATGGTCGCCATGGAGAGCACGGCATCCTATTGGAAACCCCTGTACAACATCCTTGAAACCTGTGAGCTGGAAGCCATGGTGGTCAATGCACGCCATATGAAAGCCGTTCCGGGCCGCAAGACGGATGTAAAGGACGCAGAGTGGATTGCGGACCTCCTGCAGCATGGCCTGCTTACGGCGAGCTACATCCCGGATAAGGACCAGCGGGAACTAAGGGAACTTGTCCGTTACCGCAAAAGCCTTGTTGGGGAGCGTAACCGTGAACTGAACAGGCTTCAAAAGATGCTGGAAGGCGCCAACATCAAGATTTCCGGAACAATTACGGACATCAACGGCAAAAGCGCGAGGAACATCCTGGAACACATCCTGACAGGCCGGCAGATTGATTCCGCCGAATATGACATCCTGTACGAAAAGAAGATCATAGCGCACAACCTGAAAGCAACGAAGGAACAGATCATAGACGACCTGAACGGGGTCATGTCGGAACTTCAGAGGAAAATGATGAGGATACTTCTCGACCATCTGGATGAACTGAATGTCCACATCAAAGAGCTGGATGATGACATAGATAACTTCATGAAGCCGGCGGAGAAGAAAGCTGCCAGTGTGATACAGGACATCTCCGGTATCGGGAATACCAGCGCCCAGGCGATCATTTCCGTAATCGGGACAGACATGGAGCGTTTTCCGACAGACGCCCATATATCTTCGTGGGCGGGACTCTGCCCCGGAAACAATGAGAGCGCGCATAAGCGTAAATCCGGTAAGACAACCAAAGGGAATGCCCTGCTGAGGGATACATTGGTTGTATGTGCCCATTCAGCGGTCAAAAACAAAAGCTCGTATTTTTCCGCACAATTTGCCCGAATCAGTGCACACCGTGGAAAGAAAAGAGCTTACGTTGCGGTTGCACATTCCATGTTGATAGCCATATACCACATCCTAAAGGACGGTGTGGTGTTCAAAGATTTAGGAGCGGATTACTATAATCAGTTTAACAGGGAACGCAAGATTAATGCGTACCTGAAAAAGCTAAAAGCACTTGGCTGGGAAGCCCCTGTAGTTGTCGCATAAGTTTTTTAGCTGAGCTTAAAACGCACAAAAAAAGCTTGATAGGGGTAGTCTGCGCTTTTTTGGCTATCCGAAAGGCTTTGTTTCAAAGTAATTCATAAGAGGGGAGCAGTATAAATGATGATAATGGAAGAAATACTGGAGCAGTCCATAGAAGCAGCACGTCCGGCCATCGCACAGGGGGCGGTGGCAACTTATATCCCGGAGCTGGGGAAGGTAGACAAAAATCAACTGGGAATATGCGTGTTCACAAAAGAGGGTGAGCGCTTTTTTGCCGGAGATACAGCAGTGAGGTTCAGCATTCAGAGTATTTCAAAGGTAATCAGCCTGGCTGCTGCTCTGGAACACTGCGGATTTGATACGGTATTTGAGCAGATCGGAATGGAGCCGTCAGGAGATGCCTTTAATTCCCTGATTAAGCTGGAAAGTTCCAACAGTCATCCCTATAACCCCATGATTAATTCCGGTGCCATTGCCATATGTGGATACCTTGTTCCGGTGATTTCCTTTGAGGAGATGGTGGAGCTGGCCAGGACGCTCTGCAGGGATGATGGAATCGTCATGGATGAGAAGGTGTATCAGTCGGAAATGTCCCATATTTCCCGGAACCGCGCCATTGCTTATCTGTTGGAAAGCAAGGGGGTTATCACCAGCGATGTAGAAAAAACACTGGACTTTTATGTGCGGATGTGTTCTTTGAGCGTGACGGCTGAAAGTCTGGCGGAGCTTGGACTTTTACTGGCCAACCGGGGAATTCAGCTTTCCACAGGAAGACATCTTTTAAAACCGGATACGGTGCGGGTAGTGAAGACCATCATGATGACCTGTGGAATGTATGATGGATCCGGCGAATTCGCCGTTCGCGTGGGGCTCCCCTCCAAGAGCGGAGTCGGCGGTGGAATTCTTTCTGTGGCAGACAGAAAAATGGGAATTGGTATTTTCGGACCGGCCCTGGATGGAAAGGGAAATAGTATTGCCGGAGAGCGGATGCTGCAATATCTGTCTGAAAAACTGAATCTCCACATGATGGGGGAATAAGAAGTATACCCCCGGAATAGTCATTAAATCCAGGGGAGAAGATTGTAAACCAAAATAGAACAATGGGTTGACAATAAAGAAAACCATGCTATAATGTAAACGTATCATAGATATTTAGTTGACAATAACTAAAATTGTACGTTAAGGAGATTTGCATGGAAACAGTAACAGCAAAAAGAAAAATGACAACCGCACAGATGACAGTAACTGCCCTTATGACCGCCATTACCTGCATTTTGGGTCCCTTGTCGCTTCCGATTCCCATAAGTCCTGTACCAGTCAGCCTTACAAATCTTGTAATTTATTTTATGGCTTATGTGCTGGGGGCAAAATTGTCTGTTATAAGCTACATGGTTTACCTTCTTCTGGGAATGGCAGGGCTTCCTGTATTTTCGGGATTTTCCGGCGGTCTGGCAAAGCTTGCAGGCCCTACGGGCGGATACCTGGTTGGCTTTATTTTCCTGGCAGCAATTGCTGGTTTTTGCGTGGAAAGATTTCCTGGTAAAATTTATTTGCATGCAGCCGGTATGGTAATTGGAACGGTTGTGTGTTATGTTTTTGGGACTGTATGGCTTTCCGGTCAGCTGGGAAGAACCTTTCTGGAGGGGCTGGGAATCGGTGTCATTCCGTATCTTCCCGGTGATACTATAAAAATTATTGCGGCTGTTATTGCAGGACCGCAGATTAAGAAATCGCTTTGCCGTGTGGCAGGATAGAAGCGGGGCCTGGCCGTATTGATTATAAAAGGAGAAAATAATGATTGAGCTTCACCTTCATCTGGACGGTTCTTTAAGACCGGAAACAGTCTGGGAACTGGCAAAGGAACAGAAAATTGACCTTATGGCAAAGACTGTGGAGGATGTGCGCCATAAAATGGAGGTTCCGGAGAACTGTAAAACTCTGGAGGAGTATCTGGAACGATTTGAGATGCCTTTAATGGTGCTCCAGAAGGCGGATGCCCTGGAACGGGCGGCCTTTGAACTTACAGAAGATCTCGTCGGACTTGGTGTGACTTATGCAGAAATACGATTTGCACCCCAGCTTTCCTTAATCGGAGGATTGACGCAGGAGGAAGTGACGGAGGCAGTCATTTGCGGTGTGAAACGGGGAATGAGGCAGTATCCGCAGATCCGTGTGGGCCTGATTTTGTGCTGTATGAGGGGGAATACTAACCAGGAGTTAAATATTAAGACCGTAGAGACGGCAAAAAAATATCTGGGAGAGGTAGTATGCGCTGTGGACATCGCGGGAGCGGAATCCCTGTTTCCCACAGAGCTTTTTGCTCCTGTATTTGCGAAGGTAAGGGAGTATGGAATTCCCATGACCATTCATGCAGGGGAAGCAGCAGGCCCGGACAGCATAAGAACGGCCCTTTCCTATGGGGCCAGACGGATTGGCCATGGAGTGGCAGCCATTAAAGATCCAAAGCTTATGCAAATTCTGGCGGAGGAAGGAATTACTTTGGAGGTATGTGTAACCAGCAATTATCAGACCAAGGTGGTGCCGTCCATTGAATCCCATCCTATAAAAAAGCTGTTTGACGCAGGGATCCATGTGACTGTAAACTCCGATAATATGACATGCTCCAAAACGAATATTCAAAAGGAAACCGTTTTGTTAAAAAATGTACTGGGATTTACAGACAGGGAAGTTGAAACCATGGAGGCTTATGCCCGGGAGGCAAGGTTTTTAAAGTAACAGGAAAAAACTATTTGCAGTGATTGCCTGAAGAAGTCAAAAATGATATACTGACTCCATATGGGAAAAGATTGGAGAATATATATGAAGAAAATGATTTCCTGGAATGTGAATGGTTTAAGGGCCTGCCTTGGGAAAGGCTTTCTGGAATATGTGAAGGAAACAGATGCAGATATTTTCTGTATTCAGGAGAGCAAGCTGCAGGAGGGGCAGGCCGAGATCGACCTCCCCGGATATCACCAGTACTGGAATTACGCGGAGAAGAAAGGATACTCCGGAACAGCCATGTTTACAAAAGAAGAGCCCATATCGGTCTCTTATGGGCTTGGCATTCCGGAGCATGATAAGGAAGGCCGGGTGATTACGGCAGAATTTCCCGGCTATTATGTGGTTACATGCTATACACCCAACTCCCAGGACGGCTTAAAGCGCCTGGACTACCGAATGGAGTGGGAGGACGCTTTCCGCGCTTATTTAAAAAAGTTAGAGGAGAAGAAGCCGGTGATTTTCTGCGGCGACTTAAATGTGGCCCATAAGGAGATTGATCTGAAAAATCCGAAGACCAATCGAAAGAACGCTGGTTTCACTGACGAAGAGAGAAACAAATTCACAGAGCTTCTGGGGGCGGGATTTGTTGATACCTGGAGGTATTTTAACCCGGATAAAGAAGGAGTATATTCCTGGTGGTCCTACCGGTTCTCAGCCCGGGCGAAAAATGCCGGGTGGCGCATCGATTATTTCTGTGTGTCTGAGTGTCTAAAGGACAGGCTGGTGAGTGCGGATATTCACACAGATGTGATGGGAAGTGACCATTGTCCGGTGGAGCTTCTGATTGATGAGGAGGCCAGGGTACGATGAATCTGGTGACAGCAGAGCATCTGACAAAATCATATACAGAGCGGCTCCTGCTCGACGACACGGACCTTTCCATCAACGAGGGTGATAAGATTGGTCTGATTGGCGTCAACGGCACCGGAAAGTCCACACTCCTTAAGCTTGTGGCCGGGCTTGAGGAGCCGGATTCAGGAACCATTGTGCGGGGAAGAAATCTGGATATCCGGTATCTGCCGCAGGATCCTGTTTTTAAGAATGGAGAGACAATTTTAGAGAGCGTTCTCAGGGAAAATGAGGGACATGGGCATGTCTGGGACCTGGAGAGTCAGGCAAAGACGATTTTAAACAGGCTGGGAATTTCCGATTGCAGCGAGAGGGTGGATCATTTATCCGGCGGGCAGAAAAAACGAACGGCTCTGGCTTCGGTTCTTTTATCGACAGCGGATCTTTTGATTCTGGATGAGCCGACGAACCATCTGGACAGTGAGATGGCTGACTGGCTGGAGGATTATTTAAAGAAATTTAAAGGCACGCTTCTTATGATTACTCATGACCGGTATTTTCTGGACAGCGTGACCAACAGGATTGTAGAACTGGATAATGGAAAGCTTTACAGCTATCAGACTAACTATGAGGGATTCCTGGAGCGAAAAGCTGAACGAATGAGTATGGAGCGGGCATCGGAGCGGAAACGCCAGTCGATTTTGCGGGTCGAGTTGGAATGGATGCGGCGCGGTGCAAGGGCAAGATCCACGAAGCAGAAGGGGCGGATCCAGCGCTATGAGGCTCTGCGGAATAAGAAGGGACCGGCCGCGGAAGAGAGTGTGGAAATGGAGTCGGTTTCCAGCCGGTTGGGAAGGACAACTGTGGAAATTTCGAATCTGTGCAAGGCCTATGGTGACAAAGCGCTGATTCGGGATTATACCTATTTTTTCCTGAAAAATGACAGGATCGGATATATCGGCCCCAACGGAAGCGGGAAATCCACGCTGATGAAAATCATCGCGGGTTGGGAACAGCCGGATTCCGGGACAGTGGAGATCGGGCAGACGGTGAAGATCGGCTATTTCTCGCAGGAAAATGAGGACATGGACGTAAGCCTTAAGGTAATTGATTACATCCGGAATGTGGCGGAGTATGTGAAGACAAAGGACGGCAGCATCAGCGCGTCCCAGATGCTGGAGCGGTTTCTGTTTCCGCCGTCGATACAGCATGCGGTAATCGGAAGACTGTCTGGTGGAGAACGGAGAAGGCTGTACCTTTTGCGGGTCCTTATGGAGGAGCCCAATGTCCTGATTCTGGACGAACCGACCAACGATCTGGATATCCGGACACTGATGATTCTGGAAGATTATCTGGATAGCTTTCAGGGAATTGTGATTGCCGTATCCCATGACCGGTATTTTCTGGACCGGGTTGTGAGCCGGATTTTTGCGTTTGAGGGGAACGGCGTTTTGCGTCAATATGAAGGTGGGTTTACGGATTATGCGCTGCGAAAAGCCGCTGAAAATGGGGAAGAATCAGGCATAAAGGCCAAACCGGACGAGAAAGCGAAAGCAGCAGCAAAGGTAAATACTCTAGAAACGGATAAGGGACAGCGCACCCGTGGGCCGCAAAAGCTTAAGTTTACCTATAAAGAACAAAGGGATTATGAGACCATTGAGGCTGACATTGCGGCTCTGGAAGACAGAATTGCTGTGTTGGAAAGCGAGATGGAAGCCTCTGCCCGTGATTTTGTGAAGCTGAACCATCTTATGGAGGAGAAAAAAGAGCTGGAAACAGCATTGGAGGAAAAGATGGAAAGGTGGATGTATCTTGAAGAGCTTGCGGCAAAGATTGCAGCACAGTAACGGAAGCTCTTTTCAGAAAAGCGGGAAACGTGTACGGATTTCACTTATAATTTCCTTATCTTTTATCATAAAATGCCGATATAGACTAATAAGAGGAATAACAGGATAAACGGACTCAGGCAAACGATATATGTGGTTATGTGCCTGAGGGAAAGGAGATTTCATATGCAGGTTAATGTAACTCAGGATGTAACTGTCAAACAGTATACACAGGCGGCTCAGGATTTGGAAAAAGTCACGTCCGCGGCAACAGAAAAAACAGATGGTAAGGAAAATGCTTCCAACGTTCAGAAACCGGATACGGATCGCGCAGAATTTAATAAGGATAAGGTGGTTACCACTAAAATGAGCGATTCAGAGAGGGCTTCTCTTGTAAATAGTCTGAAAGAAGATCTGAACAATCAGATGTCCCGCTTTACAAATATGATGATGCAGACCTTCCAGAAGCAGGGCATTACAGTTAATATCGCCAATGACAGCAATGATTTCTGGAAGATGATCGCCAGCGGCAACTTTACAGTGGATTCTCAGACGAAAGCAGAAGCTCAGGAAGCGATTTCAGAAAATGGCTACTGGGGAGTGGCACAGACATCCCAGAGAATTTTTGATTTTGCGTATGCCCTTGCAGGAGATGACGCAGATAAAATGAAGGAAATGCAGGCGGCTGTGGAAAAGGGATTCCAGCAGGCAGGAGCAGCATGGGGCGGCGATCTTCCGTCCATTTGCGGCGATACCCGTTCGGCAGTCAGCAAGCTGTTTGATGATTACTATGCCAAACAGGGAGACAAATAGCGAAGCCGGGCATTTTAAAAACGGATTTTATTCCCGACCAGGGCCAGGAATGGCAAAGCGGTATTGTGGATGTATCGCTTTGCCATTCTTTTGAGTTTCATAGTTTTTTATAAAAAAGGGAATATAGCATATGGAAAAACAAAAAATTTTAATTGTGGATGATTCGGAGATGAACCGGGATCTGCTGATTGATATTCTTGACGACCAGTATGATATCGTGGAGGCAGATAATGGCGCGGACGCCATTGCGATTCTTGCACGGCAGAGTGCAGATTTCTCGCTTTTACTTCTGGATATTATGATGCCTGAAATGGACGGGTTTGAAGTGCTGGCCCACATAAATAAAAATCATTGGAATGATACCTTTGCTGTTATGATGATTTCAGCAGATGATTCACCAGCGAATATAAAACGCGCCTATGATCTGGGGGCTTTTGACTATATTGGCCGCCCCTTCGACTCAAGTATCGTCCGGCGCCGGATTTCCAATACGATGTTTTTATATGCCAAACAACAGCGTCTGGAAAAAATAATTGCGGAACAATTCCGTGAACAGGAAAAAAATAATGAGCTGCTGACCTCAATTTTGTCTCATATTGTAGAATTCCGCAACGGAGAGAGCAGCCTGCACGTGCTGCATGTGAAGACCATTACAAAGCTTCTGTTGGAACAGCTGGTGCATCAGACGGACAGCTATCCTTTATCAAAATCAGATATTACATTGATAAGCACTGCCTCTTCCCTGCATGATATTGGAAAAATTTCGATTTCTGATGAAATTCTCAATAAACCGGGGCGTCTTACCGCAGAAGAATTTGAGATAATGAAAACCCATTCGGCCGTAGGCGCCCAAATGCTGATGGAATTGCCAATGGAACAGCAGGAGACGCCGTTGGTTAAGGTCGCTTTTGAAATATGCAGGTGGCATCATGAAAGATATGACGGCAGCGGATATCCGGACGGATTAAAAGGGGAGGAAATTCCCATCACCGCTCAGGTGGTTGCTTTGGCGGATGTGTACGATGCTTTGACCAGCGAGAGATGTTATAAGAAAGCGTTTTCCCATGAAAAAGCATTGAGCATGATTATGGAAGGACAATGCGGTGTCTTTAGTCCGGTTCTTTTACAGTGCCTGGAGGAAATTTCAGAGACGCTGAAGCGTGAGCTGTTTAACGGCCGGATGGAAAAAAAGACGGAAGATATCCGGAACGTTGGAGGAAAAATTGACTATGACAGGCTGTTTACCCGGGAAAAATATACGCTTACGCCCGGAAGCCGGCGGCAGCAGCAGCTATTGTACGTGGATTCCCTGACAAATGTTTTCAACCGCCGCTATTGTGATGAGTTTTTCCAGAGCGGAGAAGAGATCCAGGCGATTGTGGTAATTGATGCAGATAATTTTAAACACATTAATGATACATATGGCCACTCAGTGGGAGACATTGTGCTGCAGGGAATTGCTCAGGCAATTTCCTCCTGTGTTCGAAGAACAGACGCTGTGGTCCGTTATGGCGGAGATGAGTTTGTTATTATATTTAACAGTATTCCGGCATCTGCCTATAAACAGAAGCTGGAGGCAATAAGGCAGACAGTCGATGGGCTGGTGTTGGACGGATACCCGGAAATTCATATGACCGTAAGCATAGGTGGAGCATATGGAGAGGGAAAGCCGAAGGAACTGTTTAAAATTGCAGACAGTATGATGTACCGGTCGAAGGCAGCAAAAAACCAGGTGACAATCTGCTTCCTTGATAAAGAGAATAAAGAAAATTATGAAGATGAGGAAGAAAAAGAAGAAAAAGAAGAAAAAGAAGATTAAAGGAGCCTGATTGCGGGCATCCCTGAACAGAAGCCTTTGGGACTTTTTCGGTAACTGAGAGGAAGCCGGACAGATGCCGGACAATATATGAAAAGAAAGAGAGAATGGTATTATGAATCTAAAAGATTGTTATATGAGTTTTGGCGGTAATTTTGACAGTGTTCTGGAAAGACTGAGACGGGAACAGACAGTCCAAAAATTTGTTTATAAATTTCTGGACGATAAGAGCTTTGAACTGTTTGAGACGTCTATGGAAAAAAAGGATTATAAAGAGGCGCTCCGTGCTGTCCATACCCTTAAGGGGATTTGCCAGAATCTTTCCTTTGACAGGCTCTATACCAGCAGCAGCCTTGTGACTAACGCGTTAAAAGAAGATAATTATGAGAAAGCCATTGAGCTGACGCCCCAGCTGTCTGACGATTATAAACAGGTAGTGAATACGGTCAGGGAATATAAAGAATCCAGGGGGGAATAACAAAACAATGGGGAGCAGTCAGAAGAAGGATCCAATTATCAGGTTCCTGACGTACAGCCTCATTGGACTTTTGCTTTTCAGTATCATTGTTTTCAGCCTGCTGGGAATTTATATGAACCGGGAGAGCAAAAAAACTATTTATGAGGTTGGAGAGATCTACATGTCCGGAATGAACGAGCAGATGGCCAGGCACTTTGAAAACGTTATCAAACTGCGCTTTGAACAGGTTCATGGCCTCGTTTCTGTTGTCCCGTCCGAAGACAGCAAAACAGAAGATTTATATGAGGAGCTTGTTTACAGGGCACAGATCAGAGAATTTGACTATTTAGCCCTTTGTTCCGTGGATGGGGAATTTGAAACTCTTTATGGAGAGCCCATACAGCCGTTAAATCCATTGCCTTTCGTGAAGGCGCTGGTACAGGGCGAGCAGAGAGTTGCTGTGGGAGTTGATACATCCGGAGATGAAGTGGTACTATTCGGCGTTGATGCGGATTATCCCCTGCGAAACGGGGAGAAGAGCACGGGCCTCATAGCGGCTGTTCCACTGGAATATGTTACCGATTTCCTCTCCCTGGAGGACGAGGACCAGTTAATGTACTATCACATTATCCGGCCGGATGCCAGCTTTGTGATACAAAATTCCAATACAGAGCTTTCCGGATTTTTTGATCTGCTGCAAAAGCGAATGGGATCTGACACAGAGGAACCGATTGCCGAAAGCGGTCTTGCGGAGTTTGAAGATGCCCTGAGAGCGAACGGGAAATGTTCCATAATATACGAAACGGAGGGCGAGGAGCTGCAGATCTGTGGTATGCCATTGCCCTATTCTGAATGGTATCTGGTGGCAGTCATGCCATATGGCATACTGGATGATATCATTAACAGTCTGAGCGGCCGACGCATGGCCATGACGCTTCTGGCCTGTGTTTCTGTTCTGCTCATACAGACATGGATCTTTTTCCGGTATTTTTCCATGGCCCGCACCCAGCTCCATGAACTGGAAGAAGCGCGTCGGACAGCGTTAGAGGCAAGCAGAGCCAAGAGCGAATTTCTGGCCAATATGAGTCATGATATCCGAACGCCCATGAATGCGATTGTAGGCATGACTGCCATTGCGGCTGCCCATATGGACGATCGGGAACAGGTGCAGAACTGTCTCAGAAAGATTACTCTGTCCAGCAAACATTTGCTGGGACTGATCAATGATGTTCTGGATATGTCCAAGATCGAAAGCGGAAAATTGAGCCTGACCGTTGAGCAGATTTCCTTAAAGGAGGTTGTGGAAGGGATCGTCAGTATCATGCAGCCGCAGGTGAAAGCCAAAAAGCAGACCTTTGATATCCATGTTGAAAATGTCGTGACGGAAAATGTCTGGTGTGATGGTGTGCGTCTGAACCAGGTCCTTTTGAACATTTTATCCAATGCGACCAAGTACACGCCAGAGGGAGGCTCCATACGCCTGTCCCTGTTTGAAGAAAAATCCGACAAAGGAGACGATTATGTTCGGATTCATATTCGTGTGAAGGATAACGGAATCGGCATGTCTCAGGAGTTCCTGAAAAGGATCTACGAATCTTACAGCCGCGCCGATGGAGCCAGAATCCATAAAACCGAAGGTGCCGGTTTGGGTATGGCCATTACAAAGTATATTGTGGACGCAATGGAAGGAAATATTGAGATCGAAAGCGAGCTTGATAAAGGTACGGAATTCCGGCTTACCTTTGATTTTGAAAAAGCAGATGCAATAGAAATGAATATGGTCCTCCCGTCCTGGAATATGCTTGTGGTGGACGATGACGAATTATTATGCAAAACGGCCATGGACACGCTGAAATCTATTGGAATCAACGCGGAATGTACGCTGAGCGGGGAAAGTGCCATAAAATTGGTGCTGGAACACCATAAAAGGGGGAACGGATACCAGATTATTTTGCTGGACTGGAAGCTGCCTGGTATGAACGGAATCCAGGTCGCAAAAGAAATCCGGCGGGAGTTGGGAGACGAAGTTCCGATTTTGTTGATTTCCGCGTACGATTGGAGTGAATTTGAAACAGAGGCCCGCCAGGCAGGAATCAATGGTTTTATTTCCAAGCCGCTATTCAAGTCGACGTTGTTCCATGCACTGCGTGAATACATGGGCGGAGAAACCGCTCATGATCAGGCAGCGGACCAGAACATTGAGCTGTCCGGCCACCGGATTCTTCTGGCGGAGGATAATGAACTGAACTGGGAGGTTGCCGAAGAGCTCTTGTCTGATCTTGGCCTGGAGATGGAATGGGCAGAAGACGGACAGATCTGTCTGGATAAGTTCCAGAAATCGCCGGAGGGATATTATGATGCCATTCTTATGGATATCCGGATGCCAAATATGAACGGATACGAGGCCACAGAGGCAATTCGGGCACTGAACCGTGGAGACGCGGTATCCATTCCGATCATTGCCATGAGTGCGGACGCCTTTTCCGACGACATCCAGCATTGTCATGAGTGCGGCATGAACGCTCATATTGCAAAACCTATTGATATCACGGAGGTTTCCAGACTGCTTAAAAGGTATCTGGTGTAAAGCAACTTTGGGTGTCAGGGCGTCTTGCCTTCCTGATACTGATTAAGCGTGGTGTAGAGTCCACGTGGAATATGAAATAAGACTGCCGCAATCCCGCTGTCTAAAACCAGTGGGATTGCGGCAGCCTTTATTTTGATGATTTTTGCTGTTTCTCTTATGCTTTCCTGCACCGCTTCCTGCCGCCCGCTCCTGATAAATGACTTCATCATCTGCTCTTCACCAAATAAACGGAAATGCCTGCTTCCGCAGACATCACTATGCATGAAAATCAGTTGCTCCACACTTCTTGTTCGCGCACCGCAGACAAGAAGCTTGTGGCATCCGCCTTATGAAGCAACCTCCTTTTTTCTGTTTTCCCGAAGCTGTCCCGCAGATGGAGCGGTATAAAACTTAGTCGTTTAATTATTGGAGTGTCTGAGTATTACATATTTCATTTTCATTCCTCCCAGTATCTCCTGAAATATCCAATCGTTTGGCTTTCGTGATTAAAACAGCTCCCGCCATGGGGATACTTAAGGGGCTTGCCCTTGCCCTGCTCCATCGCCCTACCCGTTTCCTGACCCTTGGCAAATTTTGGTGGAAATCTGTTGAAAATAGTGTATGCTGACTATGCTGTCACCCTATACTGCACAGCAGGAAGGGGGTGTGTAGCTTGAATAATATACTTAACTTTTGCCTCTCGATTATGGCAAGTGTAGTTGGTTACTACATATGCAAATGGTTAGATCGCGAGTAAAGACAGCTAGCCTAAGAAAGTCCCCAGGAACTTGCCCTTCCTGGGGACTTTCTTTGTGTAGCTTGATTATACTTAACTTCTTGGTACAATTATACTACCTCATTTTGTGAAAAATGTCAATAGATTTACTTTACACGGCTTTTCCATTTAGAGCAATCGCAAAGTCGTCCCATAAAAATCAAGCCTCTTTCTGTGCGACATTTTTAAAAAGTATTTTTTCAATCCTGTTTGAGTCAGTATCCTGTTTTTTTATTGCTATGCAAAATCTTCTTAATATAGAGTCATTCGTTATTGCATTATTCCTTCCTGCCGTCTGCTGCTCCTCCTTCAGTTGTATGTCCAGCAGCCAGTGCTGCATCTCTATGCGTTATTGAACATTCAGATACTAGCATATTATCCGCTGCTTTTTTCCATGGCTGCTTTCTATTACTCCAATGAAGGGATTGCATAATGGCCTTTTGTGGTTTCAATCGAAGAATGCTCTAGCACTTTGGATATCAGGCTGATATCCACTCCATCCTGATATAAACTGCTGGTCCACGTCGTGCTCCATAAATTTCAACTTTTGGATTTTTTGCGGTATACCTTCGCAACGTCCTATATCATGGGCGGCGGGAACCTGGAATCCCTCCAGGTTTTACTTGGGCATTACGATTATACGGTCACAAGGAATTATCTGCCCTATTAATGCAGGAGGGGTCGCGCACCAGGGCACGGCCTCTTTCCTCCATCATTTTTACAATTCTGTTTCCTACAATACAGCCTGCCAGAATTGCCAGAAATTGTGTTACATACCTCATTTTTATTCCTTCTCTTTTTTCTCCTGAAGTATCCAAGTGTTTTCTGACTTCGATACATTAATTTGCATTTTCCAGAATTTCCCTATGTTCTAAAACAGCAATGACTGTTTCTTGTGCATCTTTTAGCTTATTGATATCTCTTTGTATTAGCTTCTGAGGATATTTTACATCAACCCTTAAATCATCAAGCTTTGAATGTGCAAGGTTAATCTTTTGATCCATGTACTCTGATTTGATTTCAAGCTTTTCGAGATACTCACTAATTTTCTTCATCTGCTCATTGGTCTTCTGTTGTTCTTCTAATAGTTTTAAGAGCATTTTTCAGTAGTCATGTTATTATCTCCTCCTGTCTTATTTTCTGGAATGGTAACGAAAGCAGCTCCTGCCATGGGGATACTTAAAGGGCTTGCCCCTTAAGCCTGCCGGAGGGATAAAGGGCAAGCGGAGTGTGCAGGTGAGATTTAGGCTCACCAGAGAAAATTGCAGACGCAAAGCGGCTGTAATTTTCCTCTTCTCCCTACCCTTTTCCTGACCCATTGCCCGGCCCCTTGTAAATTCTGGTAGAAATTTGTTGAGAAATGGTGTATACTGCCTGTGCTGTCACCCTATACTGCACAGCAGAAAGGGGGTGCTTGTTTTGTACAAAGTTTTTGATTTCTTACTCTCGGTTATGGCAGGTGTAACAGTTTATTACATATGCAAATGGTTAGATCGAGATAGAAAAGACAGCTAGCCTAAAATGAAACCTCAGGAATGGCAGTTCCTGAGGTTTCGCTTTGTGCTCATTTTGTATAGTTCTTGATTTCTTGGTGCCATTATATTATCTCATTTGTTTATAAATGTCAACAGGTTTATTTCATACGGGTAGCGTCAACACCCGAATCAGGAAATGCTGTCCAGAGTCTGTTTGCCAGCATGCCTTAACATAATAAGAACGAAAAGGCATGCCAACATCACATGTATAAAAGGAAACCATTTGCATCTGTGGAAGAGGTGTTTGTTGTGGCACAGTCACTGCAGATAAAAAAGGGCAGCGCCCAAGTTTGCATTCAGAAATTCCATATGAAAATAAATTAAAAAAATGTAAAAAAACTCCTTATGGAAACAGGAAAACGGCCGATATTAAATAATGTAAAGGGAAATAAAATCCCAGTCAACGGTGTTCAGTTAAGGGCCCAACGGAATACCAGTGCTGAAACAGGGAGGTTTCAGTAAATAAACAGAATATTTTCAAGGAGGAAATTTTATGCAGATTCAACACAACATATCAGCAATCAACTCTTACAGAAACTTAGGCGTTAACCAGAGTGCTTTGAACAAGAACTTAGAGAAACTGTCTTCCGGTTACAAGATTAACCGTGCAGGCGATGACGCTGCTGGTCTTGCTATTTCCGAGCAGATGAGATCTCAGATCAACGGTCTTAACCAGGCTGCAGTTAACGCAAACGATGCTATCGGTTTGATTCAGACAGCTGAGGGAGCTCTGACAGAGGTTCACTCCATGCTTCAGCGTATGGTAACTCTGGCTACCCAGTCCGCAAACGGCACTTACAACTCTGTTGCAAGAAACAACATTCAGGAAGAGTTTGATAAGCTGAATGAAGAGATTGACCGTATTGCAAACTATACGGACTTCAACGGTGTTAAGCCGATCGCAGCTACTGCTACTGGTACAATGACATTCCAGATTGGTCCGACAGCAGCCGAGACAATTGAGGTTAATGCCAGTGCAATGGACGCAGCAACCTTGGGAGTTGATACTCTTTCAGTAACAGTGCAGACTTCTGCCAACAGTGCTCTTTCTGCTATTAATACGGCAATTAATACGGTTTCCACATACCGTGCTCACCTTGGTGCTTCTCAGAACCGTCTGGAGCATACCATCAACAACCTGAAGGTTACTTCTGAGAATATCACCGCAGCTGAGAGTCGTATCCGTGATACTGATATGGCAGATGAGATTACTGCTTTCACAAAGAACAATGTTCTTTTACAGGCAGCTCAGTCCATGTTGTCTCAGTCCAATGCCGTTCCGCAGAATGTTTTAAGTCTGCTCCGGTAATTAAATTGTACGTAATGTACATGATTTTTACCCGTCTCATAGCGGGACGATCAGGAAAAGCCATTGAAAGCCAACGCTTTGAATGGCTTTTCTTATATTAAATGGAAACATGGGAGAGCGGATATGCGTTTGTCACAGTGCATGATCGTAAAAAATGAGGAGCGCAATATAGAAAAGGCGCTGAGCTGGGGAAAAGACATTGTCTGGGAACAGATCGTGGTGGATACGGGAAGTACGGACAGGACCGCGGAGCTGGCGAAAAAAATGGGGGCTAAGGTGTTTTATTTTCCTTGGCAGGATGACTTTTCAGCGGCTAAAAACTTTGCTATTAGTAAGGCCTCGGGAGACTGGATTGCATTTCTGGATGCAGATGAGTATTTCCCTCCAGAGGAGACAAAAAAGGTGATGCCTCTTTTGGAGCGTTACGATAAAGGAGGATATTATGCGGTAATGACTTCATGGCTTCAGGTACGGGAGGATGAAAGTATCTTTGCCGGAGGAACACAGGCACGGTTGTTTAAAAGGATTGAAGGTTTGATATATCGGAACCGAATCCATGAGGAGCTTTCCTTTCGCGGAATGGGAATCACACCCTATATGGCCGATGCAACAGAGTTACTTTCCATCTATCACACGGGATATGCAGGGAGCGAGGCACAAAATGAAAAAAGAGGAGAACGGAATATCCGGCTGCTTTTGATGGAACTAAAAGACCATCCGGATGATTATCATCTGATGTGCTATCTGGGCGATTCCCATTTAACGGCACGGAAGCCAAAAGAGGCAAAGAAATGGTATTACAAGGCCATTGAAAGGATGCCGGAAAAACTGAATAGGCATGATATCATAAACGCAACAGCTTTTTGGAAGCTTATGACCGTACTCGTTGATGAGAATGACGAAAAGGCACTTCTTGAGCTATATGAAAAGGCAATCCGCCGCCTGCCGCAGGAAAGCGATTTTGACTTTATTTTAGGCAGGTTTTATGCACAGAAAAATGAATTTAAAAAGGCGGCTTTTCATTTAAAAAGATGCCTTTCCCTGCTTGAAACCTATGGAAACGCGAATCAAGGGATGGTGGTCACTGGGGATATTCCGGGAACCTGGGAGCTGCTTGCCCTCAGCTGCTACCAGACAGGTGCACTGGGAGAATGTGTAAAGTACTGTACTGTCCTTTTAAAAGCGGATCCCTATCGTCCTACCGCCCTGGTATTGTTTTTGCGGGCCTTTCAAAAGGAAGATGGAGACAGCGGGAAAAATGCGGAGGCGGTGGCGACATTTCTGGAGCGTCTGTACCATATGGAGCAGCAAAAGGACCGTCTCCTTCTCTTACGCGCTGTCAAAGAGACGGGATACAGTAAGCTGGAGGAACTGATCCGCCAGAAATGCCCGGAAATGGAGCTTCAGGAATTTGACAAAGCTATGGCGGAGTACATAGAGAAAGCAGAAAATCAAAGTTAAAATCAAAATTAAACCGTCAGTCTCCAGCAGGAGGACTGACGGCCCAAAGGGGAGCCCCGCTGTCGCGGCTCCCTTTTAATTCGGAAAGCAGCTTGGAAAGTTCCCACTCTTTTGTGCTGTTTGCATAGCTGCCCGGGTCGGCAATATAGACATTTCCGTTTTCCAGAAGCTTGGTAATGACAATAAAATGGCCGTTCTGGGTAAGGGAGCCCTTTCCCATAAGAGCTATGAGGACAGATCCCTCTCGCAGCAAATCGGATACATGCTCCTGGGAACGGTCCTTGACACTTTGCACATTTAACCCGAATGCGGTCAGGGAACCGGTAATGAGACTGTGATAGGAGCCGTGGTCCGGAGCGTAATATCCATTGGCAGCCGCCCAGTCGGCTGCTTCCGGCGGCGTAAGGGTTATGGAAGAAAAACTGGAGATAACCATAGCCACGGCCGTGGGACCGCAGCCGTGGGACCGTATGGGGTCAGCGCCTCCGTATAAATAATCCGCCCACCGGCTGTCCCCCTGATTATAGTAAATCATAGGACCCATGGCGCTGTCCATGATGTAATAATAAGTATTTTCCTCCGCCCCTGCCAAAAGGGAACTGTCAAAATCCTCTATTTCCCCCATCTCTCCTGAAGAGATAAGCTTCTCCAGATCTTTTTGGGGAGCCCCTTCTGCGGCAGGAAATTCCGATGAAACGGAAAGAGACTCCGGCGCAGTGGAAGGAGACTCTGGGGAAGATGCATTAGGAGTCCCTTCTTCTTTATCGGCGGCCGCCCGCTCCCATCGTGTGAGGAGCTCTTTTGGAAAAGCGGCAGCCCGTGAAAGAAGGCCTGGATTTGCCCATAAAATGCTGATGCATAAAGAGAAGGAAGACAGGACAATGCCAGTTATCAAAATATGCTGGAGAAGCGAATATAGCGTTGGCTGTTTCTTTTTTTTGCGTTTCATGGCCTATCTTATAGTGTGCCACCAGATTTTATGGCCAGTTGAGTCAGCTGGTTTAATACTACCTGATGGATAGAGTTTAAGCTTGCCTGGACACATACAGCACCTATTTTATGGGCCTCCATCGGCATTCCGTAGACAACACAGGATTCCCGGTCCTGACCGATGGTGTAGGCTCCGTTTTTTCTCATACGCAAAAGTCCGGCGGCTCCGTCGGCTCCCATGCCCGTGAGCAGGACGCCTATGGCGTTTTCCTTTGCCGTATAGGCCACGGAATCAAAAAGCACATCAACAGAAGGTCGGTGTCCGCTTACTTTTTCTCCGTCCGCACATTGTACGGCATAGCCATTTCCCATCCGTACCACGCGCATATGTTTTCCGCCGGGAGCCAATAATACATGGTTAGGCTCAATCCGTTCTCCGCCCTGAGCTTCTTTTACTGTAAGGCGGCACTGCCGGTTTAAACGCTCTGCATACATGGACGTAAAGCCTTCCGGCATATGCTGGGTAATCACAATTCCCGGCATATTGGCAGGGAATCGGGTCAGAATCTCAAGAATGGCCTCGGTTCCCCCGGTGGAAGCTCCGATGGCAATGATTATTTTATTGTCTATTGCAGACCGTGCAGAGGAAAGGGCACGACCCTTTTCCTGGCTAAGAAGAGGCCGTACCGCTGAGGGTTTTGCACTTTCCGGAATACGTACATGGAAATTGGAGGCAAACATGAGCTTGGAAGAAAGCCTGGTCAAAAAGGCTTCTTTTTCACCAGCGCTCCCCATATCCGGTTTTTTTACATAGTCCACGGCTCCGGCAGCAAGGGCATCAATGACTTTTATGCTTAAAGAAGATACAAGAATAACAGGAACCGGGTGGAGCGGAAGAAGTTTCTTCAAAAAATCAATGCCGGACATCCCCGGCATTTCAATGTCCAGCGTAACGATATCAGGTTTTAACAGTGGGATTTTCCGCTGGGCGTCAAAGGCATCTACTGCGTAGCCCACAATCTCAAACCTGTCGTTTTTTGATAAAGAATTCATGAGCCAGCTTCTGTAAACAGCAGAATCGTCAACTATCATCAAACGAATTTTTTTATCCATAACAAAAATCCCTTCTTTTTACAGAATGCGGTTTATAGACTGCGGCGGTAAACCGCAGGGACAATATAATTATAAGGACAGTTTTCTTTACTCAGACTTTCTGAATGGCCGATAAAAAGATAGCCGCCCGGTACGGTAGCCTGATAAAAGCGCCGGATCAGGGCCTCTTTTGTAGGCATATCAAAATAAATCATAACGTTCCGGCAGAAAATAAGATCAAAAGGCCGCCTGAACTGGATCGGATCCATCAGATTGAACGTGCGGAAAATAACATTTTTCCGAATAATCGGAGCAATGGTGTAAGAACCTGTGCCATCCTTTACAAAATATTTGCTCTTCCATGAAGAAGGAACCCGGGCCAGACTTTCTTCGTGATAGGAAGGATGCTGGGCCGTATCCAGGATATTCTGTGAAATATCAGTGGCCAGGATACGGGTATCCCAGGCAGATGCCTGGGAACCGAAAAATTCCTTCAGGTACATGGAGATCGTATAGGGCTCTTCGCCCGAGGAGCAGCCTGCGCTCCAGATGGAAAGCACTTTATCATGGGCGTGTTTTTTGGCCAGCTCCGGAAGCACCGTTTTATTCAGATAATCAAAGTGTTCCTCCTCGCGCATAAAATACGTATAGTTAGTGGTAAGCTTATTCAGCATATCCGTAACCATTTCAGGCTTCCGGGAGGATACCAGATCATCCACATACTTGGTAAAATTCGCATACCCCATCTTTATAAGGGTATTGGAAAGCCTGCTTACAATCAGCTGCTTTTTCTGGGATAAGTCAATTCCATAATGCTTTTGTATATAGACATACATCCGCTGGAAATCCGCTTCACTCAGGCTTAACATGAAAAATCAATTCTCCTCTCGTCGTATTTTAACAGGGATCGTTCACAAGGGCCTTGCAGTCAAAGGACATAAGAACACGTCCGTCATCCAGAGTGACCATTCCGTCTAAAAGTTTCTGCTGACGCTTTACGGGAATGGAGCGGACATTTGCAAGGTCAATATCAATTACCTGCTGAACGGAATCCACAATGATTCCCAGGGAAAGGGAATCCACCTGGAGAACAATGATACAGGTCTGGCGGGTGTATTCCTTTTCCTCGTAGCCCATGTAAAGGCGGATATCGACGACAGGAAGTATCTGTCCCCGAAGATTTAAAATTCCCTTAATGTATGGAGGAATCATAGGAATCGGGGTAATGGAATGGCCGTTTATCATTTCGATGACATAATTTGTACTCATGAACAAAGAAAGAGGACCGGACTCAAAAACAAGACACCGCTCGACAGACGAACTTCTTGTCTGAGTTTCAGGCTGCTTCTCTGCTTGATTTTCAACTTGATTTTCAACTTGATTGGACATGACACAAACCTCCCTCAATTACATACTTTTAATAGCGGCAGCGTACAGGCCGAGAATATCAAGAATAATACTGATATTTCCATCTCCGAGGATGGTGCATCCGCTTATACCGTAATTCTTTAGTTCAAACGTGTTCAAATATGCGGGAAGAGGTTTCACCACAACCTGCTGCTCTCCTATCAGACTGTCAACAAACAGGCAGTAGGAGCAGTCGCCGGCTTCCACCCATATCAGTATTCCATCTCTCATATTGGAAGCGTTGGTATCCATATGGAAAAATTGATGGAGCCGGAGAATCGGGTAAAAACTGCCAAGACAGTCAACGATTTCGTTTCCGTATTCATCATGAATCACCTGTTCCTCCGTTACTTTAAAGGACTGGCGGATATTGGAAACCGGGATAGTGAAAATCGAATCTCCAACAGTAATCTTCATACCGTCTACAATTGCCAGTGTAAGAGGAATCTTCAGGCTGATCGTGGTGCCTGAGCCTACTTCACTGGAGATTGAAATAGTTCCGCCTACGGATTCCACGTTCTTTTTAACAACATCCATTCCAACACCACGGCCGGAATATTCCGTTACGGCTTTATTGGTCGAGAATCCGGGCAGCATGATAAGTCCCAAAGCTTCTTTTTGAGTGTACTCGCTCTCGGGCTTTGTGAGAAGCCCTTTTTCGGCAGCTTTTGCAAGAAGTTTCTGAGCGTCCATTCCGTAGCCGTCGTCAGATACAGAAATCACTACTTCGCTGCTTGTGTGAGAGGCACTGAGAATGATTTCACCCTGAGAGGACTTGCCGGCATCAATACGTTCCTGCTGGGTTTCTTCGATTCCGTGGTCCATGCTGTTGCGGACAATATGCATAATAGGATCCTGTATGCTGTCTACGATTGTTTTGTCGACCTCCGTATCCTCTCCGATAATGGTGAGGCGCACATCCTTTCCCAGTTTTTGCTTCATGTCCCTGACAATACGGTTCATCTTCTGGAATACCCCTGATATGGGCACCATGCGTAAGGACATGGAAATGTCCTGAAGGTCATGAGTGAGCTTACGCAGCTGCCGGGCAGACTTCATGAAGTTGTCAAAACTTTCCTTAGGCAAAAGATTAAGCTCCGGAGAAGACGTAACCATGGATTCTGTAATTACGATTTCACCCACAATGTCATTAAGACTGTTCAGTTTCATCAGGTTTACGCTGATCAGGCTCTGCTTTACCGGAGAATGACTGGGTGCGGCGGCAGAAGGGCTGGGTGCTGCCGGCTTTGCGGCAGGAAGGGCAGCGTTATCCGCAGCAGAGGAAGCCGGGGCTTCGGCAGGAATAGCTTCCTTAGCCTGAGCAGGCTCCGGGGAATCCAGCAATTCATAGGATCTTATGTAATTCTGCGTCTGCATAATGCTCTCTGCCTGAGCGGCGGCATCATGGCTTTCGAAGGCCAGGAAGAAGCCGTTGTCAATAAGATCCTGGCAGACGGCCGAATTCGTTTCCATATCTTCCGGATAATATTTAAAATCCAGGCCGCATTCTTTAAGGGCATTGACAATAATATAAGCCCGCAGGTTTTCCATTCCTATTCCTTCTTCAAGGAAAATATGAATAAAGCAGACCGCTTTGGGGTCCTGAGGCAAAGCGGGTGTCTCTGCTTTCGCTTTTGGAGCCGCAGAGGCCGCCGGGGCATCCTCCGGTGCAGAACCGGCTCCTTCAGAGCTTATTGCTTTGAGAAAATTATTGATTTCAGAGGCGAAAGAATCAATATTATCGGAAAGTGGTTCTCCGCTTTCCACTTTTCCAACCTCGCTCCTTAAATAATCCCCTGATTTGAACATCAGGTCGAACAGTGCCCTCTTGTGTTCCGGATTCAGAGAATCAATTCCCTTATCGCGGATGTAGAAGAACAAATCTTCGATATGATGAGCGATTGTAGAGAGGGAATTAAATTCCATCATGGCAGAGGAGCCTTTGATGGTATGCATGATTCGGAAAATTTCATTCACATCATCCGGGGGGAAATCCCCTTCTTTTTCGTCCTTTACCAGCATTTCATCCAGCTGATCCAACAGAGAATTGGATTCATACAGATAGGTATCAAGAATATCATTCATGCCGTTATCCATTGCGTTCCCACCACTTTCGTTAAAAATTATAGTTGTAAGTCATAAATCTTTATTTATTTATCGGCAAAAAGCAAAAAAAAATAAGAAAAAAATATGAGAATTAAAATAATAGTTATAAATTGTGAAAAAGTGCCGATATAGATTAAAATGGTTAAGGAAAGGCGGCAGTATTGTGCGGGAACAACTGAAACAAAAAATGAGGGAGATGATTGCTACTCTTGGGAAAGGGGAGGCGATACTGGATTCCAAAATAAAAAGAAATGATCTGGACATGCTGGAAGATTTGCTGGAAGATATGCAGAATTCAGCAATTTCCATTGGAAGGACCATTGAAGAGGAAGAGGGCTACGGAACAAAAACTGTAAAAATGCTGGAAGAATACTGTGAGCTGCTCTATGAATATCTGACGGAGCAGGAACGCGGGATGCGCTTCAAAACAGGAAGGGCGTTGGCAGGAAAAAGAGGAGAAATCAGTAAATGGCTGGAAACAGAATTTGAGGGTACTCTGGTAGCTGTGTTCCTTGTTGGCAGCCAGGAAGGATGGAGGCTCATGGAGCCTTTCTGGAAAAGCCTTGGAGATAAGGCGGAACGCCACCTTTTCTGCGTATCAGATACGTGCCCGGATGTTTTCGGCGGGATAAAAACAGAAAAATTTGAATGGTATGATATGAGCGGAGAACATCCGGATTTTGTATTCCTGGACGGCCCGGGAGGAAAAGCGGCCTGGGAGTTCGGACGGGTCAGGGAAAATGCGGAGGTTTTGTTCTATCTTCCTCACTGGGAGGAAGGCGAAGAACCGGGAAAGGAAGACTGTACAGGGCCTGCCGTTCGCTGGTCGGATATTCTCGTGGTTCCGTCAAAAGAGGCAGGGAATCTTTACAGTAAATACATGAGCACCCTGGAAAATGGAAAAGAGCTGACACGCAGGATATATGTGGCCGGCGTGGCAGACAGTGTTCAGCTCATGAAAAAATATAAAAATTTCTCTTAACTTTTTCCTTTTTTTGACGATATATAAAATAAATGTTTTCTACAAAATTACAAGATAAAGGAGAGTTATTATGTTTGAAAAAATGAAGCTGAGAACCTATTTGCTAACGGTATTTTCCGCTATCATTGCTCTGACAGGTATCCTTACGGCTGTTGCTGTGTTCGGAATGGGCCAAATTGAAAATGGCACCAATAATCTGCTGGACAATGTAATCGCTGCGGATACTGCCATGAAAGAATGCCGGATCCATGTAAATGTTGCTGCCCGGGACCTTCGGGAGATGATGCTTACAGAAGATCAGGCTACGGAAGAAAAATTGAAATCCGATATTAATACAAGTCTGGCATCTGTCAAAGAAAAACTTGCTGTGTTTAAGAGCGCTTATGGCACTCAGGATGGACTGGCAGCAGAATATGAAACTGCGTTTAATCAGTGGACTGATATTGCCAACAGGGCGGTTGCCGAGATAGACAAAGGCAACAAAGAACAGGCAAAAAGTATTATATTAAATGAATGCTCTCCGGTTCTTAGCAACCTCAGCTCCATTGCCCAGAAAGTCAGTGCAGTCACAACCCAGGAAAGAAATGAAAGTGAAAGCGCGTCTCTACAGCAGATCACGATCTTAAGATGGGTATGTATTGCCACTTTCATAATTGTATTGGTAGTAAGCCTTTTCCTTGCGGTTATCACAACCGGAAAGATTACCGGTATTGTAAAGCGGGTAGAAGACATAGTGGTAGAGCTTTCTAAAGGAAATCTGAAAGGCTCTGTTGACTATCAGGCAAGCAATGAATTTGGTGTTCTGGCGGAACGTATAAACTTCTCCTTCAAGGAACTTTTAAAGTATGTGGAAGCCATCGACTATGTAATGGAGGAATTCGCAAAGGGCAATTTTACCTGCGCTACGGATGTGGACTTCCTGGGAGATTTTAAGAACATAAAGATTTCTGTCGGAAATTTCCGTACGAAAATCTGCGATGTGTTAAGTGAACTGCATGCTGCTTCTGAACAGGTGAACGTGGGTGCAAGCCAGGTTGCCAGCGGAGCACAGGCACTGGCACAGGGAGCCACAGAACAGGCCGGAAGTGTAGAAGATCTGTCTGACAGAATTAATGAAATATCTGAACAGATTTCAAAGAGTGCTGAGTACGCTCAGAATGCCAATACCGTGGGCCGCAAAGCCAGCGAAGTTGTAAACAGAAGCCGCGATGAAATGAAGCAGATGCTTGGCGCGATAAAAGATATCGCCACTGCTTCAGGAGATATTCAGAAGATCATTAAGGTAATTGACGATATTGCATTCCAGACCAATATCCTGGCATTAAATGCAGCAGTAGAAGCAGCCCGGGCAGGAAATGCAGGCAAAGGCTTTGCCGTTGTTGCGGATGAAGTTCGTAATCTGGCCCAGAAGTCCCAGGATGCAGCTAAGAATACCACAGAACTGATTGGAAGATCTTTACAGCATGTAAAGAATGGAGAGGAACTGGCGGCAAATACAGATGCGGCATTTGACGAAATGGCTGATCAGACAACACAGATACTGGATATGGTAGAAAAAATTGCAGATTCTTCTCAGCAGCAGGCTGATGCTATTGCAAATATCTCTCAGGGCGTTAAGCAGATTTCTTCTGTGGTACAGATGAACTCCGCTACATCAGAAGAAAGTGCTGCTGCAAGCGAGGAGCTGAGCGGACAGGCAAATGTTATGAAGTCTCTGCTGAATCAGTTCCGAATATCTGAGGATGCCGGATATAGAGGTGAGACATACACTCCGGAAAAGAGAAGGGATATGCAGGACGACTCAAGCAAATATTAAAAAAATTCAGGCTGCCGCACGAAAATGGTGCGGCAGCTTTTTAAATGGAAAATTTTGTTTCTTGATGCACCAAAGAACACTTACGTATGAGCTTTATCCATTAAATTGATGTTAAGTTCATGATAATTTTAAAGTGTTTTAAAAATTTTGGGTTGTAATTTTAGAATAAATGTTATATCATAGTCTTAATCGCATAATGCCGCTCCATGGAGGCTGAGAGTGTGTTGCAAAGGCAACGGTTACGAAAGAAGAGGAAAAGTAAAGGGGGGTTCCTGTGCTTTAAAAGGTATGGGGTTTCCCATTGTCTGCATATTTTGACATAAGAGGCTATAAAAATAATGCGAAATATCTCAGCTTTACTTTTTAAGAACATAATCCGTGTTATATTTTTAAGACGGATTTTTACTGCTTCAATAGGAATGTTTTCTGTGAGGTAAAAAGCATTTCGTGTATGAGTACGTGCTTGCGTGAAAGAAGGAGTCCGGCACCGAGTTTTAAAAACTGAAATACAAAGGGAGTGATGATATGTCAGGAATGTATGGAAATGGAATAGGGCTTGCGGAAAAACTTCTGGACTATTTATGGGGAAGGGAAAATATAACCCTGAATAATATTGCCAATGTTGATACCCCAGGTTTCAAAGCCCAGTACGTAACGTTTGAGGAGGAACTGAGAAAAAAGCTTCTGAACGCCGGCGGTACTGACGGAAGGAAGACTCAAAATGAGATGGCTCAGGCGATCCAGTCAAGCAGGGCGGGGCTTTATACGACCTGGAATGAATCTACCCGTCTGGATGGTAATAATGTGGATATGGATCAGGAGCAGGTGGAGCTTGTGCGTACAGCCTACGAGTATCAGCAGGTGGTAAATTCAATTAACAGCGAAATAAGCCGCCTCCGTACTGCAGCCAAAACCTTTTAATGTATATTGAGGTATAAGATTAATTAACAGGAGAGACGATCAATGGAATTATCAACACAATTTTCAACGGAATTTATTAAGCCAATGGAAGCGTGGGACTCCATACCAGGAATGGGAACTGCGGAAGTAAAAAATGCTTCCGGGGAAAAGAAGACTCTTTTCCAGAATGTATTGGAAAACGCTGTGGAACAGGTGCGCCTTACCCAGGAAGACGCAGAGCATAAAGAATATCTTCTGGCAACGGGCCAGCTGGATGATGTTCATTCCCTGCCTATTGCCGAGGCGAAAGCAACCCTTAGCGTTGAAGTGCTGGTCGCTTTGAGAAATAAGGCGATGGAGGCTTATAACGAGATTATGAAAATGAATGTATAGTTCAACGTAACTGCGAAGGTACTGAACAGTTACAGTTCAACAATAATGGCAGAAGGCTGGATGGGAAATGCATACTCTAAAGGAATACTGGCAGAAACTGTCGGATAAATCAAAAAAAATACTGATGACAATCACTGGGATAACAGCGGTGATTGTTGTTTTGGCGGTTATAGCCCTTAAGGTTGGCTTTCAGCCGGAATACAGCACTCTTTTTACCGGACTGAATCAGGAGGAGGCCCGGGAAGTCGTGTCGCTTCTCCAGGAGGAAAATATTGATTATCGGTTTAACGATAAGGAAGGCTCCATTCAGGTAACCCAGGAAAATGTGGACCAGACAAGAGCGAAACTTTTAAGCCAGGGCTATCCGAAAAGCGGCTTTACATATGACATGTATCGTAATAATGCGGGCCTGATGACGACAGAATCAGATAAAAAGCAATATACGCTTTATGATTTGCAGGACCGGCTGGGAGCGCAGATTCGATTATTTGAGGGTGTGAGAGACGCAAAAGTGACGATTGCAGAAGCGGGGGAACAGAAATACGCCATTTCTGACCAAAGCGCCACGGATGCGTCTGCTTCTGTTGTAGTAACCATGGAAAATGGGAAAACCCTCACTTCAGATAAAGCGGAAGCCATAAAGAACCTGATTGCCCGTGCTGTAAGAGGAATGAATTTTACCAGCGTTTCTGTTTTTGATGCGGAATCCATGATGGAAGTCGGAGGCGACAGCGCGGATGAAAGCGGTCTGGGTGGAGCAAAGGATTTGACGGCCCTTACAAGTCTCGTTGAAAGCAATATTGGAGCAAATGTGCGGCGCGTGCTGGAAAAACTTTATGGCCAGGGGAATGTGGCGGTTTCTGTTAAGGGTACCCTGAATATGGAAAGGCTGATTCAGGAAAATACCCTGTATTCGACGCCGGATAAGATTAATGATCAGGATAAAACCGGCCTGCTGCATACAGAGGAAGTTATAAATGAAGATTCCCTGGCGGCAGATATGTCTGCCGGTGGTGTGGCCGGTGCGGATGCCAATGCGGATACGCCCAGATATACCAATAATGATAATACTGCTGCTGTTACGGACCGGGATTCTAATAGCAGCGCCGCAAGGGAATGGCTGTATAATACAATGAAGGAGCAGCGTCAGATAGAGCCGGGGGTTCTGGAAAATATCACTGTGGGCATTGTGATTAATACGAGCGATCTGTCCGTAAGCGAGAGTGACCTTGTAAAGCTGGTTGCAAATTCTGCCGGGATTCCTCAGAGTGAGGCAGACCAGAATATCGCAATTGTGCGCGCGGAGGGACCCAGCACGGGCCAGCCTTCGGAAGAGCCTGCACAGCCAGTGAGCACACAGCCGGAGCAGGTTTTACCACTGCCGTTGCCGGTGATTATTGCAATTGTTTCCGGCATTGTCCTTCTTTTGCTGCTGATTCTTTTACTCATACTTCGCAGCGGGAGAAAGAAGCATAAGGATGAAGAGGCGGATTTGGACGGAATGTTCGATCTTGCAGAAAATACAGAGGAAGAGTCTGCAACCGGAGAACCGCAGGGAGCGGCTGCCGGAGAAACTGCAGGTGTGGTTGCACAGGATGAGGAGATGCGTAGAAACGAAGAAATTATCAACCTTCGTATGCAACATAGCATGAAACTGAAACAGAATATCGGCGATTTCGTGGAACAGAATCCACAGATTGCCGCCAAACTGGTACAAGGCTGGCTGAGAGGGGAGGTCGAGGATGTTGGCAGAAAAGGCAGTGACGCAGCAAGAAAAGCAAAATGATGCAGATGTCATTACAGATTCCAGGCAAAAGGCCGCAATTGTGGTTGTGTCCCTGGGAGCAGACCGTGCTTCGCAGATTTACAAATATCTCAGTGAACAGGATATCGAAGATCTGACCTATGAGGTGGCGAAGATGGGGAAGACCACCAATAGCCAGGTGGAGTCTTCTCTGGATGAGTTCTATAAGCTGTGTCTGACCCATAAGATGATGTCGGACGGCGGACTGGATTATGCCAGAAATGTCCTTGAAAAGGCCTTCGGAGAAACGGCAGCCAGAAGCCTTTTGGAAAAGGTTTCCAGAACCTTGCAGTCCAAGCCGTTCAACTTCTTTATGAAAGGCGACCCGAAGGCGCTGCTGTCCATGCTGCAGCATGAGCGTCCACAGGTAATTGCCCTTATTATGGCTTATATGGATCCCAAACAGGCCGCTCTTGTACTGGAGCAGCTTCCGGATAAAAAACGGATCCTGATTCTGGAAAAGATGGCGAATATGGACAGGGTGTCTCCGGAAGCCATTGAGATTGTCGAAGAGGAAATGAAGCGTAAGTTTGCGACGATTATCACAAGCGAGGATAACATGAATCTTGGCGGAATCGACTTTGTTGCTGATGTCATGAACAATGTGGACAGAAGCAGTGAAAGGCGTATCTTTGAGGAGATGGATAAACATAATCCTGATCTGGCACAGGATATCAGAGCTAAGATGTTTGTATTTGAAAATATTCTGGATATGGACGACCGGTCCATTCAGCGCTTTGTCCGTGACTGTGATACAAAGGATATCGTATATGCCCTTAAGAGTGCTTCTGATGAGATGAAGCAGATATTCTTTGCCAATATGTCCAAACGTATGGTTGAGACCGTAAAGGGCGATCTGGAGATTACGACCAATGTAAGGCTTAAGGATGTTGAGGAGGCGCAGCAGCGTATCGTTAATATTATCCGAAGCCTGGAAGACGCAGGGGAGGTTATTATTAAGAAGGGAGGCGATGATGATGACAACATCATCGTTTAGAGGCATTGTGAAGCCGGGAGAGGCGAAGGTGGAAGCCTTTGCTTTTCCTGTCCAGCTGCCACCTCCTTTGAAAAGAATGAAGGAAAACGAATCCGGGGCAGATGAATCCCCTCCACCTCGCCAGGAGCCGCAAAGAGCGGCGGCTTATGCAGCGTTTGATGAGTCCGAGGAGGTTTTGACGGAGGCAAAGGCAAAAGCCCGGAAAATCCTTGAGGATGCAGAAACACAGGCAGAAGAGATTGCCACAAAAGCAAGAGAGGATGCCGAGCAGATTAAGAAAGAATCCGCCTCCCGGGGCTTTGAAGACGGATACCGGAAGGGGTATGAAGAGGGACGGCAGGAGAGTACAAAAAAAACGGCGGAATTACTGAACCAACAGCAGGAGAAGTTTCGCAGCAGCCTGGAAAAAGCGCTCCGCTCCGTCGATGAGGCAAAGGAAAAAAGTCTGGAAGAGTATCTTGACGAATTAAAGGAGTGTGCCCTTGCTGTGGCGGAAAAAGTAATCTGCATCAGCTTAAAATCCAGTGGTCAGATTATTAAGAGAATGCTCATTGCGGAAACGGAAAAGTTGAAACGGACCGAGTGGGTAAAGATTTACATGGAAAAGACCAATTATGCCATGATGATGGAGGCGGATGCCGGTGTTGTAAATGAACTGGCCAGACTGTCGGACAATATTAAATTTGTTGTTATGAACAAAGAGGGGAATGGAAGCTGCATCATTGAAATGCCGGAGGAAATCGTGGATATCAGCGTGGATACCCAGATGGATAATATAAGGGAACTGCTGGAAAACATTAAAATTTAGGAGCGTTTATGTTTGAAAAAATTCCTCAGATGGTGGCCAAGGCGGAGGTTGTAAGCCACATTGGGAAAATTGAAAATGTGGTGGGGATGTCCATTGAAGCATCCGGCGGTCGATCCGGAATTGGCGACATTGTAATGATTTATAATGAAGAGCAGAATTGCCAGGTGCCGGCAGAAGTTGTGGGCTTTAAGGACGGAAAAATCCAGCTTATGACCTATGAGGCTACCAGCGGAATCACCTCCGGAAGCTTTGTACGAAATACAAGGCGCAGGCTTAAAGTACCGGTGGGGAATTTTCTGAGGGGCAGGATCATCAATGCCATGGGAGAGCCTATGGATGGGAAGGAAGAGTTTCACCCGACCCAGTTTTATACGGTGAACAGTTCCTATACAAACCCCTTAAGCCGTCCGCCGATTCGGGAACGTCTGGAATTTGGAGTTAAGGCCATTGATGGCCTGAATACCATTGGTAAGGGCCAGAGAATCGGGATTTTCTCAGGCTCCGGCGTTGGAAAAAGTACATTGATGGGAATGATTGCCAAAAATGTCAAGGCTGACATTAATGTAATCGCTCTGGTAGGAGAGCGTGGGCGTGAGGTTCTGGAATTTGTTCAGAAGGATCTGGGAGAAGAAGGAATGAGCCGCTCGGTGTTAGTGGTGGCAACATCAGACCAGCCTGCCATGCTTCGCATGAAATGTCCTCTTGTTGCAACGACGATTGCGGAATATTTCAGAGATCAGGGAAATGATGTGCTTTTGATGATGGATTCCCTGACACGTTATGCCATGGCCCAGAGAGAGGTTGGGCTTGCCATTGGAGAACCGCCTATTGCAAGAGGATATACTCCTTCCATCTATGCTGAGCTTCCAAAGCTTCTGGAACGGAGCGGAAATTTCAACCAGGGCTCCATAACCGGGGTATACACGGTATTGGTGGAAGGGGACGATACAAACGAACCGATTTCCGATACGGTCCGGGGAATCTTAGATGGTCATATTGTACTGAGCAGACAACTTGCAAGCGAGAATCATTTTCCGGCCATTGACATTGGAGCAAGTATTTCAAGACTGATGGTGGAGGTAGTTTCAAAAGATCACCGGATTCTGGCCTCCCGCTTTCGAAATATGCTGAGTCTGTACCAGAAAAATGCGGATCTTATTTCCATCGGTGCTTACAAAAGAGGGAGCAATGAGGCTCTGGACGAGGCAGTTTCTAAAATCAATCGAATCAACCGGTTTTTGGAGCAGGATGTTGACGAGAGCTTTGAATATGATGAGACAGTGGCATTGATGAAAGAGATTATCGACTAGGAGATAAGAACATGAAGAAGTTCCGGTTTGGCCTGGAAACAGTCCTCGATTATAAGATGCAGACATTGGAAAATCTGAAAATAGAGCAGGCGGCTATCAACAGAAAAGTTGTCCGCCAGGAGAATGAGGTGGTTCGTGCCCATAACAGTCTGAATGGTTATCAGGATGCTTTTAATCAGGCGAAAGGATCAGGAGCATTGATTCAGAATTACCGTCTGTATGACATGTGCATTGAGCGGATGGGGGAAATTCTGGAGGAAGAAAAGCAGCGGCTTGAGGAACTTAAGGAGAAGGAAGCGAAGAAAACCAGAGAAGTTGTGGAAGCTAAGATCGACACTTCTAAATTTGAGAAGCTGAAGGACAGACGTCTTGTTGCCTATAATAAAGAGGTGATGCGGGCTGAAGAAAGGTTCTCAGAGGAATTTGTAGTCCGAAGTGTGGTGCAGAACCGCAGCCAGCACAGGGGATAATTCAGATAATTACAGCAATTGCTGTTAATTATAAAAGTGGAACTGATCAGTTGGCGATGAGTTTTTCTGGTAGTCGCGAGAGAACTGAACAGTTGCATAAAAATCATAAAAAGGAGGCGATGTTTATGACCAATGTTGAGATGGTGCGGATGTCAGCACAGGATAAAAAGCTGTCCAATCCATCAAAACCATCCGGAAAGAAAGCTGCGGATTTTTCTCAGCTGATCAGCGAAAAAACAGCTGATGTAAAAGATGCCGGAGCGCCGCAGCCGGATGAGAAAGTGCAGAAAAAAGAAACCAGCGGGAAATCGAAACCAGAAGATGAGACCGATACGGATGCCGGCGATTTACAGTCCCAGAAGCTGTATGAGGATTTTGCGGCGAGACTTGAATGGGAGATAAGCCAGCCCGTTCCGGTATATGAAGAACCATCTTTGGGGCAGGAAGTGCAGATCCTGAATCTGGAATCCGCAGAAGTGCAGCAGGGAAATATGGCAGAAAATGGAAATGCGGACAGAATACTTGCAGAAGGTGAGCTGGTTTTGGAGGCACCTGCCGAAACGGAGAAAATGTCCGGGACGGAGCTGGAAACAAAAGTGGCAGAAGTTGCTCATGATGTGAGAATTCCCACAGATGAGCCCGTAACACCCGTCAGACTCCATGAAACTCAGCCGGAGCAGATTTCCAATATACCGCAGCCGGAATCAGCCGGAGGAAAAGCAGGAGAAACATTTCAGGAGATGCCCAAAGAAATGCCAAAAGAAGTGCCTCAGGAGCTATCAGGAGAAAAAAGACCGGAGGACCTTGAAACGCAGAAGAGTGAGTTCCCTCGTCAGGAAACCGAGAAGATACCGGAGACTGACCGGAAAAAGACGGATTCAGGCAGGACAGAGCAGGCGAGCTTACGAAGCGAAGAAGAAACGCCAAAACAGACACAGCTTGTATCCGCAGGAGAAAGCAACATACGGACAGAGAGTCACGTATTTCAGACAGCCAGGCCCACTGAGACAGTGAGAACCACCAGGCAGGAGCTTCCGACAGACGTTGGAAAAACCATTGCCAGCCGGATGCCTTTAAAGAACGGAGAAATGGTGATTGAGCTGGAACCGGCAAACCTGGGGAAAATTATTGTCCGTGCCACTTATGATGCGGGCAGGGCGACTGTGGCACTTATGACCGCTAATGCCAAAACTCTTGAGATTCTGAGCCGGGATGCCGGAACTATTGCCGGGATGATTCAGGAAAAGACCGGGCAGGAGACGGTCGTTTTTGTGCCGAAGCAGGAGGAATATCCTGAGGAGGAGCCGGGGAAGGAACACGGGTCAAACGGCCGGGAACCCAGACAACAGAATGACAGAAAAAAACAGCAGTCAGAGTCTTTTTTACAGCAGATTAGACTGGGACTGGTCTGAGAAGGAGGAGAAATGGCTGATACTTTAAGTGTAAGCGGTACCGATAATCCATACGTAACCCAGCATTATTCCGCTTCTTCCAACGAAAAGAACACGATGACCATTGAAAGCTATTTTAAGCTTCTGGCTGCACAGCTTCAGAATCAGGATATGACAAATCCCATGAGCAACAGCGAGATGATGGAGCAGATGACCCAGATGGCAATGGTTCAGTCCTTAAGCTCCATGACAGAAGCGGTAAATACTTCCATGTCCCTTACAACGCAGACCTATGCGGCCGGGTTAGTGGGGCAGGAGATCACCGTTGCTGTGACTGAGGATAATTCCTATGGACAGCCGGTGGCCACAGGCGTGAAATACGGAATTGTTGAATCGGTAAACTTTGTGGGAGGAAGCCCTACGTTCAGAGTTGCCGGCGACGATAAGGACTATTCTCTCTCTTATCTTGTGGGAATGGGGAGAGTGGATGACCCCTATAAGAAGGATGAAGAAGGACCGGGAGATGATGGGCCGGGAGAAGAAGGACCGGGAAATGACGGGTCCGGAGATCATGTAGAAGAGCTGTCGGCCGTAAACAATCTTTTTGCAAACTTAAGCAAGAAAGAGAACGTTCCGTTTTAGTGTAAAGGAAAAAAATATGGAGATTAAAGCAGTAGAAAGCCTGAACTTCTCCAAACACGCCGCAAAGCGGATTGAAGAACGGGGAATTACAACAGACAGACAGTTTAAGGATGTTCTGGAACACGCGGTAGCGGAGGCCCGGAAAAAAGGGGCCAAAGATTTGGCGGTGATAGGGAGCCAGGCGGTTTTTGTTGTAAATGTACCGAATAATGTAGTCATTACAGCCATGTCCAGAGAGGATATGACAGAGAAAATTTTTACCAATATTGACAGTGCTGTTCTCATTCCAAAATAGGCAGGACCGAAAGGATGCCTTACGAAGTGCCGGAAGTGCAATAGTAGAGACAGCGGAAAGGAAAATAAACATGTTAAGATCAATGGATTCAGCAGTATCAGGACTGCGGGCGCATCAGAACAAGCTGGATGTAATCGGACATAATATTGCAAACGTAAATACCTTTGGGTTTAAGACCCAGAATTACAGCTTCAAGGAGGCCATGTATCAGACGGTCACCCAGTCTACGGGAGGCGTTCAGCCGGATGCTACCGCAGGTGGCACCACGGCGGCGGCAGGTACCAACGCGGCTCAGTACGGATACGGAACTCTGATGGGGTCCATCACCACAGATATGACCAGCAGTACGCCCACCTACGTCGGGGGACTGAATGCCTGTATCGATGGCCAGGGATTTTTTATTACCCACGCCAATTCGAAGGCAAATGGTAATGATGATGTGGATGTGTCAGACACTACTGTTACACAAACCAGCCTAAAGACTTTAGGATTTGCCTATACCCGTGTGGGACAATTCCAGCTTGACAGCGAGGGATATCTTACAGATGGAACGAACTTTATCTATGGTTTCCGCAGGGATGGTGATAGCTACGATGAAAAAAAGTTGTACGCTCTTAGGGTTCCTACAGATTTAGCTGGTACAATTACTGATGGTAGTCCTTCACTTCAGGCCAAAAACGTCAAAATCAATGAGTTAGGAGAGGTTACGGCTACGGCAACGGACGACGCTACCGGGAAGAACGTGGAGCTTAAATTAGGTAAGATCGCTATTGCAACCTTCCAGAACCAGGAAGGCCTTGCAAAGAGTGGCGGAAGCTATTATTCTGCCAGTCTCACTGACAATACAGGCGGCTGTGCAGCAGAAGCGGCGGGCAATGGATTGAAGCTGATGTCCGGCTATTTGGAAGCATCCAACGTGGATCTGGCAAAGGAGTTTGCGGATCTGATCACGACCCAGAGAGGCTTCCAGGCCAATACGAAGATCATTACGGTTAGTGATGAGATCCTATCTGATCTGATCAGCATGAAACGTTAATTGTAACTGACAGAGTTCTGAACAGTTATAGATAATGAAAGCATCTTTCCCGGGGCTCTTAAAGGCCACCCCGGGAAAGACAGAGGCGAAAAGAGAATGACATGATTACAGTAATCCGTTTGAATGGTGAAGCACTTTTACTTAATTTTTTCCAGATTGAATCCGTGGAAATGATACCCGAAACGAAGATCAGGATGATGAATGGGACGTATTATCTTATAAAAGACAGTGCAGAATCCATTACCAGGCAGATAAAAGAATTTTTGAGGGATTGCCGCCCTCAGCTTTTATAGTAATACAGGAGGCATTTTCATATGGATTTGACAACATTAATAGGAATTGTACTCGGTTGCGTTCTGATTGTTAATGGAATTAAACTGGAGAATATCGGGAACTTTGTGGATATGCCCAGTGTCCTGATTGTAATTGGCGGAACTCTTGCCGGCATCATCGCAAGCTATCCCTTATCTATTTTGCTGGATATTCCAAAACACTTTCTGATTTTGTTCCGCGGTAAAAAATATAATATTCCGGCGTTGGTAGAGCAAATGGTGGATCTGGCCATGGTAGCGCGCCAGAATGGTCTTTTGGCCTTAGAGGAGAAGGCAGAGGAGATCAAGGACCCGTTCTTTAAGCAGAGCGTGCTGATGATTGTAGACGCCAATGATCCGGAGAAGGTTCGATACGTGTTGGAGCGGGAACTGGAAAACATGATGGTTCGCCATGACGAGGCGGCAGGACTGTATGAAAAAGGGTCCGCTTACGCACCGGCTTTCGGAATGGTGGGTACGCTGGTTGGACTGATTAATATGCTGAAGGGCCTGAATCTGGACGGTGGGTCCGGCGGAGCCTCCAATCTTGGACAGGACATGTCAGTAGCTCTTATTACAACCTTCTACGGAAGCGTTCTTTCCAATCTTATTTTCCATCCGATTGCAAAGAAGCTGCGTATCCGCAATGATGAGGAGGAACTTTACTGTTCAACCATTATTGAGGGAATTATTGCCATACAGGCAGGAGAAAATCCTAAATATTTAAGAGAGCACCTCCTGGCTTCCACGAAACAATCTGTTCAGCGTAAATTGCTGGCAAAAGCTGAAAAAGCCCCAGGCTCAGAGGCAGGTGAAAAGTAATGAAAAAAGGAAACCGACCCACGGACGGCGGCGGCAACTGGATGGATACATATGGCGACATGGTCACCCTTCTGCTGACATTTTTCGTTATGCTTTATTCCATGTCGAGCATAAGCGAACAAAAATGGGAAATCTTTGTACGAAGCATCTACCCTGAGGACATGAAGGTAGAGCAATCGGAGATTGATGTTGGCGGAATCATCGATCCCAATGCGGAGACGGAAGGAATGAAGCCGGATGAGCTTACCGCAGAGACGCCGGATCTGGATACACTTTACCTGATTATTGCAGAGCATATGGAAGCAAGTGGTGCCGAGGGTGTGACAATCTCAAGAGGCGATGGCTATACTTTCGTAAGTTTTAACGATAATGTGTTTTTTAACGGCAACGAGTCTGCTATTACAGAATCCGGCCGGAAGATTCTGGCTGATTTCTGTGCGGCCATTGATCCGGTGAGTGATCAGCTTTCGCAGCTTAATATTATGGCTCACACGGCTCAGGGGGATCCCAGCCGGCTTAATAATCCACGTGTAGACCGAATGCTGTCGGCCATGCGCGGAGCAGAGGTATGTACTTTTATACAGGAAAAGAATGTAATTGAACCGGAAAAATTAATCAACATCAGCTATGGACAGTTCAGACCGGTAGCATCCAATGATACTTCAGAGGGAAGAGCGAAAAACCGCCGGGTTGAGATGCTTCTGCTTGACGAAGGGGCAGGAGAACGTTCCATAAGCGAATATATTGAAGAATACAACAGCGGTAAAAATGCAGACAGAACCGTTGTGACAGGAAGTCAGAAGGAAAATGCTGACCCCGGGTTTACACAGACAGAGGCTTCGCCTGAGAATGTAGCCAGCGTCATGCCGCCTTCGGGTGCAGAGGCTTCGGCAGGAGCAGAAGTTTCAGCAGGCACAGAGGCTCCGGCGGGCACAGAGGCTCCGGCAGACACAGAGGTTTCAGCAGGCACAGAGGTTCCGGCAGGTGCAGAAGCTCCTGCAGACACAGAGGCTCCTGCAGGAACAGTAGTTCCTGCGGACGCGGAGACATCAGAATAAAAGAGCAAAGGTGGTTTCAGCAATGGCAGACGTACTATCCCAAAGCCAGATAGATGCGCTTCTTAAGTCGATGCAGAGCGATGGCCCTGAAAAGACGGAACAGCAAGTTGAGAAGAAGCCGGAGACCGAAGAAACAAAATACAGTAAATATGATTTTTACAGTCCAAGGAAGTTTACTAAGGACAAAATAAGAATACTGAACAGCGTTTTTGAAAACTATGCCCGTATTTTGACTTCACAGGTAAACGGAATATTCAGGGTTCTTACAGATATAACTGTGCTTGAGGTACAGGAGCGCAGATATTATGAGTTCGTCAATTCACTTCATGAAAATGACAGTATTACATTGGCGGACGTTGAGATTGCCGACAAGGGAAAGAATAATGTTCCGCTTATGGTATATGTTACTCCCGGACTGATCATCACGCTGATTAACCACATGCTGGGCGGTGGAGATGAGGTTGTAAAGCTGGAGGATAATTACCATTATTCTGATGTGGAAATTGCCTTATACCGGAGAGTGGTGAAGTATTTTGTACAGGCCTTAAAAGACGGCTTCTCCAATTATATTAACGCCAGATTTGAAGTACAGAGAGTTGAAGAAAATCCAAGTATGGTTCAGGAAATTGGTCTTGACGAAACCGTAGCGATTATACATCTCAATGTGGATGTGGCGGGCATGGCGGTAGAAAAGATAAAAATATGTATTCCGGGTACTTTGCTGGAGTATATGTTCCATCTGATCGACAGCCGCAAGCATATTGCCAGAGGATATTCTTATGAGGATAACAAGGAAGTGATCATGGATAACCTGCGTTATACGTCTCTTCCTGTAACAGGCCAGTTAGGTACTGTGGAACTGGAACTTGAGACTCTTTATAACCTGAAGGTGGGTGATGTCATTTCCATGAACAAACCCAAAGACGGAAATGTGAAAATTTTTGTAGGCCGCCAGCCCTGGTTTACCGGAAAGATGGGGGCTTATAAGAAGAATATAGCTGTCAGCATTGAAAAACAGATTTATGAGGAAGCTGAAAATGGAGACAGTGAAGAGTATCTTAAGCAGGAAAAAATAAATTAAAGCGGAGGATAAGAAGATGGAAAAAATTATGTTAGTAGATGATGCGGCATTCATGCGGATGATGATAAAAAATGCTCTGACAAAGAGTGGTTACAGCAATTTTGTCGAGGCGCAGGATGGGGCGGAAGCAGTGAAAAAGTATGCGGAAGAAAAGCCGGATCTGGTTATCATGGATATTACCATGCCCAATATGGATGGTCTTCAGGCTCTTAAAAAGATTAAAGAAGGGGACGCGTCCGCAAAAGTAGTTATGTGTACTGCAATGGGACAGGAAAGCATGGTGGTGGATGCGATAAAATCCGGCGCAAAGGATTTTATTGTAAAGCCGTTTAATGCGGAAAGAATTGTTCAGACAGTAAATTCCATTTTTGGAAAATAAGGAGGGATACAGATGGCGTATTTAAGTTCTTTTGATATTGCCGCCTCCGGTATGAGCGCGCAAAGACTCCGTATGGATATTGCCGCAGAAAACATAGCAAATATTGATACCACACGGACAGAGGCGGGAGGTCCATACAGAAGAAAAGTTGTGCAGCTTGAGAGCTATGGAGAGGGTTCCTTCCGGGATGCCCTGCGAAGCGCTTCCCGCGGAATGGGATTTTCGGGCAGGAGTGCCGGGGTCAGAGTGGCAGGTATTCTTGAGGATGACAGGGAAATGAAGCGGGTTTACAACCCGGGACACCCGGATGCCGATGCGGAAGGGTATGTGAATTACCCCAATGTGGATTTGTTAAAGGAAACAGTAGACAGCATGTCGGCCACCAGATCCTATGAAGCAAACGTGACAGCATTAAATGCAATGAAGCTTATGGCTCAAAAAGCGCTGGATATAGGAAAATAGAGGTGTGGTAGAAATTGAGAGAGCAAAAGGAGACAAATAATGGGCGCTTGTGATTTTACGGAGATGGAACTGGATGCCATAGGCGAGATAATGAATATCAGCCTGGGGGCATCAGCCACAGCCGCATCGAAAATGCTTGGTGAAGCAGTAAATATTACCACCCCTACTGTTCAGGTGTTGTTGAAAGATGAGTTTGATTTTAAAAAGCTGGAACCAGCCGTGGGGGTTGAGATTTCCTATGTAGAAGGATTATCAGGCAAAAATGTTATGATGTTTGCCCTCAATGATGTCCGTATTATTGTAGGAATGCTCATGGGCGGAGAGATACCGCCGGAGGAATTTGAGCTGGATGAGATCAATATGAGTGCAATATGCGAGGTTATGAACCAGATGATGGGATCATCCGCAACTGCGCTTTCCGAGTTTTTCGGCTATGCCGTTAACATATCTACGCCGGTATCTTTTCTGGTGGAAAGTGAGGACTGGTTCAAGGAACGGTTCTTTCCCGAAGGCGAAAAGATGGTGGTGGTTCATTTCCTGCTTGAAATAGAGGGAAAGCTGAAAAACGAATTTTTGAATATTATGTCCACGGATCTGGTTAAGCATCTGATTGCGCCTTTTTCAGACAGCCTTAAGGGAAGCGAGGAGCAGCCTGCCGAAAGCCCCCAGGGAAACGAGACGTTTTTAGAAGCCCCGGGCCTGGTTGAGGAGAAAAAAGAGCCTTCAGAAAATCAGCAGGAGCCGCAGACAGTTATTCAGCCGGAGCAGCCGATCGCACAGCCACAGGCAGCCGTACAGTTGGAGCAGCCACAGGCAGCCGTACAATCACAGCCGGTGGCACAGCCACAGCCGACCGTACAACCGCAGCCAGTAGTGGCACAGCCACAGCCGGCCGCACAACCGCAGGCAGTTCCATCGCCTTCTGCTTATCAGATGCCTCCCGTATATCAGCCGATGCCTATGGATCCCAGTATGCTTCAGCTGCTAAATCAGATGCAGCAGTCCCAGTTACAGATGATGGAACTGATGAAGGATATGAGGGATGCGAAGGATACGCGGGAAAAGGGGAACCGGGATAATGTGCTGATTCATCCACTCCAGAATGTTCCACTGGCAGAGGGTGCCTCAGGCGGTGAGGAGGAAGCTGTAAATCAGGAAATGCTGATGAAAGTTCCTCTGGAAATATCCGTGGAGATTGGCCGGACGAAAAAGCTGGTCAAGGACATTCTGGAACTGACACAAGGTTCGCTGGTGGTGCTGGACAAAATGGCAGGTGAGCAGGCGGATTTATATGTCAATGGACAGTGTGTCGCCAAAGGAGATATTGTTGTGGTAGAGGATAATTTCGGAATTCGTATCACAGAAATTATTGCCAGGAATTTGAATCCTGAGATTTTATAGCTATGACTGATTTTTTTTCACTATTCAGCGCCATATTTATGGTGGGACTTGTGTTGCTTTTGGCCTGGTGGTCCAGCCGGATGCTGGGCGGCCATTACCAGAAAGCTTCTTCCGGTCAAACCATGAAAATTCTGGAGCAGATACGTCTTGGAGCAGATCAGAGGCTCCTTCTCATGAAAATGAAGGAGAAGGTGTTCCTGATTGGCGTCAGTCAGGCGGGAATTCAGCTTCTGGCGGAACTGGATGAAGATTTTAAAAAAGAATACGAGGCCTGTTTAAGAAAAGAAGAGGGGGACAAAAATGAATGATCTTCTGGCGGGTTTAAATGGAGGCAATGTACCGGCGCTGGAATTGATTTTCATGATCACCCTGGTGGCGTTGCTTCCGTCCATTGTAATCATGATGACTTCTTTTACAAGAACCATCATTATTATTTCTTTCACAAGAAATGCAATGGGAGTCCAGCAGACTCCCCCCAATATGGTGTTGGTGGGTATCGCTTTGTTTCTGACACTATATATTATGAGGCCTGTGATAGGAGAAATCAATGAGACCGCGTACCAGCCTTATCTGCGAGGGGAGCTTACGCAGGAAGAAGCGGTGGCTCAAATGTCTGTTCCCATGAAAGAATTCATGCTGCGGAATACGGAAAAAGCGACATTGGACCACTTTGTGGAGATGTCCGGGACGGAGATACGGGAGGATGTCATGGATTATCCAATGACTGTCGTGACTCCGGCGTTTATGACCAGTGAGCTGAAGCGGGGATTTATGGCAGGATTTCTTATTTATCTTCCGTTCCTTCTGATTGATATCGTGGTTGCCACCACGCTTATGTCCATGGGAATGATGATGCTGCCGCCTGCAATGGTTTCGATGCCCTTTAAGCTTTTGCTGTTTGTAACTGTGAATGGATGGGAGCTTCTGTTTTCCAGCATTGTGAGAAGCTTCAACTAGGCGGCCGGATGGGAGGTAATTATGAGCAACATTGAGGTGCTGGATGTCATGTACCAGGCATTGCAGCTGATGCTGAGGCTGTCGCTGCCCTTCTTGCTTATCAGCATGATAGTCGGCGTTGTGATTGCCGTTTTTCAGGCGGCAACGCAGATCCATGAACAGACGATTACGTTTGTTCCAAAGTTGCTGGCTATTTTATCGGTTCTGGGTATTCTCGGAAGTTCCATGCTGGTAATGCTTCAGGATTTTGTCCGGATGGTTTTTGAAATGATCGCCGGGGGCTGATAAAGGATGTTTATATTATTTTCCCTGATCGTCATGCGGATGACCGGAGCGGTGGCTTTAAACCCCATATTCGGAAGAAACAATTATCCGGCCCGTGCCAAAGCTGCGTTTGTGTTTGTATGCTCACTGATGCTTTACTCCGGCATGTCTGAGCAGATGTTTCAGGAACCGGCCAGTCTGGTGGAATACGGTGTGATGCTGGTATCAGAACTGTTATTCGGGTTCGTCCTGAACTATGGAATCGAGTTATCCATTACGGTGATCCGTTTTGCTTCGGCGGTTATGGATCATGCCATGGGGCTCAGTATGGCACGGACTTACGATCCCCAGTATCGTACCCAGATGACTGTCACCTCAGGAATGTACTATGCATTTTTAATGCTGCTTTTTTTTGCTGTTGACGGCCATTTAAGGCTGTTTGAGATTTTCTTTTCCACAGCCCGCCTGATCCCTTTTGGTTCTGTGTCGATCAGGCCGGAGCTTATAGAAGCGATACTGAGAATGTTCCAGGACAGTATTCTGATGGGACTCCAGTACGCAATGCCCCTGATTGCCATGGAGCTTGTGGTGGAAGTGGCAGTAGGGATTATTATGCGGATGATTCCCCAGATCAATGTGTTTGTAGTTAATATTCAGTTAAAAATTATTGTGGGAATGCTGATGCTGTTGTTTTTGTTCAGCCCCATGTCGGATAAGCTGAACACGATTATAGATAACATGTTCCAGTCCCTTTGGAGTCTGGTGATGATGATGAGCTGACTGCATAAAGAAGGGAGTGGTGATGAATGGCAGAGCAGGACGGGCAGGAGAAAACCGAACAACCAACCGGTAAACGTCGAAGAGAAGCCAGAGAAAAGGGTAATGTATTCCAGAGCAAAGAAATTGTCACCATAGTTATGCTTTTGGGCGTTTTTTATACAATACGTCTTCTGCTCCCCTTTATCTACCGCAATCTGCGGGCTTACCTGAGGTTTGTACTGGACGGTATCGGAGGAGAGCCTGGATCCATGCTGTCATACAGCCTCTTTGCATCTACTGCCTTTACTTTTTTAAAATGCAGCCTTCCCTTGCTCCTTTCCTCTGTGGCTCTGGGAATTTTAGCTCATGGAGTTCAGACCCGTTTTAATGTGTCCTTTAAGGCATTAAAACCTAAATTCAGTAAACTTAACCCGCTCAATGGAATAAAAAAGATGTTTTCCCTCAGGAGCCTGCTGGAACTTGTTAAAAATCTGATTAAGATTACAATACTGGGAATTCTGCTTTATAATTTAATTAAAGATGATATTGTATTGGTGGCCCGGATGATTGATATGCCGCCTTTAAATGCATGTATTCAGCTGCTTCAAATGGCGTTTCAGCTGATTCTCAAGACCTGTATGGTATTTACGGTAATCGCCTTTTTTGATTTCCTGTATCAGAGATGGGAGTATGAGAAGGATCTGAAAATGACCAAACAGGAGGTTAAGGATGAATATAAGCAGACAGAAGGAAATCCGGAAATAAAGGGGCGTATAAGAAGAATTCAGAGACAGATGGCCTTAAGCAGAATGATGCAGAAGGTTCCGGAAGCAGATGTGATCGTAAGGAACCCGACACATTTTGCGGTGGCTTTAAAATATGATCCCGACCGCCACGGAGCGCCGGTGGTGCTGGCAAAGGGCCAGGATGAGCTGGCTCTTCGCATTGTAAAGGTGGGAGAGGAAAACGGGGTTTTTATTATAGAAAATAAACCTCTTGCGAGAGCTTTATATGCTTCCTGCGGGCTGGACCAGGAGATTCCGGCAGAGTTCTATGGCGCAGTAGCGGAGATACTGATTTACATTTACAGAGCAAACCACAGAGAGGATATGTTCCAATAAAACCAGGATGGAGTTCGTTTCATGAAAAAGATGCTAAATTACTCGGTAGTGCTGTTTGTACTAACCATTATACTTTTATTAATCATACCGCTGCCGGCCGGATTGGTGGATGTTGCAATCATATTGAATATTGCTCTTTCCATGATGATTCTGGTGACCACCATGACAATTCATGAACCACTGGAGTTATCGATTTTTCCATCCCTTCTGCTGATAACCACTCTTTTCCGCCTTGGAATTAATGTTTCCACGACCCGGAATATTCTTTCCAATGGAGGTTCCTCGGGCCAGATCATTAAGGCCTTTGGTGACTTTATTCTTCGCGGAAATGTTGTGGTTGGTTTTGTTATTTTCCTCATTATTGTTTTAATGCAGTTCATTGTTATTACAAAGGGAGCAGGGCGTGTTGCTGAGGTAGCGGCCAGATTTAACCTGGATGCCATGCCTGGTAAGCAGATGGCCATCGACGCGGATTTGAGCTCCGGACTTATTAATGAACAGGAGGCCAAGGAGCGCAGGCTAAAGATTCAGAGAGAGGCAGACTTTTACGGCGCAATGGACGGTGCCACAAAGCTTGTAAAAGGCGATGCTGTCATGTCGTTAATTACAACCGGAATTAATCTGATCGGCGGAACAATCATAGGTATTGTTCAGTCCGGGGAGACCATAGGAACTGTTTTAAATACATATTCAATCGCAACCGTGGGTGACGGACTTGTATCCCAGGTTCCGTCTTTGCTCATATCGGTTTCCACTGGTATGATTGTAACCAGAGCAGTTTCTGAAGGAAGCCTGAACGAGGACATTTCAAAACAGTTTATGGCGCAGCCTCATGCCATTATGGTGAGTGGTATCGTGATGGCGGTTCTGGCCCTTATTCCGGGGATGCCCATCGTGCAGCTGCTGGTCATTTCCGTATCTTTAATATCAGGGGGATATTATATATCCAAAAAGATGGAGGAGGCCCCTTATGCTACGGGAACCGTGGGCTTTTCAGATGCCGGAATGGCTTTGGAACCCCAGGCGGAGGCGGCAGCGTCTCAGACAGTTTCCGAAGATGAGTATTTTAAAGATGTCAACAATGTTTACACACTCCTGTCTGTGGAACCCATAGAGATGGAGTTTGGATACAGCCTGATTCCGCTGGCGGATGAGTCTGTCGGTGGAAGGCTTATCAGCAGAATTGTTATATTCCGCAGACAATATGCCCAGGATATGGGCTTTGTAATCCCGTCCATCCGGCTCAGGGACAGTTCGGGGCTCAGCACAAATCAGTACTGCATTAAAATTAAGGGAGAAGAAGTGGCAAAGGGCGAGCTCTTGGTGGATTATTATCTGGCTCTGGAGCCAGATAATCTGGAGAAAGAGGTGGATGGAATCGAAGCCATTGAGCCTGCTTACGGAATTCCAAGCCGGTGGATCCGGCCGGAGGACAGGGAGCGGGCAGAGCTGTACGGATATACAGTCATTGATCCTCTTTCTGTAATGGTAACGCATCTTTCAGAAATCATACGGCAGCATGCTTTTGAGCTTGTGACAAGACAGGAGGTTATCCGCCTCATTGAAAATGTGAGGAAAACTTCACCTGAGCTGGTTGAGGAGGCGTTTCCGAATCTTATTTCCTATAATTTGTTTCAGCGGGTATTAACAGCCCTTTTAAAAGAAGGCGTGCCGGTTAAAGACCTGGAGACCATAATAGAAACCATGATAGAAACCATTTCCGAGACAGGGCTTCCTGTCAGGGATTTTGACGGAATTATTGAGCAGATACGTGTGGCGCTGAAACGGACCATTACCAGGCTTTACTGTGAGGATGGAAGCATGAAGGTCATCACTCTGGATACAGAGCTGGAACGTACCATGGCAGGCTCCATACAAAAGGGAGAGAGCGGACTGTATCTTGCTTTGCAGCCTGATATAATCCAGAGCATTATAAGCCAGATGGCCGAACAGATGAAAAAATTTAACGGCCTTACCCAGAGCCCGGTAATTTTGACCTCACAGGTAATGCGGATACATTTTTACCATTTAATTGAGCAGTTTTATCCGAAGGCGCGTGTTCTGTCATTCAATGAGATTGCAAATAATGTACAGATACAATCTATCGGCAGTCTCCGGCTGGAGGAGGCCAGAAACCGTATGTGATTATAGCGAAGGTGGGTTAAGATAATGCAAAAGGGAATGGAAGAAATGACAAATGAAGAGCTGTTTGTCCTTTACCAGAAAAACAGAGACCCGGAAATCAAACAGGAACTGACGCTCCGGTATCTCTATCTGGCTAAGTCTGTGGCGATTCAGATGAACAATCTGTATTCTGACTTTATGCAGATGGAAGATATCATTCATGAAGGCATTATCGCGATCATGAAAGGTATTGACCGATATGATCCTGAGCGAGACAGTAAATTTGAAACATTTATTTCTCGCCGCATTAGAGGAACTGTGATAGATATTATCCGCCAAAGTAACTGGGTGCCAAGAAATTATCACAAGGATCGTCAGTCCATTGAAAATGCAAGACAATATCTGTACGAAAAACAGGGTCGTACCCCTACCGATGAGGAGGTTGCGGGATATTTAAAGATGAATCTGAAGAAATTCCAGCGGATTCAGCGGATGAGCACCATGGTGAATGTACTTTCTCTGGATATGATAACCCGGGGGGATGAGACCGGACCTGCGCTTCAGGTTCCAAGCGACGATATTACGGGGCAGCCGGAGGATGTTTTTGTTAAGGGTGAAACGGTAAAAACTCTGATAGAGGCGGTTGACAAACTGAAAGAAAAAGAAAAGCTGGTAATTTCTCTTTATTATGTAGAGGAATTGAGCATGACTCAGGTGGCTCAGATCTTAAATGTAAGTGAGCCAAGGATTTCCCAGATCCACAGTGAGGCGATCCGAAAACTGAAAGCATATATGAAATCACATCTTGGAGAATAAAAAAGGAGGAGGAGAAAACATGTATCAGGGATTTTATAATCTTGCTTCTGGTATGCTTACCCAGAGCCGGAATTTGAATGTGGTCAGCAATAATATGGTAAATCTTCAGACCGCCGGTTATAAGCGGGATCAGATGGTTTCCAGCACCTTCCAGGAGGAGATGCTTTACCGCACCGGGAGACGGGCGAAGGGAACACAGGAACCTCTGGCTACAACATCGAAGATCCGCACCGCTTCCAGAACCTATGTAAATTATGACCAGGGAAGTTATGAGACCACCGAGGGCATCTATGATTTTGCAATTGGCGGAAAGGGCTTTTTCTGTATTCAGACGCAGAATGGGGTTCAGTACACCAGAAACGGCTCCTTTGCCGTAGACGAGGAGGGATATCTCGTTCAGGGAGAAAACGGCAGGGTACTTTCGACAGAAGGCCAGCCTATCCGGATTGAGAATGAGAATTTCAGTGTGGACGCTTACGGTCATATTACGGCTCCCGTGCAGAGAAATGCCAATGAGACAGATCCTGAAGGGACAGATGCCGGGGGAGCGGATGGAAACGAGGGGATCCTTGATTTTGGAACGATCCGGCTTGTGGACTTCGCCGATTATGAGCAGCTTCATAAAGAAGACAACGGACTTTTTTCCACAAATCAGGCGGCAACTCCTGTCACCGGAGGGGAAACACAGATTCTCTGGAAAACACTGGAGAAATCCAATGTTGACATGGTAAGTGAAATGACCGCGATGATGTCTTCCCAGAGGGCCCTTCAGAGTGCGGCCCAGGTATTGAAAATGTATGATACGATTATGGGGAAATCCGCGTCAGATGTAGGAAGAGTATAAGGAGGATATGTATGAACCAGTCATTTTATGTGGGAGCGGTCGGAGCCGGAAGCTGTACGGAAAAGCTCAGTGTTATTGCAAATAATCTGGCAAACGTGAATAACAATGGATTCAAGCCCAAAACGACAGTTTTTTCTGATTTGATCAATTATAACCTCAACGATTCCCCGGATGCGGTAACGGAATTGCAGGCAGGAGACAGCATGCGTGTGGACAGAACCTATACCACCTTTGACGTTGCGGCAATGACCCGGACCGACCAGGAATGCGATTACATGATTACGGAACCCAATCTGTTCTTTAAGGTTCAGGACCCGGTAACAGGAGCAGTCAGCTATACCAGAAACGGACATTTTCACCGGGCTGAGGGAGCGGATGGCTTCTATCTGATGACGGATGGAGGAAAGTTGGTTCTGGATCAAAACAGCGAGCCCTTCAGGCCGGAAGTAATAGATGTGGAAGCGCTGCGTGCCGGGGCAGAAGAAGACTATGGGCAGGATGAGGAAGTAACAGACGAGACGGAGGAACAAAAAATCGGCCTTTATACATTCCGCAATCCCAGCAGGCTTTTGAGCACAGGAAACGGCGAGTACGTTCCGAGGGATGCAGGTGCTGAAGAAATCTCTGTGGGGACGGAAAAGCCAGCCCTTGTCCAAGGGGCCCTGGAGGCATCAGGAACGGATGTGGCCAGGGAGATGACCAGGCTGATCGAGTGTCAGCGGGCGTTTTCCTATGCGTTGCGTATGGTTACCACATCGGATGAAATCGAGGGAACCATAAATTCTCTGCGCGGATAAAGAAATATATGGAAGAAACAGTAAAGGTGAGATGGACATGAAAATAAATGATTATGGGGAACTGAAGCTTCAGGAACTGGATGTGATGCGGGAGATCAGCAGCATCGGCTCCAGCCATGCAGCCACAGCTCTTTCTAAACTTCTGCAAAGGGAAATACGCATCACTCTTCCCCAGGTCCATGTCCTGGGATATGAGGATGCAGTGAACCGGATTGGTAATATTGAAGAGATCGTAGCGGCAACCCTGGTGAAAATGAGCGGAGACGTGGACGGGCTGATGCTGTTTCTGTTTAATATGGAATTTGCCAATACGGTGCTGGAAAAGCTTTTGGGAAGAAGTTTTTCCAGTTTTGAAGAGCTGGACGATCTGGATTATTCGGCTTTGGAGGAGGCGGGGAATATTATGATTTGTTCCTATATTAATGCCTTTGCACAGCTGGTGAATATGAACATACAGCTTTCTGTGCCAAGCTCCACTGTTAATATGTTGGGCGGTATCCTGACGGTTCCTATGGCGGAATACGGATATGAGACAGATAAACTGATGTATTTTAACGCAGATTTTATTATGGACGACAAGCGGCTTTCAGACTGGCTTTTAATGCTTCCTGATATGAAATCTTTAAATGATATTTTAGAGAAGTTAGGAGTCTTATAATGCAGGAGAAGGAACTGAGGGTAGGAATTGGAGATATGAAATTTACCAGAGGTACGGGGAAGATTATTACATATGCTCTGGGCTCCTGCATTGGAATCACGTTCTGGGATCCCGCCTTGCGTCTGGGAGCGCTTCTTCATATTATGCTTCCTGAACGCTATGAGACGGATAAGGGAAATGTTTATAAATACGCCGATTCCGGCATTCGTGAGACGATCCGGAAGTTAAGCGCCTTTGGTATGGTAAGATCCAGAACTGTGGTCAAAATCGCCGGAGGGGCAAAAATGTTTGAAATCCGCGGAAACGCAGAGTTTGGAAATATTGGAGCCAGAAATACGGATATTGTAAAAAAGATACTGAGAGAAGAGAGAATGAAAATTTCGGCGGAGGATACCGGCGGAAGTTATGCGAGGACGATGTTGCTGGATGTAGAAACCGGTGATGTTGCAATTCGCACAATGGGAAAGCCTGAGCGGCATTTATAGGAGGTAGCAGATGAAAAAAGAAAAGGAAGGCATTTTGCTTGAGTCTGGAACGAATGAGATTGAAATCATGAAGTTCACAATCCAGGATGAATTTTATGGCATCAATGTGGCAAAGGTCAAGGAAATCATGATGAGTCAGAAGGTAAAGTCTATGCCCCACGCCAATCCGGCCGTAGAGGGAATCTTTAAACCAAGAGATACTCTGATCACAGTTATTAATCTGGCATGTTATCTCTCGGGAGATCAGGTGGAAAAAGGGGCCAGGGATTTATTTATCGTGACCAACTTTAATAAAATGACAGTGGCATTCCGCGTCCAGGGAATTGAAGGGATCAGCCGTATCTCCTGGGGAGATATCCAGAAACCGGATAAGACCATAGCCAATGGAGATGAAAGCATAGCCACAGGAATTGCCCAGTGTGATGGGCAGCTGGTTACCATTCTGGATTTTGAGAAGATTGTGGCGGAGCTCGCCCCGGAAACCAGTATTCAGGTTTCAGAGGTAGATGCCATGGGAGACCGGCCTTTAAATGAGGCGCCCATTGTGATTGCAGAGGATTCTGTTCTGCTCAGAAAAATGATTGACGATTCTCTGGAACGGGCAGGATTTACCAACATACAAAATTTTGGAAATGGAAAAGAGGCCTGGGATTATCTTGCTTCCATTAAGGATGACGCTGATTTGTATGAAAAAGTCAAACTTGTCATAACAGATATCGAAATGCCCCAGATGGACGGCCACCGCCTTACAAAACTTATTAAGGACGATGCCAGACTCAGGAAGCTTCCTGTTATTATCTTTTCATCCCTGATTGATGATCAGATGCGGAGAAAAGGAAAGGAACTGGGAGCAGACGACCAGCTGGCGAAGCCAGAGATCGGACGTCTGGTGATGATGATGGATAAGCTTCTTAAGGAATATGAGGAGCAAAGAGCAAGGGGGTAATGGGCACATGGAGAAAGGGAGCCGCATCCTGTTTGGAATGCTGTCTGCTGTGGTCTTTGTTTCTCTGGCGCTCCCCATCCGTTCCCTGGCTGCGAATGGTACCTGGGAACTCCAGAAGGATGGGAAGCGCTGGAAATATATGTATTCTCCGGAAGATTATGCTGCGGACGAATGGATTCAGGACCAGGGTAAGGAATACTATGTGGATTCCAGCGGATATATGCGTACAGGATGGGTAACGGATAAGGATGACAACGCACGTTACTACATGGGGAAAGATGGTGCGAAATGTTTTAATACCTTTACTCCGGATAATCATTATGTGGGGCCCGATGGAATGATTCTGGAGGCCTTTGATACATATCGCAAGCAGGTATCAAAACAGCTGAAGACATTTGTCAATAAAAAGGCCAGGGATGCAAAACAGCATGGTTTTTTGCTGACAGATTTAAATAATGATGGATACAGGGATATTGCGGTATTTGATAATTTCATGACACCGGAGCATGTTTTGCAGGTAGCAGTATGGATGCCTGAGGAGGAGGAACTGGTTGTCCTGGCAAATTCTGACTCTGATGCGGCAGAGCATTCCTTTCTTACCTATAATAAGGAAGAGCAGGTAACTTATCTTACAATTCTGGAGGAGAGCGGGGGAAGAAATTACTTTTCTCTGGAGAAAGGCGAATATAATTTCGGGAATGCACTGAGCCTGGAACTTAGTCAGAACGACTGGGGAGATCCGATATATTATGTGAATGGGGATAAAATAAAAGCAGAGGAACTGGAAGAAATACTTGAAACGATGCAGGCCCAGACGGGCGGGGCGTTTTCTGAGCAGATATTGCCAGTAAACGAAGAGAATATAAAACTGAAAGTGGATTGTAGCCCCTCTGAGGATGAACTATCCCTGTGGCAGCCTTAAAACGTATCTGAAAATAAGTGGCCGTATGCAGTAATGGTTCAGAGCCGTCTGAATTGTTATGAGCACACATGAAAAAATAGGGAGGAAATATTTTGGCTATTATCATAACTGTTTCTAATCAGAAAGGCGGTGTTGGAAAGACCACCACCTCAGCTGCATTGGCCACTGGAATATCTTCCAGAGGTATGCGGGTTTTGGGGATTGATCTGGATCCCCAGGGCAATCTGGGTTTTTGCCTTGGTCTTGGTTCCTCCGATATGCCCACAGTGCTGGATGCCTTAAAGGGAAAAATTCCGATCGGGGAAGCCATTGTACAGACAGAGTACTGCGATATCCTGTCCTCAGACATTACTCTCAGCAGCAGCGGCCTGGAAAAGGGAAATTCCGGAAGAAAGGAATATCTGATACACGACATGCTGGAGCCTGTGATGGATAAATATGATTATATTGTCATTGATACGCCGCCGGCGCTTAACCTCCTTACAGTGAACGCTTATGTGGTGTCTGACTTTTTAATCATTCCCATGGCGTCTGATATTCTCAGTCTGGTGGGGCTGTCACAATTAAAAGAAACCATAGAATCTGTACAGGAAAACCTCAACCCGGAATTAAATGTGCTGGGAATTTTATTGACTCGCTTTAATAAGCGGACTCTTCTTTCAAGAGACGTGCTGGAAATGGCACAGCAGCTGGCTAAGCAGATGAAAACAACTGTATTTAATACGAAAATAAGGAACGGAGTAGCAATTGCAGAAGCACCGGCCCACGGGGAAAGCATTTTTGATTATAATCCCCGTTCATCTGCGGTAAAGGATTATCAGGAATTGATTGATGAGATTGCAGACAGGATTCATTTAAAGGAGGCGGTGGAATATGGCAAAGAAAACCAATAAGACATCTCATGTACTGAGTCTGCTTACCAATGGTGCGGATCTGGAGGAAACCTCGGGACAGGATTTGGCGGAAGAGAGAAATACAGAAAAACAGGAAAAAGCAGCGACAGAAGCAGCTCCCATGGAATCCGCACCCCAGATACCTGCTTCAGGAGACAAGAGGGTCGTTGTGGTGGAAGATCAGGAGGACGATATTTCCAACAAGATTTTAGACAACCTGGAAAAGCAGCTGGAAAGTCAGGAGGCGCAAAAAGCAGGTCAGGAAGCCCAGGAAGCTGGGGACACCATGCAGGAAACTCAGACTATGGCCCAGGAGCCCCAGAGAACCGCACAGGAGGTTCTTCAGCCTCAGGCTGCTGTGGCGGAGGAGTCCCGGAATGTGGAGCAGGAGCCTCATGCTGTGGCACCAGAGTCTCAGCCAGCATCGCAGGAGTCCCAGCCCGTGGTGCCAGAGTCTCAGCCAGCATCGCAGGAGTCCCAGCCCGTGGTGCCAGAGTCTCAGCCTGAATCCCAGGAGGTTCAGCCTCAGACTGTGGCCACGGATTCTCAGCCCGCATCTCAGGGGGACAGGAGTGTGTTTAAGGGGCCCAGGAGCGAGACAGAGGAATACCGTCAGATAGGGACACAAAAGCTTCAGGATTTGGTTTCGGATTTTGGCGAGGAAGAATGCCATATTGAAAACGTAATGGAGAATATTATTTCACGCACTGATTTAAAAAAATATATGGACGAATATGGTGTGTGCAAGTGCAGCCGCTGCTGTGCTGATGTGAAGGCACTGATTTTAACCCGTCTTCCGTCCAAATATGTTGTGGTTCAGAAAGATTCGGTGGCTCCCATGATTGGATTTTATGAAAATAAATTCAGAGTCATGATTTTTACTGAGATTTTGAAGGCATGCCTGCAGGTCAAGGAAAAGCCCAGGCACAAATCGTAAGCCGTTCAGAGGCATAGGAACTGCTATGGAAAATCCATGCAGGGCTGCCTGTTCAGGGAGTATAACACCAGAAGAAATACTTAAGATACAGAAAGTTTCAAGAAGGGGAACAGGGAGGACAAAGCAGATGTATCCCGGCCGTGTATATGGAACTTAGGGGGGATCTCTATGTTGAAAGAACATTTTGGCGTAAAAAAACGGTTTCTGACTGCTGTTCAATGCAGCGTGGGAGCGGTAATAATTTTAATCTGTGTTCTGACAACTGTGGCTACCTGTAATGGAGATACGGAAACGACCGGCGAGGAATTAACAACAATTGCCCCATTGGAGGAGCGTGCAATTACTCTTGTTTTGAATGAAGGCCAGGAGAAAACTTCTTCAAATTTAGCAGAAGAAGCAAAAACAGAAGAATATCTGGGAGAGATGGAGATAGCCGCTTATTGCAGCTGTAAACGCTGTATCAAAGATTCAGACGGTTATACTACCTATTCCGGGCAGCGACCGTCTCAGGGGCTTACTGTGGCTGCGGATCTTGAGCTCTTTCAGATAGGGGATAAACTACGGATAGGGGATCATGTATATGAAGTACAGGATAAGCTTTCAGCCAGAGCTAAAGAAAAGCTGAGTCTGTATTTTGACAATCATGAGGAGGCCCTGGCCTTTGGAAGGACGAAGCTTCCGGTATATCTGCTCCACCAGGAGGAAATGCATGATGGGACATCGCTGGGAGTTTTTGAGATTACCGGTTATTGCAGCTGTGAAGAATGCTGCGGTGAGAAAGAGGTTTATCTGACAAAATCAGAAACCATACCGAAATCGGAACATACTGTGGCTGCTGATTTAAGTATTCTGGAAATGGGTACAAAAATAGAAATTGACGGGATTGTTTACACCGTAGAGGATACAGGAAAGCGCGTAAAGGGGAATGTAATTGACATTTATTTTGATTCCCATGAGGAAGCAGTTCGATTTGGAAGACAGAAGAAGGAAGTATATCTGGTTCAATAATAGGAGATTTTTATGGAGCGATTAATATATGAAGGCCGTTTTCTTGTAAACACAGTAGGCGGAATTATGCGCCGGGATGATTTGCGCGTAATGTATGGCCGGATGAACTGGGAAAAAATATTCCGGGAGGCAGATTATCATAAAATTGCCAATATCATATATTTAGCTTGTTTAGGAAATGGTGATCAGATACCAGATCGGTGGAGGGAGCGGCTTTTTGATCGTTACCAGAAATCTCTGATGTTTGGGGATGTATACAAGGATGCCCAGAAGGAAATTCTGATGATGATGGAAATGATGAAGCTTCCTTGTTTTGTTATTTCTTCCTGTGCAATCCGCGAGCTGTATCCTGTTCCGGAGATGGCGGACTGTGGACTTCTTAAGATTTTGGTGGATGAAAATAGTTACGCCCTGGCGAAGGGGTATATGATAGATTTAGGCTATGAATCAGACCGTTTATATAAAGGATACGGAGAACATATGAAAAATGCCGCCGGCTTCGACATGGAGCTTTATCATAAGCTGCCGTTCCGCACAAAACTGTATGATAAAAATATAAGACTTATGTTGGAGACTGCACCTTTTTTCGACAATTATCAGTATGTGAGAGCGCTTTCCATTGAGAACCAGTTTGTTTACAGGCTGGCAAAGGCAGCTTACGCCTATGCAATGGATGAGCTTTTGCTCCGTGATGTCCTGGATTTATTTGTATTTCACAGGCATTGGCAGGAAAAAATGCATATGGAATCTGTTGAGAGGAGACTGGTGAATTTCCGGATTGATGAATTGGGTGAAAAAATTCTGCAGATTGCATATATGTGGTTTGGGAGCAAAGAGGATCGGGCAACGGATGGCCTGCCTGAGGATATCCATGTATACGATAATCTGGAAAATAGAATTTTGAGCAGAGGCTATCTGAACAAAGAAACCAGTCAGCAGGCATTAAAGCTTGAGCGCTTAATCCGGCGGGAAATTAAAAAGGAGCAGGCCCGGGAAAAGAGAGCAGCTTTCACTGAAAAGTGGAGTAAGAGATGGAAAAAAATAAAACGCATGTTAAGCTGGGCTTTTCCAGAATACAGATATATGTGTGTCATTTACCCCATTCTGGAAAATATTCCAATTCTTCTGCCTGTCTGTTGGATATGGAGAGGAATACGCCAGTTAAAGATATTGATTACAAGTAATCTGTTTAAAAGGAAGTCCGATTGATATTATTCACGGACTTCCTTTCGCTGTTGTTCCAGTACTTCCTGCAAAGAGTGAATGGAATTAATAGAAGGGAGAAGAGAGGCCTCGTTGGTTTCTGCTGCGATGGCCAGCTCCTCCCGCATAATTTTAATATCCTTGGGGGCGTCAATTGCCAGACGAACCCCCATAGACGTACTTTCAAGCACTGTGACTCTGATTTGATCCCCTATTAAAATACTTTCGTTCGTTTTCCGATGCAATATCAGCATTGCAATTACTCCTGTCTTATGGTTTTTTTATGATGTTGGAAAAAGTACTCAGTTTATGGCGGTATCCGTAATTGGTATTTTCTAAAATTACCTGACGGGCTGCTTTTGTTTTAGGGTTGATAGCCAGCGGACATTTGAGGTTCACAGTGTCCTCAAGGTAGTTGTTTTTTATGACACATACTGCATAATAGGAAAGCTCATTGCTGCTTTCTGCCTCCAGAGAAGCCAGATCTTCCGCCTCCAGTTCAGGGGAATAATCCGGACATAAAGTGGTAGGTGCAATAACCACAAAAGCCACCTGGGAGTTTTCAACGGACTGCATCAAAAGCAGGGACTCATTCTCCTCGTCTAAACGCAGAGGGAGAAACTGTTTTAAATCAGGGAAGCCAAAGAAGCCATCCGCTACCGTAATTAAATCAGACGGCTTATATTCGACTTCTCCATAATAATCAGTCTGTATTTTCATAAAAATCAGCCTTTCCGCGCTGCTGTTATGCCTGTATATCAATCAGGCCCCCGGCAGCGTCCTTGCGGGGAGGTACGTAATTAAAATCACCCAGATATTCAAATTGAACTTCCGGATACTGGGTTATAATCGTTACGGACATGGCCGGAATGTAAGACAAATCCCCTTTTGCAATACGGAACTCAAAAGCCTCCCGCTGCACAAGATATTCGGAAACGGATTCGGAATTGCCTGACGAAACTGCCGCAGGCTCATCGCCGTTTACGGAAACAGAGTCTGCCTGTCGTGACGATGGATAATTTAATGCGGAAATGGTATCGGAATCCCGCATGCTTTTCTGGGACGCAGCCGAAACCGACGGTGCGGTTCCCAGATTTGCTCCGGAATTCTGTGGGGAAATAGCCACAGGAGAACCGGAAGAAAAAGTCTGCCTGTATTTACTCATGAAATCAAGGCTGGAAGAGTTTCCTTTAACATGGTATTGGTTCTGATAAGCATGATAAAGGGAAAAAGTCCTTTGCCGTTCCGCTGCAACGGATTGAGAGGGAACCAGCCGGGCATTTTGTGTAAAACGGGTAGATTGAAAAGGAATCGAAGTAACCTTTATAAGCGCTGCCATATCTCCACCCCCTGTCTAAGTATAAAAATCAGCGCATAAAATCAAATAAAGATGTTCCAAACATATAGGAACTGACCTTCAGCGCAGCATTATAGGATTGCTGATAGGAATACATTTCAATAATAGAATCATAGGGATCTGCTCCCAGTTTGTTTTTGTATTGTTCGGTCAGGTTTATTTTGTCTAATCCCAGGCGCTCTTCCGTGGTTCCCAGAATGTTGTATTTGTTACCCAGATCACTGTACACGGTACCAAGCCGATGTTCGGATGTGGTCATCTTATCCATAACCGGGGCAAGGGTTTCTCTGAACTTTGTTCTTTCTCCATCTTCCATGTAAGTATCTATTGACTTCACCGCCTGGGCAATTAATCCGATGGGGCTTTCGTTCAGACGTTCCTTTATCAGATCTTTCGGATCATTCATTGCCTTAACTGTGTCAGAGGACAGGCCGGTAATAGCATTTAAACCGCCAGTATAGGTGTCTACCAGGGTTTCGCGGTCATAGATTGTTCCGTAGCCGATATCCATTCTTCCCTGTTCGCTCATGGCTTTAACAATGGCATTTATAGCCGTGTCATCAATTGCATACTGATAGCTTCCGTCTGTCTGTTCCTCCATTTTCATTTCTATTACAGTCGCCTGATCCTCACCAGGAAATTTATGGGTATAGGTCAGAGTCATTCCATCAGCGCTGAGGGAAAACGGAGGGGTAGAGACATCGTTGCCCCCATAAATGTAAAAGTCCCGGTATTGAGCGTTTAAATCGTTGGCCATGGTCTGCTGATATGCCAGAAGTTCATCCTTGGTAGTCTGTACTAAACCGGGGTCTATATTACTGGTTTCAGTAAGAATATATTCCACACGACCTTTTGCTTTTGATAATCTTGTCTGAATATCTCTGACACCAAGCTCCTGCTGATACAGTCGGTTCTGTACGTCCGGGATCAGATTCAGTTTGCTCAGAGTATCCAGATACTGGTTATCAATCTTTTTTCCCTCATAATAAGCGAGGGGATTATCCGCAGCCGTTTCATAGGCTTTTCCGCTGGATATTTTATTCATGCTTTTATTAAGGCGACCGTGGACATCGTTGACAGAACTTCTGAAATTACGAAAAGTCGCATTATTTGTAACACGCATAATGAACCGTACCTCCGTTTCTTATATTATCTTCCTACCAGACCGGTATTATTAATCAGGGTATTGAGGGCTTCATCTAACGCTGTCATAAGTCGTGATGCTGCATTATATGCAGAAACATAGGCCATCATATTAGAAGCCTCTTCGTCCAGGCTGACACCGGAAACGGAATCTCTGGAATTCTGAATGCCGTTCAACACAGTAACATCCGTTTTCAGGGTATTGGTGTTGAAACTGGAATCATTGGCCAGGACAGTGGAAATATTATTCATATCATCGGCGAATGTTCTATTTACCAACTCGGAATGAGTTCCTCTCATGGCTTGCAGCATATCCAGAATCGTGTCGGTGGGATTTTCCCTTAAATCGTTAATATGAGCGTTGCCATTGATCCAATCTTTACTGATGCCGATTGTAAGGGCAGTAACGGCAGCAGTATTATCCTGCTTATTGGCAAGAAGGATTCCACCGCCGTTGGTTCCTCCCAAATCATTTTTATCATTAATGGCGTTTATTTTTTCGGCAAAGGTTTCTGCGAGAATATCCAACCTGTTCATATAATACTGGTAACCTCTAACATCATCAAAGGTAGCGGTTGTTCCTATTTGTTTACCAGTACCAGCTTTTCCAAGCATATCAAGACTTGATTGAATAGAACCTCCGGAAAGCTGAGCTTCTGAAGCGGAAGCAGATACAGTTGCACTACCGCTTGATTTGGCCGCCGTGAATACTACGGATGTATTTAAGGGGGCGTCATAACTTCCAGTGCCAATGGAGAGAGAACCATAATTTTCACCCCGTGTGCCTTCCGTTCCATTGATAAGAGTGAGACGTTTCGGACTACCGTCTTTATCTGTATAAAGGAGTTCTACCTTTAAATCATCCGGCCAGTCTTTCTTCCCGATAATATTGCCATAGTGGTCGTATTCATATATTTCTTCAGGGGCTTTTGTTGTCCCATCCTCTTTGAAGCCATCATGGGCACTGTCCTTAAAATAAGTAACCTCAATAGGAATGTAGCTGGAAAGGGTATCTAAAAGATTATTTCTCTCGTCCATCAGCTCCAGGCTTTGCTGACCGAGAATCTGATTCTGCTTGATCTGGTGGTTTAGGTCACCAATCTGCTGTAAAATTTCGTTGACTGTTTCCACAGCGCCGTTTTCACTGGTTCCTTTTCCGTCCAGTTTGGCAAATTCCTCTTTCTCAGCGGCCTCAACCTGCCGGGCAGCATCATTGATAAGATTGGTGAGGGCACTCATACGGGATTGCAGGTTGGTTTCATATACCGGATCATGAAATTTATCCAGATCCTGCATATCAGTCAGAATCACCTGAATATCGTCGATGGCTGTTCGAACTCCGTCTATGTTGCTTTCATCAAAAGCTCTTGCAAGAACATCCAGGGAATTCTGCATGGACTCGGCATAGCCGGCTTTTTTCATCTGTGTGCGGTACTGGACATCCAGATAAGGGTCACGTATTTGGGAAACCTTATCCATATGAACACCGAAGCCCACGGCAATCTCAGAGCCATTCATATAATGCGCGACAGGATTCGTGTAGTTTAAGCTGGAGGTTTCCAGCTGCTGGCGGGTATATCCCACCGTATTCATGTTTGACAGATTCTGTCCGACAATATCCAGACGCTTCTGGTTCGCCTGAAGGGCGGATAGAGCGGTGGAAAAGCCGGCAAATGTAGCTCGTACCATATATTATGCTTTCCTTTCAAATAATTGGTTTGTCTGCCCATGCTCTGAAAGAGCTTTCTGAAACTCTGTCAGGCGAAGGGTGATGATTCGATCTGCACTGTCTTTGGCATCCATTAAAACCCCCAGTTCCCTGTCCAGCTCTGTGAACAGGGGGAGCAGGAGCTCTTTTTGCTCCTTGGAGACAGCGGAAAGAATTTCACGGAAGGTAAGGTCTTTCCAACCCAGGGCTTCAACCTGATGGAGCCTGTTCTGCTCCAGGCCCCGGAGCTTAAGAAGAATAGCCTGTTCCTGTTGTATCAATCCACTCATTTTATCATGATGCCCTTCAGAAGCGGAAGTGGCCTTTTGTTCCTCAATCTGCCGGATATCCTTTACCACATCCGTAATCAGAGTGATGGAACGGGCGAATTCATTTAGTGTGTTGTCCATATGCCCTCCATCTCGTTACCGGTAGCCCAGCATATGTTCAGCTATGCGTCTGGAATCAGGGGTATAAGTTCCGGCCTCAATTTGCTGTTTCAGTGAGAGAACCCGTTCCCGGCCTGCACCTGTTTCAAGCTTAGCAGCGGCTTCCCGGGCCAGAACACGGGCAAAAGATGCATCATCCGTATAAGGAGAGGACTCCTTAAGGGATATCTTGTCAAAGTCACATGTTGCACGTCCCGCAGACGTTTTGGACGGATTTGCAGAAGAAGCGGGAGAAATATAATCGAATCCACCTATCCTGTTGATATACGGTTTTATATTCATAAAAGACCTCCTTCCCTTTATGGTTGGATCGTAGTTGTTTTATAAACAAAAAGGACATTCTGCCAGGTTTGCCGGAGGCAGAATATAGCTCCTACATGCATATAATATCGGCTTTTTTTAAAAGTTAATAAGGTCTAAGTGAAAAACTGTTAAAATATTTTTTCAATATAATGCTAATAGAAAATGAAAATGTGCCGATATTAACATAGGTATGGTTTGCAACTGTTCAGTACGTCTGTGCATTTCCTGTACTGATTGTAAAGATCAAATCAGCCAGAGGATAAAAATTCCATCGCCACAGGCGATTTTTAATATGGGCTTTAGCCTGTTGAGGGTATTGGAGTTTTTCGTGTTCCGAAAAATGGAAATGCCCGAAACTAAAACCCACCTGCTATGCGGGTGGAGTCAAATCGTTATACAAAAAATCACCTTTCCGTTACAATAGAGTTGTTCAGG
>ERZ808051.296-NODE-296-length-61467-cov-25.179492_pt1 | contig 61467 bp, 87 predicted proteins | sample MGYA00380199_ERZ808051 | MGnify/ENA primary metagenome ERZ808051 (study PRJEB31490, sample SAMN06133391) | mouse gut metagenome | isolation source: J11 | host: mice | place: China: Chengdu | collected 2015-05 ... | reverse complement strand
GGGCGGAAAAGAACCGGAGGGCGGAAAAGAACCGGAGGGCGGAAAAGAACCGGAGGGCGGAAAAGAACCGGAGGGCGGAAAAGAACCGGAGGGCGCTCCGGAGGCGGGGCCGGCGGAACAGCCGGGACCTGGGGCGGAGCGTGAAGAGCCCGAAAAGCTCGAAAAGCTCGAAAGTCCCGAAAGCCCCGAAAATTCTGAAAATCCCTTTGAGATCATGCCCCGGGACTTTCTGTTTTCCAGCGGGGCGGGGGCCTGGGGTACGGAGCTGACCATTGAGACGGACGGCAGCTTTTCCGGACTGTTCGTGGATTCCGACATGGGGGTCTCCGGCGAGGGCTACCCCGACGGGACCCGGTATGTCTGCACCTTCAGCGGAAAGTTCAGCCAGCCGGAGCCGGTGGACGAAACCACCTGGTCCATGGAAATTGAGTCCATGGAGCTGGAGCACCCCGCCGACGGGACGGAGGAGTACGCCGACGGCGTGCGCTATGTCTATTCCGAGCCCTACGGCCTGGAGGACGCGGAGGGGCTTTTGGTTTATTCGCCCCTGACCCCGGCGGAGAGCCTGCCGGAGGACTTTTTGATCTGGCTGCGGATGCCCTGGGGCTGGGAGCCGGAGGAAGACAGGACCCTGGGCTGCTGGGGCATTTACAACGTGAGCCAGGGCTATGGCTTCACCGCGTTTGAGTAAAAAGGAGCTGAGCATATGGGAAAGCCCATCGTCTACATCGACGGAAAAGAGGGCACCACCGGCCTCCAGATCTACGACCGTCTGGCGGCCCGGGAGGACATTGAACTGCTGCTGATTGACGAGGACAAACGGAAGGACCCCCAGGAGCGGGGAAAGCTGATGAATCAGGCGGACCTGGTGTTTCTGTGCCTGCCGGACGCCGCCGCCGTGGAGGCCGTGGGGCTGGTGACGAACCGGTCCACCCGGATCATCGACTGCTCCACCGCCCACCGGGTGTCCTCCGGCTGGGTGTACGGCTTCCCGGAGCTCCGGGGCCAGCGGGAGAAGATCGTCCCGGCGCAGCGGGTGGCCAATCCCGGCTGCCATGCCACCGGGTTTATTTCCATCGTCCGCCCGCTGGTGGACCTGGGCTTGCTGGAGAAGGACGCCCGGCTGTCCTGCTTCTCCCTCACCGGCTACTCCGGCGGCGGGAAGAAGATGATTGCCCAGTACGAGGAGAAGGGCCGCGCGTCTCTTCTGGACAGTCCCTCCCTCTACGCCATGCAGCAGAGCCATAAGCACCTTCCGGAGATGCAGGCGCTCTGCGGCCTTGCCCATCCGCCGGTGTTCTGCCCCGTTGTGGACGATTATTACAAGGGCATGGCGGGCACGGCGCCCTTCCATATGAGCCAGCTGCGGGGCGTGTCCACGCTTCACGAGGTTTGGGAGGCCCTTCACCGCTACTATCTGGAAACCGCCGGGCCGGAGGGCATCGTCCGGGTGGAGATGGACCCCACGGACCCCGAAAGCGGCGTGGACGCCGGCTTTAAGATTTACGCCAACATATTGCGGAACAAGGACTGTCTCTCTCTCGTTGTCACAGGGAACGACCGGCGGTTTACCGTCACTGCCCTGTTTGACAACCTGGGCAAGGGCGCCAGCGGCGCGGCGGTGCAGAATATGAATTTGATGCTGGGCTTTGAGGAAACAGCCGGATTGAATCTAGAGTGAAAAGTGGAGAGTGAAGAGTGGAGATATGCGGAAAGGCGGAATCTTCACTCTCGACTCTCAACTCTCCACTCTTTTGGGAAGGGTGAACTATGATGTTAAACTTTATCGACGGCGGCGTGTGCGCCGCTCAGGGCTTCCGGGCAGCCGGCATCCATGTGGGTGTGAAGACTCACGCGGCCTGGAAAAAGGACGTGGCTCTGATTGTCTCCGACGCGGACTGCGCCGCGGCGGCGGTATTCACCAAAAATGTGGTCAAGGCCGCCCCCATCCGGGTGGACCTCCAGCATCTGGCGGACGGGAGGGCCCGGGCCGTCATCGCCAACAGCGGCAACGCCAATGCCTGCGCCCCCCAGGGGGAGGAGAACGCCCGGCGGATGTGCGCCGCGGCGGCAAAGGCCATCGGCTGTGAGGCCGGGGATGTGCTGGTCAGCTCCACCGGCGTCATCGGCCAGCGAATCAACGTGGAGGCCATCGAGGCCGGCGTGCCGGAGCTGTACGCCGCCCTGGAGCGGTCCGCAGAGGCCAGCGACGCGGCGGCCCACGCCATCATGACCACGGACCTGGAGAAAAAGGAGGCGGCGGTGGAGACCAACGTGGGCGGCAGGACCGTCCGCCTGGGAGGCATCGCCAAGGGCAGCGGCATGATTCACCCCAACATGGGCACGATGCTCTGCTTCATCACCACCGACTGCGCCATTTCCCCCGCCATGATTAAGACCGCCCTGCTGGAGACCGTGCAGGTCAGCTTCAACCGCATCAGCGTGGACGGGGATACCTCCACCAATGACACCTGCTGTGTTCTGGCCAACGGCCTGGCGGGGAACGCCGTGATTGAGGAGAAGGGCCCGGATTACGAGGCCTTCGCAGCGGCGCTGAAAGCCCTGTGCGTGGAGCTGGCCCGTAAAATGGCCTCCGACGGCGAGGGAGCCCGGCACCTGATTACCTGCACGGTGAACGGAGCCAAAAGCGAGGAGAGCGCCGAGACCATCGCCAAGTCCGTCATTTCCTCCACCCTGACCAAGGCCGCCGTCTTCGGCGCCGACGCCAACTGGGGAAGGGTGCTCTGCGCCATGGGCTACTCCGGGGAGGACTTCGACCCCGACCGGGTGACGGTGCGCTTCGCCAGCGCCGCCGGTGAGATTCAGGTCTGTGAGAAGGGCCGGGGGCTGGACTTTGACGAGGCGCTTGCCAAAAAAATTCTCACAGAGCACGACGTGGAAATCCTCATTGATATGGAGGAGGGTCAGGGGCGCTGCACCTGCTGGGGCTGCGACATCACCTATGACTATATCAAGATCAATGGAGATTACAGGACGTGACAGAATCAATTAGGAATGAGGAATTAGGAATGAGGAATTGTTCCGGTTCCGATATCATTCCTCATTCCTAATTCCTAACTCCTAATTTCAAAAGAAGTGGGGTGGAAGCATTGTCTTCCCATGAACAGCAGGCTCAGACTCTGGTGGAGGCCCTGCCTTATATTCAGAAATTCACCGGGAAAACCATCGTGGTCAAGTACGGCGGCAACGCCATGGTCTCCGACACCCTCCGCCGCTCCGTCATGAGCGACATCGTCCTTTTGAACCTGGTGGGCATCCGGGTGGTGGTGGTCCACGGCGGCGGGCCGGAGATTTCCGCCATGCTGAAAATGATCGGCCACGAGTCCCGTTTTGTGGACGGGCTGCGCTATACCGACGCCACCACCATGGACATTGTGCAGTCCGTTCTCTGCGGCAAGGTGAACAAGGACCTGGTGGCCCAGCTGAACCGGCTGGGGGGCCGGGCCATTGGCCTGTGCGGCATGGACGGGCAGCTGTTCCAGGCGGTGCGGCTGGACGAGAAATACGGTCTGGTGGGCAGAATCACCGGCGTGGACCCCACGCCGGTGGAGGACGCCATGCAGAGCGGGCGCATCCCCATTGTGGCCACGGTGGCCCAGGGAATGGACGCCGACACCGCCTATAACATCAACGCCGACACCGCCGCGGCCCGGCTGGCCGAGGCCCTGAAGGCGGAAAAGCTGATTCTGCTCACCGACGTCCGGGGCCTGCTCCGGGACCCGGGAGACGAGGAGACCCTGATTCACGTGGTCCGGACACAGGAGGTGCCGGAGCTGGTGGAACAGGGGATTATCACCGGGGGCATGATTCCGAAAATGGAGTGCTGCGTGGACGCCATTGCCGGCGGCGTGGAGCGGGTCCACATTCTGGACGGCCGGATTCCCCACTCCATTCTGATTGAGCTGCTGTCCGACCGGGGCATCGGCACCATGCTGAAAAGGGAGGATATGACATGACTTCTGCGAACATCAAGGACCTGACCCAGAGCTATATCATGGGCACCTATGGCCGGTTCCCCGTGGCCGTGGACCGCGGCGAGGGGGCCCGGCTCTACGACCCGGAGGGGCGGGAATACATCGACTTTACCAGCGGCATCGGCGTGACGGCTCTGGGCTATGGAAACCAGCCCTGGGCGGAGGCCGTGGCGGAGCAGGCAAAGAAGCTCGTCCATGTGTCCAACCTCTTTTACACCGAGACCCCGGCCAGACTGGCGGAGATACTCTGCAAGCGCACCGGGGAGAGCTGCGTCTTCTTCGCCAACGGCGGCGGCGAGGCCAACGAGGGCATGATTAAGCTGGCCCGGAAATACAGCTTTGACAAATACGGCCAGGGCCGGAGCACCATCATCACCCTGAAAAACTCCTTCCATGGCCGGACCATTACCACCCTGAAGGCCACCGGACAGGACGTGTTCCATAACTTTTTCTTCCCCTTCACCGAGGGCTTCCGCTACGCCGCGGCCAACGACCTGGAGGACCTGAAGGCCCAGGCGGGGGACGACGTGTGCGCCGTCATGCTGGAGCTGGTCCAGGGCGAGGGCGGCGTGCTGCCCCTTGACAAAGACTATGTCAGGGCGGTGGAGGCCCTCTGCGCCGAACAGGACTGGCTGCTGCTGGCCGACGAGGTTCAGACCGGCGTGGGCCGCACCGGCGCCCTCTTTGCCTTCCAGCACTACGGTATTCTGCCGGACGTCGTATCCTTTGCCAAGGGCATCGCCGGGGGGCTGCCCATGAGCGGCATCCTGGCCAATGAGAAATGCCGGAACGTGCTGGGCCCCGGCACCCATGCCACCACCTTCGGCGGAAACCCTGTCTGCGCCGCCGCGGGTCTGGCGGTGCAGGAGGTCCTCAGCGACGAATTTTTGAAAGAGGTTCAGGAGAAGGGCGATTACCTCCGGAAGGGCATCGAGGCCCTGGACCTGCCCTGCTTCGGAAAGACCCGGGGCCTGGGCCTGATGATCGGCATTGAGGTGAAAGAGGGCTGGACCAACAGGGACATCGCCAATCAGCTCATTGAAAACGGGCTGCTGATTCTCACCGCCGGGCCGGGAATGCGGCTGCTGCCGCCGCTGGTCATCACGAAAGAGGAGATGGACAAGGGCTTGAGCATCATGAAGAAGGTCCTGGCATAGCATATTCAATTAGGAATTAGGAATGAGGAGTTAGGAATTGATTCCGGCCCTAGAAAAATTCCTAATTCCTGGTTCCTCATTCCTGATTTTAGAAGCGGGTTCTGGCATAGCATATTCAATTAGGAGTTAGGAATGAGGAGTTAGGAATTGATTCCGGCCCTAGAAAAATTCCTAATTCCTGGTTCCTCATTCCTGATTTTAGAAGCGGGTTCTGGCATAGCATATTCAATTAGGAGTTAGGAATGAGGAGTTAGGAATTGATTCCGGCTCTAAAAAAATCCTAATTCCTACTTCCTCATTCCTAATTTTTCTGGAGGGTTTGTTTGTATGAATCAAAAGCACTTTTTAAAGCTGCTGGACTTTACGCCGGCGGAGATTCAGCAATTTCTGGACACGGCGGCGGATTTGAAGGCCAAGAAGAAGGCCGGGGTCCCCCACAGGTATCTGGAGGGCAAAAACGTGGCCCTGATTTTCGAGAAGACCTCTACCCGGACCCGCTGCGCCTTTGAGGTGGCGGCCCAGGACCTGGGCATGGGCTCTACTTACCTGGGCCCCACCGGGTCCCAGATCGGCGTGAAGGAGTCCATCCCCGACACCGCCCGGGTGCTGGGGAGAATGTACGACGGCATTGAGTACCGGGGATTCGGGCAGGAGCTGGTGGAGGAGCTGGCGAACTACGCCGGGGTTCCCGTGTTCAACGGGCTGACCAACGAGTTCCATCCCACCCAGATTCTGGCGGACTTCCTGACCATTCAGGAGCACTTCGGGAAGCTCAGGGGCGTCAAGCTGGTCTACCTGGGAGACGCCCGATACAACATGGGCAACTCCCTGATGGTAGGCTGCGCCAAAATGGGAATGCACTTCGCGGCCTGCGCGCCGAAGGCCTATTGGCCGGAGGAGAGCCTGATCGCGGTCTGCCGGGAGATTGCCGGGGAGACCGGGGCGGTGCTGGAGTTCAGCGAGGACCCCATGGAGGCCGTGAAGGCCGCCGACGTGCTGTATACCGACGTGTGGGTGTCCATGGGGGAACCTGTGGAGGTCTGGGAGGAGCGGATCGCCGCCCTGGGCCCCTATCAGGTCACCCAGGCCCTGATGGACGCCGCCGGGCCGCAGTGCCGGTTCATGCACTGCCTGCCGGCCTATCACGACCACAGAACCCAGGTGGGCAAAGAAATGGGAGAGCGCTTCGGACGGGAGGCCATGGAGGTCACCGACGAGGTGTTTGAGTCGGAGCGGTCCATCGTCTTCGACGAGGCGGAGAACCGGATGCACACCATCAAGGCCGTGATGTATGAGCTGATGAAGTGAAGTCTGTCATGAAAAAGGACGTACCTGTTCAGGTACGTCCCAGCCTGTCGAAAAGTTTTTTCGACAGGCTGGGCAAGTTTACAAAACTTCAAAAAAGTTTTGTAAACTTATTGATTGAACATGAAAGACACCCCTGATGGGTTTCTTTCATACTATCTTCCTTTCCGAAAACTGAAAGCAATCCGTTTTTCGACCGTCTCGGACGTACCTGTTCAGGTACGTCCTTTTTTTGCGGTTTTTGGGGGGGGGCGGGGAGGGCCTGTCAGGCGAAGGTGACGGTGGTGCCGGTCTTGCCGTCCAGGGCGTCCAGACACCTGTCCAGGCTGGTGATAATGGCCCGGCGGCCGGGGTGGTTCCGGGCGAAGCGCATGGCCGCCTCCACCTTGGGGAGCATGCTGCCTGCGCCGAACTGGCCCTCTTCCACATAGCGGGCGGCGTCGGCCAGGCTCATATGGTCCAGGTCCTGCTGGTCCGGCCGGCCGAAGCGGATGGCCACCTTCTCCACCTCGGTGAGAATCAGAAGGGCGTCGGCGTCCACCTCCTCCGCCAGGAGGCCGGCGGCAAAGTCCTTGTCGATGACGGCGGCCACGCCCTCCAGAGTGCCGTCGGGATTCTCCGCCACCGGGACGCCGCCGCCTCCGCAGGTGACGACAATGGCGTGGTCCCAGAGCAGGCGGATGGAGCCAATTTCCACAATTTTCCGCGGCAGGGGGGAGGGCACCACCCGCCGCCAGCCCCGCCCGGCGTCCTCACGCATGGCATAGCCCTTTTCCTGCTCCAGACGGCGGGCCTCCTCCTCCGTGTAAAAGGGACCGATGGGCTTGGTGGGATTCTGAAAGGCGGGGTCCCGGCGGTCCACCACCACCTGCGTGGTCAGGGAGACCACAGGGACGCTGCGGCCCCGAACGCTGAGGGCATAGCGCAGGGCCTGCTGAATGTGATAGCCGATATATCCCTGGCTCATGGCTCCGCAGACGTCGAAGGGCATGGGGGGCACCACGTCCCGGGCGGTCTCGCTGGCAAGGAGAATGCGGCCCACCTGGGGGCCGTTGCCATGGACCACCGCCAGCTCATAGCCCCGGCGGCTGATCTCCGCAATCTGCTCCGCCGTGCGGCGGACTACCTCCAGCTGCGCTTCGGCGGTGGGGGCGCTGTCCCTGGACTGGAGGGCGTTCCCGCCCAGGGCGACGACAATTTTTTCCTTTTTTTCGGGCATAAAAGGGCGCTTCCTTTCCGTACGGTGTTCCCTGTCCAATATCGCGGACAGCGGGCCTGGGCGGCTGTCCGGATTTTTGACATCCGCTGTAGTCTGCGCGGAGGGCACGGAATTTATGCGCCGGGCGGGTCTATGCCTGGGGGCGCCTGGAAATCACGGCCAGGGTGTGGGGGAAGTCACAGGGGGCGGAAAAATTTTTTTTTGCGGGAGGGTGTACGGGGACATGCAACAACGGGGCCGGGGCGGGCACGGGTATAGCAAATAAACTCGAAAAGCATCCGGTGTGCTTTTCACCGGCGGGTTCCGCCGGGGCCGCTGAAAGGGGCCGGTTTATTTGATTTCACAGTTCAGTAAAGGTGCGCGCTGCGAACCGGCAGGCCAGGGGCTCCGGTTTTCAGCTTTACTGACTGTATCAGGAGGGTGAGAGCATGAAGGGAAGAGACGGGGCCTTTTGCAGGGCCTATCTCCGGACCATGGACCCGGAGCGGGCGGCGGCGGAGAGCGGCCAGACCGACGGCTACGGCGCTCTGGAACGGGAGAACGTGCGGGACCGGCTGGAGCGGATGCGGGAGACCGCCGCGGGACAGCTCCGGCGGGAGGACGTGGTGCGCCGGCTGGCACAGCTGGCCTTTGGACGGGCCAACGACGCCGCGCTGCTGGCGCTGCATCCCCAGGAGGCCGACCCGGCGGCATTGGACCTCTCCGCCGTGACGGAGCTGCGGGTGACGGACAAGGGGGGCGTGGAAGTGAAGCTGGCGGACCGGGTGCGGGCCCTTGAAAGCCTGTACAACCTGCTGGACGCCGGCGGGGAGGAGGCCCAGGCGCTTTACAGCGCCCTGGAGAGCGCCGGGAGAGAGCTGGGAGAGGAGTGGGACAACGGGTAAGGGAACAACCATCCGGTTCTCCCGGCAGCAGCTGCGGGTGATGACCTGGTGGCGGTCGGGACAGTGGGACGCTGTCATCTGCGACGGAGCGGTGCGAAGTGGGAAAACCTTTGCGATGGGTTTGTCTTTCTTCCTCTGGGCCCAGGCCAGATTCAGCGGAAAACAGTTCGGGCTGTGCGGCAAGACCATCGCCTCTCTGCGGCGGAATCTGCTGGCGGAACTGACGCCCTGCCTCGAGAGGCTGGGCATGCGGATTCAGGAAAAACGGTCGGAAAATCTGCTGATCGTCCGCTACAACGGACACGAAAACCGCTTTCTCCTCTTCGGGGGCCGGGACGAGTCCAGCGCGGGCCTGATTCAGGGCAGCACCCTGGCGGGGGTGCTGCTGGACGAGGCGGCACTGATGCCCAGGTCCTTTGTGGAGCAGGCCATTGCACGGTGCAGCGTGGAGGGAAGCCGGCTCTGGTTTGGGTGTAATCCAGAGGGATTACAGGAATTAAGTGGTCATTCCTCCAAAAAATAATTTTACAAAAAGTCGTACTCAATATGCCTGTCCGGGTATACCCGCACCTCTGACAACAGCATCCGCCAGAAGGTTTTGCGCTCTATGCGAGTCAGTTCCAGGTAGATGTCGCTCCAGCCTTCGCACAGCAGTGCACCCATATTTTCCAGATTTGGCCGGTGCCGCTGCTGCTGTGCTGTTTCCAGTTCTGTGAGCCTGTTCATTAACGGTTGATAGTCCTGCCGGTATTCCTCCAGAGTGAGAAAATCGTTCAAGTATAGTTCTTTCAGATTGGCAAGTTTTCGCTTCAGCTTCGCGATTTCTGCGCCAAAGTTTATCTTTTTTTCCTCCGCACCCGAGAATGAAAAGGCACGATATGTCTGAAAGCGGGCCATGATGGTGGAAATGAGATAATCTTCAATGGCGCTCTCCCGGATGTTGGTGCGATTTCCGCAGCCTTTTTTCTGGTAGTGCCCAGGGCAGTAGTATTCTGCTTTTTCAACGCTGCCAAATTTATGAGCTCTGCCGCCCATTCTTGCGCCGCATTCCCCACAGGCCAAGAGGCCGCTGAATAGATACACTCGATTTTCCTGGGTTTTTCGAGAGGTCCGCCGGCGCATGGAGGCAATGCGCTGGCCCTGCTCCTTGGTGATGTACGGCGGGCAGGGGATCCCGTTGAAGTCGCCCCAATAGGCGGACTTGGACAGGATGCGGCTTGCCAGGGCGTATTTCAGATGCAGCCCATATTGCTCCGCCACATAGTCGATGGCGACGGAGATGGAGCCAGTGGAAAGATACTGCTGGAAGTAGGCGGAGATGGCCTCTTCTGTAGCGGGGTCCTTAATAATGGTCTTACCTTCGATTTTGTAGCCTGTGGGAACATGGCCGGAAACCGGCTCGCCCTTGGCCCGTTTGAGTTCAAAAACCCGCTTGATGCGTTCGCCGGTGCGGTCCGCTTCATCCTGGGCTACGCTGAGCATAATGTTGACCTTGAGCCGGCCTGCTGCTGTAGCGGTTTCGTAATCCTCGTGAATCGCCTTCCAGGCGACCTTATGTTGATCCAAAACATCCTGGACCTTGTAATATTCCCCGACATTGCGGAACCAGCGATCCAATTTCGTAAAGACAATCAGATCGACTTTTCCAGCCTGTACGTCCTCAAGGAGCCGCTGAAGCGCCGGACGCTTTGAGGCGGGTTTTCGGGCCGAGATGCCATTGTCAATGTAATGATCCACAACCGCATAGCCGGACTGCCCGGCCCATTCGTCCAGGGCGGCGCATTGGGCCTCCACCGACAGGCCATGGACTCTTTGCTCTTCTGTGCTGACGCGAATATATAGAGCGGCATACTGCATTGCCTCTGGTTACCCCCCACACATTTCTATATATTGCTGGCTGACGACCATTTATATTTTTTTCCATTGTTTATGGTTGTTATGAAAAATTTCTCTGGACGTCGTTTCCCCCGCCAGCGCGGAGAGCCGGATGCCGCAGGACGCAGCATATTCCCACAGTTCCTGCGTGACCGTTACTTCGTCGCCGTTTCGATTCCGCCAGCTGGAAGCGGAATAGTCATCCAGCTTTGCGCCCTCCGGGACATAGACGCCTTCAACAGACAGCTCTGTTTTTACTTCTGGACTGGCGTCAGGATATGCGATTTCCTCCGCTGAAAGTGGTTCACTAAGACCGTATTCCAGAGTCACAGACTGAATCGCATGGGCCTGATCCAAAGCATAGACACGCTTGGTATTCATCCGGTTCGTTTCAAAATTCTTTCCAGACACCTTGAACAAGCCCATGTTCATATATCCCCGCAGAGGGTGGGGTTGCACGCGATTCCGGACAATGTAAGGCACTGGATTAAATCCGGCGTAACGGAGAGCCAGGAGATACATATGCTTACAGGGTTTGCCTCGTTTTAAGAAATCCGGACAGGTGCAGGTTCGAAAAGTGGTCTGATACAAAGTTCCGGTGGTTCCCCGGACCCTGGCGGCCCCGTTTCTAGCGATGTCCATAACGGTGATGTCCTGAGTCAGGGCCCGCTGCATCCTGGAGGGCTGGCCGTTGGACTCATGGACGGAACTGTCCCACTCCCACCACTGGCGCAGAAATTTGGAATTGACGGATGGGGCGTCTGTTTCGCCGGCGGATTCTTCCCCGCCAAACCTGGCGGCAATCCTTTTTGCCCGTATGACTGTATAAAGACCGGCAAGGACAATCAGACCGCCCAGAGGGGGCAGCAAAGTCCCCAGAAAAGGCCCCGCAAGAAAGAGCAGCGCGGCTCCGATACAGCGGATCATAGGGGCTGTCGGCAATTTCTTTTCTGTACCGGTTTGCCTGTCCATAGATATCTCCTCCCGGTGAGTCGGTTTGGTTGTGCCCAAATTGGACACAATTAGACATAATTCAGCACTTTCCTTGTTTTCCCAATAGGTGTGTTATATAATGGCGGTGCGCAAAGTACATAGCTCCGGCGCCAGAGCGGAAAGGAATCTCCCATGAAAAAGGATGAAAAGGCCCGGAAGCCCCAAGCCGGTACCATCGAAGCCGCCGGAACGCCGGCGGCTGGTCAGGATGCCCGTTTGACCGAACGGGAGAAATTTATTTCCTTGTTGTCCCACCATTCTGAACTTTGTCCTGTTCTTCTGCGGATTTTAACACCGCAAGAGCCGCCGCACGAAGCGCCGGAGGTGCCGCATCGTAACGACGGATGACCTCCAATTGTTCTTCGCTCAGCCCACTCCCGCCCTCGGGGGTGGGCTTTTCTTCGCCCAGCAGCTCGCTGGTGGTGACGCCCAAGTACTCGGCTAACATTTGAAATTTCTCGATGGAAGGCATAATCCCCCGCGTTTTCAACTGAGTAACTAATGACTTGCCAGCACCACTCTTTTCTCCGGCGACTGTAGGGTTAGTTTCTCTCTCCTTGCAAATTCTTTGGATATTTTCAACAATTTTTTGAGTATCCAAGGCTGATCACTCCTTTCAAAAAAGAATTCGTCAGTCTTGACAAAATATTAATATTTCAGTTTTTTACATTGACAAACTGAAAAATCGGCTTTATGCTTAACCCATAGGTTGATTCAACATCCAAGACAGAAAAGAGGGACCGCAGGTATGGAAACCCCCTACACGAAAACATACGAGTTTTCAGCAGAACACGGCACAAAAGCATCCGTGACCATCAAAGCAGATATTGTGGAATTGCGGCAGGCAGATATGGAAGAGATACTTCACAACTACGCCATGTATTCACACAGCTTTTACCTCAGCCTTGGCAAAGCAATCTCAGAAGCCAGTCAGTAGTACGCTTTCACAATGGACGGAGACCCGTTGTATTCATCAATGTCCGTAAACTCTACCTGATACTCCTTTCCTGTGCCGGTCCTGATGGTGTCTCCAGCGGCAACATCGGTCCCATACAAGAAAGCAATGTGTCTTCCGTTCTCATCGGAATTGGTCAACCCGTCAGCCTTGGTCACCGGAGAACCGGAGCGGCAGATGAAATAGCGGGTTTTGTCGGGAAAATCATTCAGGTATATTTCTCCGGGAACCGGAAGAAAACCCATAAAGAAGTCTCTCCTTTCTAAAGTCAGATTAAGAATCAACTTTACTCTACCATATATTGGACCGTAAATCAACTGTAAAGGAGATGTATTTTTTGAGAGCGGTTATGAGAATCGGAGAACTCCGGGAAAGGGCCGGGCTGACGAAAAAGCAGCTGGCGGACAAGCTGGGTGTAGACATTTCGACAGTGTGCAAATGGGAGACCGGAGAAAACCGCCCTATGGCGGACGGGCTTCTTCAGCTGTCGAATCTGTTCGGCTGCACCATCGACGAACTCTTCGACCGGAACCCGCCCGGCCGGGACAGCGCATGAAGGGAGGTGAACGCCATGAAAGCAACCATCGAAATAGACTCTACCCTGCTGGATGACGCCGTGGAGGTCATGAGGGACGCCATGAGCTACTATGAGGCCGACGCCTGCGCGCTGGCCCGTTTGGACGCTCCGGAGGCCAGGGAACTGGCTCGGGAGCGGCTGGCGTCGGCAAAGAAGGCTGAGGCGCTGTTGTTTTACTTCGGTACACAATAAAGCGGCCTGACTTGGAGGAAAGGGGGTCTACATATGAGCGCGACCAATGAGCCCAGTCCCGGCGTGGCGGAAGCAGCCATGATTTTTGCGGCCACCTGTGTTTTGAAACACCGGGGAATTGAAATAACCGGCGGGGTGCTGGAGCGCTGGACGCCGGAAGAGCTGGCGCGGGGAGCCGGCGGTTTTACGCTGCGCCCCATGGCGTTGAAGGGGGGTGATGAAAGCGCGTGAAAAAGGAGGAAGGAACACTGAAACGCTATGTGATTCAATCCCGTGTCCAAAGCTGGGACCCCTGGGAGGTTGTTCCTGGCCGGGAGTATGACACCCTGGAGGAGGCCAGGATGGCCTTTGAGGCCCTGCCGTTCAAGGAAGGCTACCAGATCGCCGAGAGCTATGTGCAGGTGCGGTACAAGCCCGTCAAGAGTTAGGAGGCCGTATGAACCAAATTATAAGCACAGTTCCCGTCAGAGGCGGCTGGTGCGTGCAGGTCGTACCACTAAGGGGAAGCTCCGGTGGGTCCCCTGCGCGGGGAGCTTCCGGGAGGCCATAGACCGTGCCGTCCGTTGGAACCCGGAGAAAGGAGAAGCTCCGTGAAAACAGCAAAAAAAGACCGCCCGAAGGCTGGCACCTTCGAGCGGCAGCGTCCAGGGCTTGCGCCGAGAACTTCCATGCAATTATTATATCAAAATTCGGTAAAAATGCAAGCCCCAATCCGGACAGGGAAGGAGGTTTTCCCCGTGACCGGATGGGAGATTATATTAGCTGCTATCGGGACAGGCTGGCTGACCGGCCGGCTGTTCCGGCTGATTGACTGGATTGAGAGGAGCTGAGGGCAAATGGAGGATGTCACGCGCGGCGGAATGTATCTGGTCATCCCGGCGGCTGTGGCGGAGGACACGCACCTGCGGGAGCGGTCCAAGCTGATCTACGGCAGGATTGTCCAGCTGGCCGCAAGCACCGGCTTCTGCTATGCCAGCAATCAGGCACTTCTGGAGATTTTGGCCCACAAGGACCCGAAGACCGGGGAGGTCTCCGTCATCAGCGAGAGGACCCTGCAAAGCATTCTGGCGGAGCTGCGGGACCGGGGGCATATCCACATGGACACCGGACCGGTCCCCTGCTCCGGCGGGGCGGGGACCGTGACCCGGAGGCGCATTTTTGTCGGCCAGAATTTGGCGGAAATCCCTTCCGCCGAAGGGGGTGCAGAAAATTTCACCCCCGCAGATTTCTGCACCCCAGGGGTGAAAAAAATTTCATCCCCTTTTAATAGTAAGAACAGTAAGAGTGAAATAATACCCCCCTTACCCCCCACGGGGGAAAAGCGTGTGAAGGCGAAACGGGACAAGTCCGTGCCCCTGTGGAATCCGGAGCGCTTTGAGGCCTTCTGGACCTACTACCGGACCCACGCCCGGGGGGAGGACCGGCAGGGGGCCGCCTCCGAGTGGGACAGGCTCAGGCCGGATGACGGCCTCATCGCCGAAATGGGCCGGGCCCTTCAGGCCCAGGTCCGGTCGGAGGACTGGCAGCGGGGCATCGGCATCCCCTACGCGAAGCGCTGGCTGAAAAATAAGCGGTGGCAGGATCAGCCGAAAGCGCCGCCCCCAACCGGGGAGGAGCCCGGGAGCTGGGAGGAGCGATTCGGATGGCACTGACGGACCAGGAAAAGCGGGACCGCCAGCTGGACGCGGAGCGGGCTGTGATCGGCTCTATGCTCATTGACCCGGATGTGGTGCGGGGGATTCTGACCGCCGTCAGTGAGAAGGATTTTTTGAACCCTGCCAACCGCCTGGTCTATCAGGCGGCCCGGGACCTGTTCCGCTCCGGTGAGCCGGTGGACGCCGTCACCGTCCGGAGCCGTATCGGTGAGCAGTACACCGGCTACCTGGTCCAGCTCATGGAGATCACCCCCACGGCGGCCAACTGGGAGACCTACGCCCGGGAGATGCAGGAGCAGACCAGGCTGCAAAAGGCCAGAAACCTGGGGCTTCAGCTGACCCAGGCGGCGGCTCTGGAGGACTGCCGCCCCGTGGGGGCGGAGCTCAGCCGTCTGCTGGCGGACGGCCAGCAGCTGCGGACGTGGAACATGCGGGAGCTGCTGGAGAGTTTTTTTGAGAGCCAGGACCCAAATGCGCCGCCGGTGCAGTACATAGGGACCGGCTTTCGGGCGGTGGACCAGGGGACCTATATCGAGCTGGGGGACGTGGTGGTTATCGGCGGCTACCCCAGCGGCGGCAAGACGGCCATGGCGCTGCAAATGGCGTGGCACATGTCCCAGGCATACCGGGTCGGCTTTTTCTCCCTGGAGACCAACCGGAAAAAGTTTCGGGACCGCCTCATGGCGTCCTCCATGCAGCTGGACTTTTCCGCGATTAAGCGGCGGACGCTGAGCGACGGGGACTGGAACCGGGTGGCGCAGGGCAGCGGCGAGTTCACAAAGCGCAGCCTGACCATGATCGAGGCCTCGGGCATGTCGGCCTCCGACATTCAGAGCGTCAGCCGGGCCTATGGCTTCCAGATTATTTTCATCGACTACGTGCAGCAGGTCAGGCCTGAAAAGGGCCGCATCCGCAGCGAGGAAATGGCGGGGGTGTCCAACGACCTGCATATTTTCGCCCAGAGCTCCGGCACGCTGGTGGTGGAGCTGGCCCAGCTGAGCCGTCAGGAGCAGGGCGTCAGCCGGGACGGGAAAAAGAAATGGCGGGAACCCACCATGCACGACCTGAAGGAGTCCGGCCAGTTCGAGCAGGACGCGGACCTGATTCTGCTGCTGTTCCGGCCCGGCCCCGGCGACAGGGACCTGGACGGGGAGAGGCACAGAATCCTGAAAATCGCCAAAAACAAAGAGGGCCGCTGGGGGAGCTGGCCGCTGTATTTCGACGGCGAAAAGCAGACCTTTTCTCCGCTGGCGCGGACCTGGCGGAACGTTGGCGCCGGTCTCGGAAAGCCCGGCGGGAAGAAGGCGGAACCGGAATACCGGCAGACGGAGATCACGGAGCTGCCGCCTGTCGGGGAGGACATGCCATTTTAACAATTACCACGAAAAAAGAGGGTAAATTATGAAAACCATTGCAATTCTGAACCTGAAGGGCGGGACGGCCAAGACCGTCACCGCCGCCACCATGGCCCGGTGTCTCTCGGCGGAGCACGGCAGGCAGGTGGTGCTGATTGACGCGGACCAGCAGGGGAACCTGTCCCAGTATTTCGGCGTCACCGACACCGGCGGCTGCGGCAACACCTGGACCCTGCTGACGGAGGGGGCCGGTTATTGGCCGGACTTCGCCACCGTGACGGACGACAAGCTGTTCCTGATTCCCTCCGGTATGGAGCTGGCCCGGGCGGACCTGCCGAACAGCGGGGCCAGGGTGACCCAGATTGACAGCCTGCGGACGGTGCTGGACGAGGACGGCGTGGATTATCTCATCATCGACCTGCCGCCCTCCCTGGGCCTGGCCTCTCAGGCGGCGCTGCTGGCCGCCGATGAGGTCATCATCCCCATCCGGCTGGACGTCTTTTCAACCGCCGGCATGGCGGAGCTGACGCGGCAGGTGGAGTCCATGCGCAGCGTCAATCCCCGTCTCCGGGTGGCCGGCATCCTGGGGACCCAGTACCAGCGGACCGAAGAGGAAAAGGCGATTCACAAGCTGCTGACGGAGGAATCCGGCCTGCCGGTGTACCAGACCACCATCCGCATGAGCCCGCCAGTGCCCCGGAGCATCGCCGCCCGGGAAAGCATTCTGACCTTCTCACCCCACTGCGGGGCCGCGAAGGATTACCGGCGGTTTGTGGCGGAATACCTGGAGGGAGGCGGTATCTATGGCTGACTACAGCATTGCGGACGTCATCCGGGGGCAGCTGCAAAACGTTGGCGGCGATGTGTCCAAGTTGGACACATCCGGCGGCCGGGAGCAGATCGAATACATCCCCCTGGACCGGCTCGACAACGACCCGAGGAATTTCTACAAGCTGGGCGGTCTGGAGGAGCTGGCGGCCAGCATTGAGCTGCTGGGCCTCCAGCAGCCCCTTCGGGTCCGGAAAAACCCGGAGGCGTCGGACCGGTTTGTCATCGTCTCCGGCCACCGGCGGCGGGCGGCGCTCCAAAAACTTGTGGACGAGGGCCGGACGGAGCTTCAGGAGGTCCCCTGCATCCGGGAGCAGACCGAGGGTTCAGCCGCCCTCCAGGAGCTGCGGTTGATCTACGCCAACAGCGACACCCGCGTGCTCACCGCCGCGGAGCTGTCCAGGCAGGCGGCCCGGGTGGAAGAGCTTTTATACCTGCTGAAGGAGGAGGGCGTGGAGTTCCCAGGCCGGATGCGGGACCAGGTGGCGGCGGCGTGTAAAATCTCCGCCCCGAAGCTGGCCCGGCTGAAGGTCATCCGGGAGAAGCTGGTCCCGGAGTACATGCAATTTTTTGAAAAGGACCATCTGCCGGAGCAGACGGCCTATGCGCTGGCCCGTCTGCCGGAGGATTTCCAGAAGCGCCTGGCCTCTGTTCTGTCGGAGGTCCCCAGCGGGCGGACCGTTGAAAAGCTGCTGGATAAATACAACGAGGGCTGGCGGTGGGAACCGAAACTCCAGTGCCCGGACGGAAAACCCTGTAAACGGGGAGACACGTTCCTGCGGCGGGACTGCGAGGCCAGCGCCTGGGCATCCTTCTGCGGCGGGAAAACCTGTTGTTTGCACTGCGAGAACGCCAAAGCCAGCTATTCTCCCTGCGAACGGATGTGTTCCAAGGCCAGGGCCCGGCGGAAGGCCAAAAAGGATGAGGCGGAGGAGGCCATCCATAAGCGGCGGCAGAAGGAGGGCCGGAAGTACCAGAAGGAGACCCAAGTCTACGCCAGGCGGCTTCTCCCGGCTATTGACGCCGCCGGGCTGCCGGACGAAGAAATTATTGTTTGGAGTTGGGACCGCTGCGCAGTGGCCGATATTCGCCGGTGGGCCTCTGGGGAGTTTGACGACCCTGCTGACTGGCGCAGCGTGCGTCTGGAGCCGGGCAGATGTGGCAAAGAAGTGAACGTGGCCATCCTGCTGGGCTGCACAACGGATTTCCTCATGGGCCTGACCGACGACTTCCGTCCTTCGGCGGCCCCAGAGCCGCCGGAGGAGTCCGAGGCTGAACCGGAGGAAGAGCCCGAGGAGGAAGACGAGGAGCTGGGGCCCCCTGTGCAGCGCGTCCGGTGGGAGAGCCGGGGCCGCACGCCGCCGGAGGGCAAGCCTATTCTTACCTACTTGCTTACCAGCGACGGTCCGGCCTATCGCCCGGCGGTGTGGGATGGCAGTCAGTTTAAGGCTCCGAATGGCAAAAAGGTCCTGACCGGCCTCCAGTATACCCAATGGCTGGAGGTTCCGCCTCCGGCCTCCGGCGAGGTGTACGAACTGGAGCCGTCCCCGGGGCCCCCGCCGGAAGGTCAACTGGTGTTCTCCGGCTGGATGCCCGGCGGTACATGCCCCCTTCAGCCCTGTGATGTCGTGGCGGATTTCAGGATTCCCGGCGAGACAGGAGAGCCAGATGCCACGATTCGCAGCGCCTGCTGGTTTGACGGTACAAATTTCCTGTTCAGGCGGGACGGGCCCAGAGTCGACGCAGAGTGCGTCCGGTGGATGGTTTTGCCGCCGGTGGAAGATGTGTCCGACTTGGACACAAATGGAGGGGAGCACGTATGAGAATTTTGAAAACCGGCGACCCGTGTCCCTTCTACGGACAGTCCATCCGGACGGAGGACCCCCAGGCCCTGCGGCTGCTGGCGGCTGTGGCGGACATTGTGGGGTTCCCGGACCCGAAAAAGGAGGGCATTGCCGATGGAAACAAGATTCAGGGCTCCGAAGGGAGCGCTGCGGAGTAACCTGGGTCTGCTGGCCGGTACGGTTATCCGGGAGCTGCGGATGCACCCCTTTTGGGATAACGAACTGGAAGGGGTCCCCTGGAATTTTCGTCCCGAATGGCTGGAGTTTACCGTCCTGTCCATCGTGACCGGCGGATATCTTTGCCGGTACTCCGGGGCGGAGGATACTTTTGCCTGGCCCTCCTGGAGAAAGCAGCCGAATTACGGCTTCATGAAGGACGGCAGCACGCCGGTCAGCTACTATGTCAAGGAAATGCCGCTGCCTCCGCCCTACAAAAGTAAGCCGGGATTCTCCCCTTTTGAACGCCGCTGTATGGAGATCGATGCGGCGGCGCTGCTGATCCGGGACCCGGATGCTTTCGCGGAAGCGGCGGCAGAGGAGAAGATGTCAAATTGGGAGGCCGGTACTTGCCTGGAATGGCCTTCCGCAGAGTTTTTAGACGGAGGCGGGTGCCCGTTCTATCGTGGAAAGTATCTCAAGAAAGGCCGCACGAATGTCCTTTGCGATGTTGTGAGTCCTCAGCTCCACGGCTATGTGGGAATCAAATTCTGCGAGGAGGGCCGGAAAGTCTACTGTCCGATCTGGCGGGCAAAGGGCGTGATGCAGAATGTGTCCAGGTTGGACACAATTTCAGGCGGCAGCGGGGAAGAGGCAGAGCGGAGGAGGCCGGCGTCCATGAAAGAGACGCGGAAGATGGAAAAGCGCATGGAAAACCGGGTTTACATCCCCAGGTCCAAACGGGAGGGCGGCCATGGCGGGATGGATTAGGACGCTGGTTCTGGCGGCGCTGCTCCTGGCCCTGGCGTTCCACCCGGCGCCTGCCGCGGGATTCGTCCCGGAGCCCGTCCCCGGTCCCGCCGTCCGGGTCATTTCGGAGCTTGCCGGGCCGGCGGAGCCGGACCCCGGTCCGCCGCCGGAGGCCCATGTCATCGAGGGCTGCACCGTCACCTGGTACACGGCGGATACCTGCGGCAAGTCCCCGGAGCATCCAGCCTATGGCGTCACCGCCAGCGGCCTGCCGGTGGAGGAGGGCGTCACCTGCGCCGTGGACCGGTCGGTTATTCCGCTGTTCTCGGAGGTCTATGTGGAGTACGCCGACGGGACTGTGGAGCAATTCCAGGCCACGGATACCGGCGTCAAGGGGGCGTGGGTGGATATCTACACGCCGGATTATGACTATGCCGTCCGGTGCGGCCTGCAAAAGCTGACGGTGTACTGGACGGCGCCGAAGGAGGTGCTAGCCCCATGACTATGACAGACGCGGACATCTGCCGGGAGTACCGGCAGGCAAAGGATAAAAAGAGCAGATCAAAATTTTAGCGGACCGAAATCTCTGTGATCCAAACGAGATCAGAGCGGTGCTGGCCAGGTGCGGCGAGATCGAGCCAGCCGCACCTTGGCCTGACAACCATAAGGGCGGCAGGTCCAAAGGGCCGGAATGGGACACTGAAAAAGCCCACACCCTGTATGGTGAGGGGAGGAATGACGCGGAGATCGCAAGGGCGCTGGGCCTTGTGCCGTCGACCATTGCGAAATGGCGGCGCAGCGAGGGCCTGCCGTCTGTCCGGAGCCTGAAAAAGCGCAGGGCCTTAGAGGCAATGAAAAGCGAGACGGCCAGCGCTCCGGAGCCGCTGGCCCCGAGGCCACAACTTCTGCCCCTGTCAGAGCAGGCCGGCCCAGTAGAGCTGTCCATTGATGTGCAAGGCTGTGCCTTGTCTCTCCGGGCCCCGGACCTAGAGGGCGCGGCCTGGATTCACGCTTACGCCGGGCGGCTGCTGGAGGATATGCGCCAGATTGCCATGAAGCTGAAGGAGGGACCTGGCAATGCCTGAGAAAAATGAATTCCGGATGTGCTCCCGTTTCCACTGCGACAAGCGGGGCGACCGTTACTGCTGCGCCGGCTGTCACCTGAAACCAAAGTGCCGGAACCCCTGCCGGAACGACCCGGCACGGTGCGGGCTGGAGGACAGACGAGCCCGGTGAAACGAATAATATTTTTAAGGACGACGGCCTGTAGGGCGACGGTCTGCATCTGCGAAGGAGGCAGACCGCCGTTATGTCCAAGTACAAGCGTATCATTGTGGCCGGTCCCCTGGTGGTTGAGGCCGTCTATCCTGCCCCTCATCCCCGGGACGGCCGGGCAGTCCGGCAGGGCAAGAAGGCCCTCAGCTCCCAGGCCCAGCAGATGATGAATCTCAAATACGCCTATCAAAAGCTGGAGCTGCTGATTGCCGCCAATTTCGGGGAAAAGGATCTCTATGCCACCCTTACCTATGACAATGCCCATTTGCCGGAGAACCGTCAGGAGGCGCTGAAGAGAGTCAAGGCGTTTTTGAAACGGCTGCGGAAGGCCCGGAAGGAGTGGGACCAGGAACTTCGCTACATCTATGTGACCGAGCACAAGCACCGGCACGAGGACCGCTATATGGATGGGCGCTGGCACCATCACATCCTGATCAATGCCACCGGAGAGGACTTTGACCTGATCCGCCGCCTGTGGGGACAGGGCAATATTGAGTTCCGTTCCATTCGGGTGGATAAGGAGAAGCATTTTGAGTCCCTGGCCCGGTACTTCTGCAAGGAACAGAGGGACAAGTTAGGTCTCCGCCTCTGGTCCGGGAGCCGGAACCTGCGCAAGCCGGAACGGGAGTGCTTCCGGGTGCCGGACGATACGCCCCTGACCATGCCGCCGGAGAGCCGCTGCATCCGGCTGGCGGATACCGGCGACGTCAGGACGGCTTATGGCCATTACCGGTATATCAAGTATATCGCAAAGGCCGGAATGACTGCCCGGCGGCCACGGGCAAAGCACAGGCGCCGCCGGAAGGCAAAGGCATAGTCTGTTTCCTCCCCGCAGGCGTGGTATAGAAGATGATGGAGGGTTTTCCGGACGCTCCAGATTACGGACACATGGGAGCGGCCTTCGTGAATATCAGACTAAAACCCGGCGTCAAATAGCTTTTTATTAAATTTTTCAGGCTTGATAACGGTATTAACTTTAGGGAAAGGAGCGCGCGGGGCATTGCAAACGCATGGAAAATATGTTAAGATGCTGACAGTGAGAAACGGGTATCTGGAGTGCCCGACCTGCCGCCGCAACAAGCGGCTGATGCAGATACTCCCAGAGACCAGCGGGCAGAACCTGGTGGTATTCTGTCGGGACTGCAAAACGGAACACATCGTGGATATCGTGAGGGGCCAGTGCTTTGAGAGCCGGGGCCGATGAGCAGCGCAAAGGTGCGTGATCGTCGGTCCCGGCTTTTTGCTTTGCCCGAACGATGGCCCAGTCCGCGGAGGTGATAGCCCGCGGCAAGAGGCTTGACCAACGGGCACGGGTCCTTCCTGGCGGCCCCCCTGGTGCGGGGCTGGCGACGCCCGCCTGTTCTGTCCAGAAAAACAGGATTTTTGGGGGCGGTTTCGTTTCGTTTTTCTGCAAAATCGGTGAGTTCTTATCCCCGTAGGGGGATAACGGCATCAAAACGGCATGGCAAAAAGGCGAAACGCCGGACGGGGCAAAACACGAAACCGGCGGATTCGTCCGGCAGAGCGGGAAAGGAGGGGCTTCATGGCGAAACATGCCGGCAGGACGCCGGCGGAAAAGGCGGCGATTCTGACTGCCATCCCGGAGTGGGCGGACGCCGGAGCCATCGGGGAGCTGGTGGGTCTCAGCGAGCGGCGCATACAGCAGCTTACCCGTTCCGGCGTGCTGGAAACCGAGGCCCCGCCAGGCCGCAAAGCCCGGAAGTACCGGACCTGTCAGACCGTCCAAAAATACATCGCCCATGTTCGCCAGAAGGCCCAGAACGACGCCGAAGGCGCGGCGGAGCTGGAAGAGCTGGGATTGAAGAAGCTGCGGGCCGAAGTGGAGCTGAAGGAGAGCCAGGGGGAGCTGCACCGGTTGAAAACGGCCATCGCCGTGGGCAAGTACGTGGACACGGAGAATGCGGGGCGGGAGCTGGCGGAGTTCCTGCGTTCCTTCCGGCAGTTTGCCCTGGATATGCCCGCCCGGGCCGTCCGCTCCATGCCGGGTCAGGTGGACGCCGTGACGGCGAAGGCCATGGAACGGGCCATGCGGGCGGAGCTGGAGGCCATGCTGTCTGCTTTTGTCGACGCCGTGCTGGAGCTGGGGAACGGAGCGAAGGCGGGATGAACAAATACACCGTTGCACCCACCTACGTTCCGGCCTGGATCAAGAAGGCCGTGGAGGAGCTTCGTCCCCGTCCCCGGCTGCCGGTATCCCAATGGGCGGAGGAAAACCGGGTGCTGCCAACCGGCAGTCCTATCCCCGGCCCCTGGCGAAACAGCGTCACACCCTATCTGACAGAGATTATGGACGCATTCTCCGACGGGGATGCGGAGAAGATCATCTTTGTCAAGCCCACCCAGGTGGGCGGTACCTCTGCCCTGGAAAATGTGCTGGGGGCTTTGATCTGCCAGGACCCGGCTCCGGCTATGATTGTCTACCCCACCGATACGCTGGCGGAGCGGACGGTGGAGGCCAAGCTGGAGCCTATGATCCGGAGCTGCAAGCCTCTGGCGGAGAGGTATCTGGAGAACGACAGCAAAAAGCTGAGGCTGAAATTCCGGAATATGACGGTCTACCTCTCCGGGGCCAATTCTCCGGCAAGTCTGGCCAGCATGCCCATACGGGATCTGTTCCTGGATGAGGTGGACAAGTACCCGGGGGCCTCGAAAAAAGAGGCCGACGCCATGAGCCTTGCCATTGAGCGGACCAAAACCTATACCACCACCCGGAAGATATTCATCACCTCCACGCCCACCCTGAAAACCGGAAACATCTGGAGAGCCAAGGAGGAGGCTGACGAGGAACGGCATTACTTTGTGCCCTGTTCTCATTGCGGAAGGTACATTGAGCTGAAATTTGCCCAGCTCAAGTGGCCGGACAAAACAGAGGCGCCGGACCGCCGGGAACGGGCGGCGCGGGCCGCTTACCATTGCCAGGAATGCGGAGGCGTTATTGCCGACCGGGACAAGCGGCGGATGCTTCAGGCCGGCCGCTGGCAGACGGTGCGGGGCTCACATGCCGGCGCCAAAAGCGTGGCCTATTGGATTTCCACGCTGTATTCGCCTTTCACTTCTTTCTCCGAGATTGCGGAGGCGTTTATGAAGGCAAAAGACGACCCGGAGCTTTTGCAGAATTTCGTCAATAGCTGGCTGGCGGAGCCATGGGAGGACACGAAGCTGAAAACCAGCGCGGAGCTGGTATTGGAGCGGCGCACCGAAATTCCCCCATTCGTGCTGCCGGAGTGGACCCGGCTTCTCACAGGAGGCGTGGACGTCCAGGAAAGCAGCCTCTATTGGGTCATTCGGGCCTGGGGGACGGGCATGACCAGCCAGAACGTGGCTTATGGACAGGCCCTCAGCTTTTCCGAAGTGGTTCGGGTGATGAACCTGGAGTACGCCAAGGCCAGCGGCGAAAAGATGCTGGTGAATCTGGCCCTGGTGGACAGCGGCGACCAGACCGACGAGGTTTATGAGTTCTGTTTGCTCAATTCCGATTGGGCCCTGCCCTGCAAGGGCGTGCTGCCCATGCAGTCCCATTATCGTATCTCCACCGTCAACAAGGCCGGGAGCCGGGCGAATGGGATGCAGCTTGTTCTGGTGGACGGCGGGAAGTACAAGGACCTGATCGCCGCCCGTATGCGCAAGCCCAACGGGACGGGCTCCTGGATGGTCCATCGGGACACGGACCTGGACTATGCGGAGCAGGTGACGGCGGAGCATAAGATTTCCCAGCGGTCTGGCGACAAGGTTGTGCAGAAGTGGGTCCCCAAGATGTCCCACGCGGCGAATCACTATTTGGATGCGGAAGTATACGCGGCGGCTGCCGCCGATCTCAGAGGCGTCCGGACGCTGTGGCCGGAGGAGGAGCCCCCGCCCCGTCCCCAGCCGGAATCCAAAGCGCCTCCGGCCGGGACGGCCTGGGTGCCCAAAAATGAGCATTGGATATAGGAGGGGAACCCCATGGATGAAATGACGCGCCCCGCGGAGAGATTGGCCCAGGTGGATGCCGCCATTGAGGCGGTGCTGGCCGGCGGACAGAGCTATAAGCTGGGAAGCCGGTCCCTGACCCGGGCGGACCTCAGCCAGCTTCGGGCCCTGCGGGAGGAGCTGGCGGCCCAGGCGGAACGGGAAGACAGCGGCGGGCTGCTGCCCCGGACGTGGGTGGCCCGGTTCGATGGGAGGTAAGGCTGTGAGCTGGCTTGACAACATGATTGCGGCGGTGTCTCCCCGCTGGGCCTGCGGGCGGGAGGCGCACCGGCGGATGCTGGAGGAGCTGCGGAGCTATGACGCCGCTTCCGGGGACCGGATCAACGCAGGCTGGCGGGTGGTGAACCAGAGCGGCGAGCTGACGGACCGGCCGGGCCGGGACGTGGTGCGGGCCCGGGCCAGGGACCTGGAGCGCAACAGCGACGTCGCCCAGGCAGTGCTGCACGCCTACCGGCGGAACGTGGTGGGCCGGGGCTACGCCCTCCGGGCCCTCACCGGGGACGAGGAGCTGGACACCCGGCTGGAAAAGGCGTGGAAGCGGTGGACGGACGCGCGGAACTGCGATGTCACCGGCGAACAGTCCTTCAACGAAATCCTCCGCATGATGGTGGACCGGAAGAAGGTGGACGGCGGCATTCTGGTCCTCTTCCGTTACACCCGGGGCGGTCTGGTCCCCTTCAAGCTCCAATGTCTGGAGGTGGATGAGCTGGACAGCTCCCGGTCCGCCCCCAAGTACCGGGGAAATAGAATCGTCGGGGGCATTGAATACGACCGCTGCCGAAAGCCCGTGGGCTACTGGTTCCGCCAGTACGATCTGGAGGGGTATCAGGCCATGGAGCCGGTATTCGTGGACGGCAGGGACGTCTTCTTCTACAAGAGCAAGCGCCGGCCCAGCCAGCTCCGGGAGATGTCCGATCTGGCCCACACCGTCACCCGGATCCGGGACGTCAACGAATTCACAACAGCGGTTTCCATTAAGGAGCGGCTGTCCGCTATTCTGGCAATCTTTATCAAGAAGCTGAATCCTTCCGGCGTAGGGCCCGGCAGAAGCTCTCTCCAGAGCGGGACCGGCAGGACGGATTATGCCGCGTTAAACGTGCACCCCGGCATGGTGGTGGAGATGAACCAGGGGGACGAGGCCCAGATTATTGACCCTAAAAACACCGCCACCGACGCGGCGGGCTTTCTGAAGACCTTACAGGGGCTGATCTCCGCCGGGCAGGGCCTCAGCTATGAGGCGGTATCCCGGGACATGTCCAGATCCACCTACTCCTCCGCCCGGCAGAACGCCATTGAGGACGAGGCCACTTATGCGGAGGAAATCGAGCTGCTGACGGCCTTCATGACGGAGGTGTACGAGGCCTTTGTCATCTCCGGCGTGCTGTCCGGCCTGTTTGCCATTTCGGACTTCTGGCAGCGGAAGGAGGACTATCTCAATCACTCCTGGGTGAAAGCCCCCAAGAAGTGGATTGAACCGGTGAAGGAGGCTACAGCTAATAAAATCGCGCTCCAGACCGGGCAGAAGACGTTCCCGGAGCTCTGCGCGGAGTACGGCAGGGACTGGAAGGAGGCCATCGACGAAATGGCGGAGGTGGCCCGGTACGGCATGGAAAAAGGAATTGATATGGGAGGTGTCATGTTTGGAACTGGAAAGACAGGCGGGAGGCCCGCCGCCGGAGACGGCGACGCGGACGACGGCGATGGAGGCGGCCAGGACGGAGGAAACGGAAAGCAGTCGAAAACGGATTCTTAGCTTCTCCAGCGAGACGCCCTACCGCCGGTACTTCGGCATGGAGATTCTGGACCACGCCGGGGGTGCGGTGGACCTGGGAAGGCTGAACGAGTCCGGCGTGCTGCTGTTCAACCACGATGTGGACCAGGTGCTGGGCAGGGTGCTGCGGGCCTGGGTGGAGAACGGCAGGGGCTGTGCCGAGGTGGAATTTGACACGGACGGGGACGCGGAGAAAATTTTCGGCAAGGTCCGGTCCGGCACGCTGAAGACCACGTCGGTCCGCTACCGGGTGGACGCATGGGAGGAGGTCAAGGCCGGGGCTTCCTCGGCGGACGGGCGCTTTCAGGGCCCCTGCATGATTGCCCGGAAGTGGACGCCTCTGGAGGTATCCATTGTGTCCGTCCCCGCCGACGCTACCGTAGGCGTGGGACGGTCGGAAGCAGGAAGTCCGGACCTGTCCTTTTATGAGCGGCAGGTCCAGGTCAATATCAACAGATTCTGGAGGTAGGATGATGAAAGACAAGTGGATCAAGCGGCAGCTGGAGATCCTGGCGGCGGCGAGAGCGGAGGGCCGGGGCCTGACGGCGGCGGAGCAGGCGGAATTTGACGAGTGCCAGCGGCAGATCGAAGCGGAGCCCCCCGCCGGAAGCGGCGTTCCTGAAGGAGGGGAGCGCAGCGGCGGCGGGGATGTGTCCAAGTTGGACACATCCGCAGAGATTGAGCGGGCCCGCGCGGAGGACCGGCAGCGGACGGCAGACATTCTGGCCCTGTGCCGTCAGACCGGCATGGAGCCGGACCAGTACATCCAAAACGGCGACAGCCTGGACACGGTGCGCGGCGCGGCGGTGGAATACCTGCTTCAGCACGGTGCGCCGGTAATCACGGGGGCGCGGGATTCTGGCCAGGACAATTTCAGGGACGCCGCCCGGGACGCCCTTCTGATGCAGGCGGGCGTGGAGGTGGACAGCCCCGCCCAGGGCGCGGAGGAGTTCCGGGGCATGTCCCTGCGGGATATCCTCATTGAGAGCATGGCCCGCAGCGGCGCGGGAACGGTCACGGAGCTGCTGCGGCGCTCCAAAAACGACATTTGGGACAGCGCCGCCCGGGACTTCCTCTCTCCCACGGCGGATTTTCCAGCGATTCTGGACGCCGCCATCAACAAGTCCATCGTCCAGCAGTACCAGCTGGTCCCCGCCACCTTTGAGCTGTGGACCGGCAAGGGTTCCCTCACGGACTTCAAGCTGACCAAGAACCACGAGTACGCCCTGGGCGGCGGGGACTTCTACAAGGTCCATGAGGGCGGCGAGCTGAAGCACAGCACTCTTCAGACGGAGCTGCTGCCGAACCGGAAGTTGGAGACCTACGGCACCCAGTTCACCATGAGCCGGGAGGCGTTCATCAACGACGACATCGGCTTCCTGGCGGCGATGCCCGGACAGTATGCCCGCAAAGCCAAGCGGAAGATCAACCGGCAGGTGTATGAGCGCGTTTTCCGGAACCCCGCCATCTTTGACGGTGCGCCCCTGTTCGACGCGGCTCATAAAAACCTGATTTCTGCCGGCAGCGCACCCAGCATTGCCGTGCTGGAGAAGATGATCCAGATAATGGGCATGCAGACGGACCAGTTCGGGGAGAGCATCATGGTGGAGCCCGCTTTCATCATCGTTCCCGTGGGCTGGGGGATGCGGGTCAATCAGATTCTCGGCACGGCGGAGATTGACGTGGAGGGCATCGGCAGCCACACGGTGAACGTGCTGAACACCCAGTACCGGAGCAGAATCCGGACCATTGAGGAGGGGACCCTGAACGTGCTGGCGGGTGAAAACGCCTGTCCCTGGTTCATGGCGGCGGACCCCCGTCTGGTGAAGGGCATGCAGGTGGATTACCTCAACGGCATGACCACGCCCACCTTCCGCCGGAGCGAGAAGGCGGGCTACCTGGGCTTTGTCTGGGATATCTGGATGGACTGGGCGGTCAACGAGGCGGATTTCCGGGGGCTGTTGCGGAACGACGGCGTGAAGCTGGGATAAGGAGGAACGGACATGAAAGCAATCTATGTGCAGCGGGGCGCGGCCCTGGATCACACGCCCGCGGAGGACGTGAGGAACGGCGAGGTGGTGAGCCTGGGGACCCGGATTGGCGTGGCCGCCGGAGATATCCCGGCGGGCGGGACCGGAACCGTCCATGTGGAAGGCGTTTACCGGCTGGCGAAGGCCTCCGGCGAGGCCCTGACCATGGGTGCGGCGGTCTATTACGACGCCGGGGCGGACGCCGTTACCGCCTCTGGGGAGGGCAATGTCCCGGCGGGCTATGCCGCCGCCCCCGCCGCCGCCAACGACGCGGCGGTGCTGGTAAAGCTGCCGGGCTGAGGGGACGGTCATGAAAAAGCTGATTGCGCAGCGTCCCGTTCAGTATCAGGGACGCGCCTATGGACGGGGGGACTCTCTCCCCACTGCGGACCCGTTGATGACGGCGGCGTGGCTGAAAGCGGGCAGCGCCGCCTGGGAGAGCCCTCCGGCGGAGAACGCTCCGGCAGGCCCGGCTCCCGATTCTGGCGCAGCGCTCCGCCGGGAGACCGAACGGCAGGCGGCGGAGGCGCTGGCGTCCTATGGCGTGGCCATTGCGGACGGGGCCGGGAATTTCATAGGCAAAGAAGCGCTTGCGAAGCAGCTCATTTCGATTCCGACGGCGGAGACCCAGGCCGCCGGCACGCTCCGGGCCCTGGGCGTGGAGTTCATGGATGAGGAAGGGCGCTTTGTGGGCGAAGAGCGCCTGAAGGAACAGCTTTGTGGCCTGGTTCAGGAGCTGCTGCCGGACTATGAAGACGTTGTTCCGGAGGCTGGAAGCCTTGAGGACGGCGCATTGCCGGAGGAGGGCGGCAGGGCCTTGGACACGGAGCCGGACGGACATTACAGCCGGGCCGGCCTGTCCCGGCTGACCAAGGCGGAGCTGCTGGACCTGGCGGAAGACCTTGGCGTGGATCTCAGCGGATGCAGGACCAACGCCGAGCGGGCGGAGGCTTTGGCCGCCGTTGACGCGGCGGCAATTTTGAAGGCCGGGGAGCGTGATTTTCCGCCGGGTGCTCCGGTATGATTACATTTAAGGAAGCCGCCGCACGGGATATTCACAATGTGTTTCTGAATCCGGACGAGTTTGCGGAGGAACACAGGGTCAACGGCAGACCCATGCCTGTGCAGCTGGATGAAAACGTGCTTTTGGAACGGGATAAATCCCGGACAGGCGTTCATCAGGATGGTCTCTACAGGGCCCAGCGCCTGATGTTCGTTTCCGCATCTGACTTTGGCCCCCGGCCCGCTGCGGGGTCTCTGCTGGAGCTGGACGGGCGGCAGTACAAAGTCGCAGCCTGTACGGAAGAAGCGGGGATGTATTCCATAGAATTGGGGGCGCTGCGGTCATGAGCGGGAATATCATTGAAATTGATATTGAGTCGGAACTTCAAAAGATTGTTCAGCAGCTGGATTCTCTGCCGGACCAGATCGCGGCCCCCAAGCTGCTGAAGAACGCTCTGAATTCCGCTGCCCGCAAGGTCCGGAAGCAGATGGTTCAGGATGTGCAGAAAACCTATGCAATCAGCCGGAAAAAGGTTCTGCGGGACAAAAGCGAGGGCGGGCCCCAGGTCTATACCGCCAGCGTCTCCAACCTCTCCGCCGCGATTCACGCCCGGGGGCATATGCAGGATATCATGACCTTCCGCACCCGCCGCAACACGAAAAACCGCCCGGCGGCGGCCCGCGTGCTGGCCTCCAGCTCCTTGAAGGACCTGGAAATCCACGGGATAAAGGCCTTTCTCGCGACCTTTTCCAGCGGACACACCGCCATTGTCCAGCGGGAGGGAGAGAAGCCGATGCCCCTCAAAAAACTCCTGTCTCCCTCCGTGCCCCACATGCTGAACAACGAAGCGGTCCGCGGGCCGGCGGAGGACATGACCTATGCGCTTTTGCAGGCGGAAATTCAAAAGCGCATTGACAAAATCAGACTTGGTTAGGAGGCGGACATGACACAGGAATCTCTTTTGGACGCTTTGACGGAAGACCTGCGGGAGCTGTTCCGGCATGACCGCCTGCCGGGGCGGTCCGGGGACAGGCCCGTGGCGGTCTATCCCCAGGACCTGCCCGCGCGGCAGGGCCCCGACGAGGCGGAGGACGAGGCTCCGGAGCCCTATGTGATTGTCCGGCTCTCCTCCGGGGAGCTGCCGGAGGCGGGAGCTTCCCAGAAGCTGGATGCAGTGCTGGTGGTCTGCGTGCAGGACCCGGCCCCGGACCGGCAGGGATTCCGGGACGCGCTGCACATCGTCAACGCCGTTCTGTGCCATTATGGGGCCGATGGCGTGGTGGGCGGACGCTGGGCCCTGCAATACCCTGTCAAGTGGGCGGTCCAGGAGGAGGACACCCATCCCTATTATTTCGCGGCCATGGCCCTGCGGTTCGAGGGGCCGGCCATTTTCAAGGAGGTTCCCGAGACATGAACAGAAAAAAAGACCTGCCTGCGCCGGCAGAGCCATCCGGTCCGGTGGTCTACTGCGGCCCCACGCTTCCCGGCATTGCCCGGCAGTATACAGTCTATCAAAATGGGATTCCCGTCCCTTTGGCGGAAGCCCTGGCGGAAACTCCGCTTTTGAAGGGTCTGGTGCTGCCTCTGGATTGCCTGCCGGAGGCCCGGAGGAGCATCGAAAGCGGGGCCGGGCAGCTTTCCCGTTTGTATGGTCTCGCGCGGAAGAAACGAAAGGAGGCATGATCCATGTCCTATTTCCACGGCGTATACAACTTTGAGCAGGATACCAGCCTGACCGTCCCCATTCGAGGCTCGGCGGGCCTTCCGGTGGTGTTTGGCACCGCTCCGATTCATCTGGCCGGGAATCCCGCCGGAGCGGTCAACAAGCCCCTGCTGTGTTACTCCTTTCAGGAGTGTGTCCAGGCAGCCGGCTACTCGGACGACTTCAGGCAGTTCACCCTCTGCCAATCTATGGACGCCAGCTTCCGCGTCTTCAATGTCGCACCCATCATCCTGGTAAACGTCCTGGACCCTCGGAAGCCTGCCCACGTCAAGACCTATGATGCGGAGGAAATCCCCGTCCGGGAGGGGCAGGCCGTTTACACAAGGCCCTATGTCCTGCTGGACAGTCTGGAGGTCAGAAGCGGCGAAACCCTCCTGAAGGCGGAAACGGATTACACCGCCGCCCACGACGGCGGGGGAAACGTGGTGATTCTGCTCCTTTCCCCGGCGGCCCAGGCGGCGGAAACCCTTATGGTATCCGGCAAGGGCCTGAACCCGGCGGGGGTCACCCGGGAGGATATCGTGGGGGGCGCGGACGCCCTGACAGGCCAGGAGACCGGCCTGGAGCTTGTGCGTCAGATCTATCCCAGGATGGGCATGGTGCCGGGACAGCTGCTGGCGCCCGGCTGGAGCGGGGACCCGGTGGTGGCCGCCGCTCTTCAGGCCAAGACGGAGGCCCTCAACGGCGTGTTTGAGTGCACCTGCCTGCTGGATATCCCCACGGAGGGGGAGCATGGAGCGGCGGTTTGCGGCGATGTGAAAGCCGCCAAGGAGAAGCTGGGAGCCAGCTCCGCTCACGCGGCGGCCCTCTGGCCCATGGCAGCGATTGGGGACAAGATTTACCACTATTCCGCCCTGTTTGCCGCTCTGACGGCCTACACGGACGCCTCCAACGGCGACGTTCCCTATGAGAGTCCCTCCAATAAGGACCTGCGTATTACCGCCACAGTGCTGGCGGATGGGACGGAGGTGGTTCTGGACCAGCAGCAGGCCAGCGACGTGCTGAACGCCAACGGCGTTATTACCGCTGTCAATTTAGAGGGCTTCCGTTCCTGGGGCAACTCCACGGCGGCCTATCCCGCCGCCACAGACCCCAAGGACCGCTGGCTGGCCGTCCGGCGGTTCTTCAACTGGGACGGGAACAATTTTATCCGCACCTACTTCCAGAAGGTAGACAAGCCGGGCAAGCCCCGCTTGATCCAGTCCATTGTGGACAGCCAGAATGTGATTGGCAACGGGTATGTGGCCCGGGAATACTGCGCCGGCTACCGGACGGAGTTCCGCTCTGATGAAAACCCGGTGACGAACCTGCTGGACGGACACCTGACGGTCCATACCTTCCTGGCTCCGTTCATTCCGGCGGAGTACATCGAAAATATCAGGGAATACGACGTTACCGCTCTGGAGGCGGTGTTGACGGGAGGGTCTTAATCTATGAGCGTGAAAACAATTCCCACGAAAATCAACAAGTATAACGTATATCATTCCGGCGGCCGCCTGCTGGGGATGGGGGACGAAATGACCCTGCCGGATTTCGAGAGCTCCAGCGAGACCGTCAGCGGCGCGGGCATCCTGGGCGAGATCGACGATCCCACCGTGGGGTACTTCACCAATCAGGAGCTGGAGGTTCCTTTCCGCATCCTGGATCAGGAAGCCGTGGATATGATGGATATGACGAAGGCGGTCCAGCTTACCATCCGGGGCGCCCAGCAGACGACCAACAGCGAGGGGGATATCGAGTTCCGGCAGATTCGGGTGGTGGTCCGGGGCCGGTCGGCGGCGTTCTCACCGGGCAAGGTGAAGGCCGGCAGCACAATGGATACCAAGATTAAGCTGAGCCTGCTGTACATTTTGATTGAGCTGGAGGGGGAGCCCATGGTAGAGCTGGACAAGCTCAACGAGGTATATAAAATCCGGGGCCGGGATATTCTGGCAAGCATTAAGGAGATGTGCTAATCATGGAAAATCTGAAAAAGATGGATACCGCCTCTGCAAAAGACGCCGGAGCGGAGGACAGCGCACTGCTCCTGCGCCTTTCCAAGCCCTATGCCTTTGAGGGGCAGACTTACACAGAAATCGATCTCTGCGGTTTGGAGACCGTCACCGCAGGGACGCTGGAGCGGGCCGGCAGGGCCGTGCTCCAGCAGTCCCCCGCCCTGAATCCGGCCATGCTGGAGTCCACGATGCCCTTCTGCATTGAGCTGGCGGTCCGGGTGACCCGGCGGCCCTATGAGTTCTTCCGGGGGCTGCCGGTCCAGGACGCCATGAAGCTGAAAGCCCTGGTGGCAAATTTTCTCTATGGCGGGGATGGCGAGGCATAAACCCCGCCGACATCCGCAGGGCGTGTGTGGTCCTGTCCCTGCGCCTGCACACCGGTCTGGACTACTTTGAAAGCATGACGCTGGAGGAACTGAGCGAAACGGCGGAAATCCTGATCTCTTATCTGGAGGAGGCGGTGCGGCATGGCAAGGGGTAAGACCTACGAGCTGATGTTAAAAATCTGCGGCAGGGCGGACAGCTCTCTCAAAGCGGCCTGTTCGGAGGCGGAAAAGAACCTTTCCGTTCTGGGCGGAGCCGCCCGGACAGCGGCGAAGGCGGCTGCGGCTGCCGCGGCCGTAGCGGTCACCGGGGCGGCGGCCGCGGCCAGGTCCTCGCTTTCCGAGTATGCGGAGTTCCAGTCTGCCATGGACGCCACCGCGGTCACGGCCCGTGCCTCTGAGGCGGAATATGCCGCCATGGAAGCCGCCGCCCGGCAGATGGGGGCGGCCACCACCAAAACCGCCGCAGAGGCTGCGGAGGCTATGGGGTATATGGCCTTGGCGGGCTGGAACGTCAGCCAGAGCATGGCGGGTCTGGAACCCATGCTGCGGCTCAGCGAGGCCACCAGCATGGACCTGGCCCGGGCCTCTGATCTGGTGACGGACAGCATGTCTGCTCTGGGCGTCGGCGTGGAGGGGATGGAGGATTACCTGAACCTCACAGTCCAGGCCCAGCGGGCCAGCAATACCACGGCGGAAATGCTGATGGAGGCGTTTATTGGCTGCGGCGGCGCGGCAAAGACGGCGGGAGTGGACATGGGAGACTTGTCCACGGCCCTGGGCGTCCTGGCCAACAGCGGAACCAAAGGCGCCGAAGCGGGCACCGCGCTGAACTCCATCATCATGCGCATGACCAGCAAGGATGTGGCCATCAAGACCATGAAGGGTCTGGGTGTGTCCGTCTACAACGCCGCCGGAGAATTCCGGGGGCTGGAGACCATTCTGACCGATGTGTCCGCCGCTTTGTCCGGTATGTCCGCCGACGACAAAATGGCGGCCCTGGCGAAGATTGCCGGGACCAACTACGCAACCGAAATGTCCTACCTCCTGGATGCGGTCAGCCAGGGCGCAGACGGCGCGGCCGGCGCATGGGCGGCGCTGGAGACGGATATCATGGACCATTCCGGCGTTTTGCTGGAGGTGGCGAGAGCCAACACGGACAACCTGAAGGGAGCCGCCGCAATTTTCCAGTCCGCCGTGTCGGAGCTCCAGCTCCAGATTGGCGAGAAGCTGGCCCCCTATGCCCAGGCGGGACTGACCTATCTGGCGGAGACGGTTCTGCCCGCCGTATCGGAGAAGCTCGGGGCGCTGCTGCCCCAGGCGGAGGCGGCGGCGAAATGGGCCTGGGAGAACCGGAAAGCCATCCTGGCGGTGGCCGGGGGTGTGCTGGCCGCCGTGGGGGCCTTCAAGGGTCTGAAGACGGTCTCTGCCGCCATCGGGGCGGTGAAAAGCCTGACCACGATTTTTGGCGCAGCGGCGCAGGGCGGCGGACTGCTGTCCAAGGCGCTGAGCCTGGGCGGCGTCAAGCTGGCGCTGATTGCCGGAGCCGCCGGGGCCCTGGCGGTGGGATTCGCGTACCTGTGGAATAAAAGCGAGCGCTTCCGGGAGACGGTTTCCGGACTCTGGGCCAGTCTCCAGCCTCTGGGGCAGGCCGTTCTCTCCCTGGGCTCGGCGCTGTGGAATCAGCTGGCCCCCGCACTGCGCCTGGCGGGAACGGCCATGCTGAACGGGCTGGAGAACGCCGTCGTCATATTGGGGCCCTCCATCCGGAATATCATAGGGATTTTCACCGGGCTGCTGAATTTTATCAGCGGTGTGTTTGCCGGAGACTGGGGAAAGGCCTGGCAGGCTGTCTGCGATATTTTCAAAAACTATTTTTCAGGCCTGGTCAACGCGGCGAAAATTCCCATTAACGCGGTGATCGGGGCCGTCAACGCCGTTACCGGGGCAATCAATCAGTGCGGAATTACGATTCCGGATTGGGTGCCGGTGCTGGGGGGAAAGCAGCTTTCCTTCCAGCTGCCTCAGATTCCCATGCTGGCGTCCGGCGGCATCGTCACCGCACCCACCATCCTGGAGGCGGGGGAGGGCGGCGAGCCGGAGGCCGTTCTTCCCCTCAGCAAGCTGGCGGCGATGCTGGACCGTTCGGGAACCCCGGCAGGAAATGACCGCCCCTCTGCCCTGACAAACTGGGGAGAGCCGGCGGCGGGTTCCCTGGGCGGGCCAGTCCATTCTCCGGAGAGCGGCGGGAATACCAGCTTTACCTTGACATTTCATTTCTATGGCGCCGCAGGTAAGGCCGAAGCCCAGGAGGCGGCCCGAATGGGCTTCCAGGAGTTCAAAAAACTGTACCGCCAGCTCCAGGAGGAAGAACGGCGGAAGAGCTTTCAGAGAGCATAGAGCACAGCTGAAAACCGGCAGACACCGGTTTTCAGACAGCGGCGGAGCCGCTGGCGGGTAAGGTAACCCCCCCTGTGCCGGCTATAAGGAGGGCGGCCATGGAAACGACTTACATCACCCGTCAGGGGGACGTCTGGGACGCCATTGCATACCGGGTCTACGGCAGTGAGAAATACATGGGCTTTCTGATGCGCCATAATTTCCGGCATCTGGATGTGTTCATCTTCGGCCCCGGCACAGAGCTCCAGACGCCGGAGCTGCCGGCGGAGGAGCAGACGGCCCGCCTGCCCCCCTGGAGGCGCTGAATCATATGAACACACGAAAAGCAACTGTGGACCTCACCTGGAACGGTTCCGCCGCGTCCGGGCAGCTGCTGGGACAGGGGACGGAAGTCACCTATACGGACCCGGCCTGCGGCGAGGCGGACAGCCTGGACGTCTCCATTCATGACCGGGACCGGCTGTGGACGGGACCCTGGCTCCCGGCGGAGGGGGATACTCTGGAGGCCGTTATCCGCGTCACAGACTGGGACGGGCCCGGGGATAACCGTTTCCTGAACTGCGGTTCCTTCGTCCTGGATGACTTCTCCTTCTCCGGCTGGCCCGTTACGGGAACAATTTCATCCGTATCTGTTCCGGCGGACAGCAGCTTTCGGGAGACAGAGCGGACGAAGACCTGGGAGAACGTCACCCTTCAGGAGCTGGCCCAGGAAATTGCCGCCCGGGCCGGGACGGCTCTGGCCTGGGATTTGGCGGACGGCGGACCCATGCTGAAAAGCGCGGAGCAGACCCGGCGGACCGACTGTGAATTTCTTACCGGCCTCTGCGGGGACTATGGCTTGGCTGTGAAGGTCTACGCCAGCAGGCTGGTGATTTATGACCGGGAGGCGTATAAGCGGAAAGCGCCGGCGGCGCTCCTCACTCCGGCGGAACTGCTGTCCTGGAGCTGGAAGACCAGCCTGGCGGGGACTTACACCGGCGGCGAGTACGCCTATACGGATCCGAGGACAGAAGAAGAAATCAACGTCAAAACGGGCAAGGGCCCCCGGCTGCTGAAGCTCTCCGGCAAGGCCGACGGCGCCGCCGACGCGGAACGGAAGCTGAAGGCTGCCATTGCCTCCGCCAACCATGGGCATACCACGCTTTCCGTCTCTCTGCAGGGACGGCCGGAGCTGGCGGCGGCGGTGTGCGTGGCCGTGACAGGCCTGGAGCGGCTGGACGGGAAGTATTTCATTGACAAGGCCGTCCACCGGGTGGGCGGCGGCTATACCACGGACCTGGAATTGTCCCTGGTGGAATGAGGGGGGAGCTTATGAAAGAGGATATCCGAATCGGAAAGGTGTCCAGCGTGGATTCCGCCGCCGGAACGGTGCGGGTGGTGTACCACGAGAAGGACGATGCCGTGACCCGAAGCATTCCGATGCTCTCGCCGGTCTTTTCCGGCCTGTACAGCCTGCCGGAGGTGGGGGATCAGGTGCTGGTGCTCCATCTCTCCAACGGCGCCGAGGCCGGAATTGTGCTGGGCCGCCCCTGGAGTGAGCGATTCCCGCCGCCGGAGGGGGCTGAGGGCCTGGTGCGGCTGGACATGGACCGGACTCCCGGCGCGGCTGTGGTCCGCTATGACGCGAAGAGGAAGGACCTGACCATCCACTGTGACGGGACCCTCCGCATCACGGCGGGCGGGGCCATGATCATCAACGGAAAAACCATCGACCTGAATTAGAAAGGGGGCACGGCTATGCCACAGGCGGCAAGGCTTTACGACGCCGTAGACGGGATCACCGCCGGGGAGCACTGCGGGCATGTCCCGCCCCACGGCCCAATTCCTTTCACCGGAGAAATTATTGGGGGATGCTCCCCCAATGTGCGGACCAACAAGCTCCCCGCCGCTGTTGTGACCAGTGTGACGGAGGAGCGGGACGCCTGCTGCGGCTCCAGCCGGGGGAGAATTGGCACAGGCAGCGGAACCGTCCGCATCAACGGCCTTCCCGCCGCCCGGCTGGGGGACGCCCTGACGCCCCATAACGGCGGCGGAACCGTTACCGGCGGCAGTCCGGATGTGCGGATAGGAGGATAGTCCATGATCGGAAGCCTGGGAAATCAGATTGTTTTTACCGTCAGCGCCGGTCAGGTCCGCACCTTCTCCGGCCTGACCCGGGAGACAGCGGGGCGGTGGGCTTCTCACGAGGCCATGGGCACGAAGCCCAGGGCGGAGTTCCTGGGGCCGGACTGCCAGAAGGTGACCATGGATATTCAGCTGTCGGCCTCCCTGGGCGTCCGGCCCCGGCGGGTTCTGGAGACCATTGAGGCCATGGTGGAGAGCGGCGCGGCGGAATATCTGATTATAGGCAGCCGTCCGGTGGGGCGTAACCCCTTCCGGATCACCGGCTCCAGCGAATCCTGGGACACCGTTTACAGCGGCGGCGAGCTGGCCAGGGCCAAGGTGACATTGACACTGGAGGAATATATGTGAATGTGCTCTATGACGTTCAGCTGGAATACACAGGCGGCGGGGCGGAGGCGCTGGACGCGCAGCTGCGCCTGCTCCTCTCCACCCGCGAGGGCTCCATACCGTTGGACCGGGAATTCGGCCTGAACCTGGACTTTACGGACAGGCCCGCCGCCGCCGTTAAGACCCTCTATACAGCGGAGGTAACAAAGAAAACAGCGAAATTCATCCCCTCGGTCCGGGTCCTGGAGGTGTCCTGGAGTGGGACGGAGGAAGGAAAACTACAGGCGAAGGTGGTGATATGCGGTGCCTGACTTTGTGGAGAACGGGCCGGAGGTCTCTTTCATAGAACACAGGACCATCGAGGACATCCGCGACGGGCTGACAGCGGATTTTGAATCGTATATGACAGAAACAGCCGGACAGCCTGTTCGTCTGGAGCGCTCCAGCGTTTACCGGATGATTCTCTATGCCGCCGCTGCCCAGCTCTATCAGGCCATGCAGTATGTGGACCGGGCGGGGAAGCAGAACCTGCTGAAATACAGCTACGGTCCGTTTCTGGACAATCTGGCCCTTCTGAAGGGGGTGACCCGCCTGCCTGCCGCCAAGGCCTCCGCCACTCTGCGCTTCACCCTCTCCGCCCCCCGGAGCGGCGCTGTGGGAATCCCTGCCGGGACCCGGGTCTCCGACGGCGGGACGGTGTTCTTTGCCACGGAGGCCTACGCGGAGATTCCGCCGGGAAGCCTGACGGCGGAGGTCCGGGGGGTCTGTACGGTTTCGGGTTTGGCAGGCAACGGCTTCCAGCCGGGGACGCTCCGGGTCCTGGTAGACCCTATTCCCTATACGGCGGCTGTGGAGAACCTGACCCTGACGGAGGGCGGCGCGGACGAGGAGAGCGACGCCGACCTGGCGGAACGGGTCTTTCTGGCTCCCAGCGCCTATTCCACCGCCGGACCGGCGGACAGCTACCGGTATCATGCCAGGGCCTACAGCCCCGCCGTGGGAGACGTGGCCGTTACCGGAGACCAGGCGGCAGGCCGGGTAAACGTGGCGTTTCTGCTGGCCGACGGCTCCGCGCCGGGGCCGGACATGCTGGCGGGGATGGAGGCCTATCTTCGGGACGGCGGCATCCGGCCCATGACGGATCTGGTCACCGTCTCCGCCCCGGAGCGGGTCCCCTACCGTCTGGACCTTACCTATTACATCAACCGCAGCGACAGCGGCCGGGCGCTGGGGATTCAGACGGCGGTCCAAGGGGCGGCGGAGGACTACGTCCGGTGGCAGAGGACCATCGGCCGGGACGTAAATCCCTCGAAACTGCTCTCCATGGTGGTGGCGGCGGGGGCAAAGCGGGCAGAAATTGCCGCTCCGGCCTTCGTCAGAGTAGACGCCGCCTCTGTGGCGGAGCTGGAGGGGGAGCCGGTTCTGCGCTATGGGGGGCTGGAGGATGACTGAGCTGAAGGGAAGCCGGTTCACCGGCATTCTGCCGGAGCGGCTGAGAAGCCGGGAGGCGGAGGCCCTGGCCTATGCTGTGGGACGGCAGGTGGAAGCGCTGCTGAGTATGGCGGAGGCCGTGCCCTTTTACGCCTGCCTTGAAGCCGCGCCGGAGCCGGTGCTGGACTGTATGGCGGCGGAGCTGAGGACCCCGGCCTACAGCGATGTATTCCCCCCGGAGGTGAAGCGGGCGCTGATCCGGAATTCCCTGCCGGCCTACGCCAAAATGGGGACCCCGGAAGCCGTTGACCGGACCCTGGCCTCTATTTTCGGGGCGGGACACATTGAGGAGTGGTTCGACTACGGCGGGGAGCCCCACCACTTCCGGGCAGTGATTCGGATGCGGGCCGGTGTGACGCAGGAGAGTCTGGAGGAATTCCGGCGCATTCTGGCCGGCGTCAAGCGCCTTTCCAGCTGGCTGGACGGCATCATCACCGTCCTGCCCATGGACCCCGCGCCGGCGTCGGTCTCCCCCGGCATGGGCGGACTTTTTTCCGGCGTTGGACTGCCGGCGGCGGAGCCCCGCCCTGCGCCTGCGGGGCTGGCGGTTTCGCCGGGCATCGGGGGCTTTGCTTCGCAGGTCCGTCCGCCGGACGCGCCGCCTGTCTTTCACGGAGACCGGACGCTGCGGGCCTCGGCGGCCCTGGGCGGCTGCCTGACCGTGACCGCTCTGCCCCTCAGTCTGAGGCCGGCCGGACTGACGGTGGTTTCCCATACCGGAGGCGGGTTCAGCGTCACCGCTCTGCCGGAAATCAGACAAGGAGGAACGCAATGAACGAACGAAAAGACACGCCCGCCGGCGGCGCGGCGGACGGCTTCGGCTGCGCCGTCACCGGGGCGGGCCTGCGGCTGATTGCCAAGGCCATCGCCAACGAGGAGGACCTGACCATATGCAGGGTGATGATGGGCTCCGGAGAGCCGCCGGAAGGCGTCTACATCGGGGACCTGGAGGGCCTGTCGGAGCCCGTGGCGGAGGGCACAGTCAGCGAGCCGGTCCGGTCCGGAACCACCATCAGCATGTTTGTGGAGTACCGCTCCGACATGAACGGCGGCCTTCAGGAGGGCTTCATCATCCGGGAGTTCGGCGTGTTTGCCCTGGACGGAGACCGGGAGGTTATGATTTATTACGGCAGCCTCTCCAAATACCCCCAGTACATCGGCCCCTACACCGGCTGTCAGGACGTGCGGCGGTATCCCATTTCCCTGACTATTGCCGAAGGGTCGCAGGTAAAGCTGGAGGGCCTGCCCAGCGTGGTGATAACCCTGGAGGACATGAAGGACTACTGCGTCACCACCCTGCTGCCCCAGCTGCTCACCAGCGCCCGGAATCAGATTGTCTCCCACAACCAGGCCCCGGAGGCGCATCCGGATCTGCGGCAGGCTGTGGCGGAGGCCCGGCAGGCCGCTGCCGCCGCGCAGGAAGCCGCCGGCAAGGCCCAGGACGCGGCGGAGCATACCGCCGGAGGCTGTGCGGTAGAACTGACCTTTGCCGAGGGAACCGCCGGACAGACCTACACCGTCACCGGCGGGGACGGGGAGCTCTATTCCGGCACAATCCCGGAGGGGCTGAAGGTCACCGTTACGGTCAAGAAGTGCGATACCGTGTATACCGTCACCACGGAGGACGAAACGGGAGCCGTCAGTACCAACAAGGTGGTCACCGGGCCCTATTTCGGCCCTGTCAAGGCGGAGGTGACGGATTTTGCCGCCGTCCTCACCGTGACCACCTCTGCCGGGGCCCTGGTGGAGGCGGTCTCCGGGGCACAGCGCTATCGGGGCCAGGCCGGGGAGGACGGGACCGCCGTCCTGACCATCTGCCTGCCGGGGACCTATGCCGTTTCCGCCTCCTGCGAAGCCGGCCAGGCCAGCGGGACCGTGGAGATTACGGAGAGCGGCGGGGCGTATGCCCTGACGCTGACAAAATTCCGGCCTGTAAGCGCCGGCGGCAGCGGCGGGCAGTTTTACAGGACCTTCGAGCCGGAGGACTGGACAGACGGCGTGCTGCGGATCTCCGCGGAGGAGCACGGCCTGACGCCTCAGACGGCGGGCTGTCTCTGCGCTCTTCGCCAGCGGGTGGGCCGGACGGCGGCGGACTATCACGAGGGGACCGCCGCCCGGGGCCGGACGGATATCGTGGACTGTGTGGAGGCCGCCCTGAACGCCAACGCCTCCGCGCCGGATACATACCCCACGGCGGAGGACGGACACCCCCAGCTCACCTGGAATCAGGTCCAGTATTTTCTGCTGGAGGACATTTTGGCCCCGGAGGAGACGGCTGCGGCCAAAGCCAGTGAGCTGGGCTTTGACTGGCAGGACCGGGACACCACCGGGGCTGAGACAGACGTCACGCTGGACCAGGTGCTCGCCGCGGCCTACCTCCCGGCTCTGGGCGGCGTCACCACCGGTCTGGACGCCCTCTGCACGGCGGAGGTGCTTCAGGGCCTCCGGCTTCGGCGGCGGGAGCTGGACGCGCCCTATGGACAGCCCTACGACCTGAATGGGGAGCTGGTGACAAACACCTGGGCCGCGCTGGAAAGCAGGGCGGAGTGGGACCCGGAGACTCTGGACCTGGTGCTGAGCAGTAAGTACGCCTATGCCGGCGACATGCTGGCCCTGGGCTGATTGAAGGAGGAAACCGTTATGAGCTTTTACGGGAAAAAGTTCCGGATTGACGGACTGCCCTGCGGTCTGGTAATGAGGGGGGTAGTCAATGGACAGTATCAGCTGATTTTTGAGCGGGAATACGCTGTTCTGGAGCAGATCGAGGCCATTCACTGGCGGAGGCCAAACATTGAAGGGGACTGCGGCCCCCTGCCCCGGGGCTGGGGCTTTGAGGTGAAGGATATCCAGTATCAGAGCTATAACCGGTCCTATATGGTGACAGTCCAGGCCCTGGAGCAGTACCTGGGCGATGTGACGGGCTATCAGGCCCAGATAGAGGCGGCTCAGGCGGAAGCGGAGGCCGCTCAGGCAGAGACAGAGAGGCTCCGTCAGAGGGCGGAGCTGCTGGAGGCCCAGGCGGCGGAGGCGGACGAGACCGTCATTGCCCTCTATGAAGCCCTGATGTCCGCGGGGGAACAGGAAGCGCCGGTCCCTCCGGCAGGGGAGGCCGCTGCGGAAACCGAAGAGCAGGCCCCCACCGGCGGCAAGCCCGGCGGGGCGGAAAAGGAGGACGCGGAATGAATGAGCTGGTGGCAAAAAGCTATTGGAGGAGCATCCAGCGGGGGACCAGGACCCTGGCGGAGGTGCCCCCGGAGCTGCGGGACAGGGTCCGTGATATGGCCCTGCAGGCGGGTTGGGAGGACCTGCGCGGGGAACAGACCGGAGGAGGCGGGGCGTCATGAGGCAGACGGAGCACTGCGGCCTGCGGCTCTTTGAGGGCGGCGACCCCGTCCGGCGGGAGGATTTCAACACCGTGCTGGGCCAGATCGACGCCGCCATAGGCGGGAAGGCGGACGGCCCTGCCTCCTCCATCCTGCCTCCCGGCGTCATCGTCCTGTGGAGCGGGGCGGCCAATGCCATTCCCTCCGGCTGGGCCCTGTGCAATGGGCAAAACGGCACGCCGGACCTGCGGAACCGGTTCGTGGTGGGGGCGGGCAGCACCTATTCTGTGGGGGCCAAGGGGGGCGAGGCCACGCATAAGCTGAAGGTCAGCGAGATGCCCAGTCATACACACTCCATGTCTGCGTTTAAAAATGAGACCTATGGCGGATGGCTCAACTCAGGAAGCAGTTCCGGATATTCATACGAGACCGGAAATGCGACCGCAGCCACGGGCGGCGGCGCGGCCCACAACAATCTCCCGCCCTACTACGCCCTGTGCTACATCATGCGGCTGTGAGCACGTTGAAGGACCTGGCGGCGGAGTACCGGGCGGCGTCGGCAAAGCTGGCTATTGGCATTGCGGAGAGAAAGGCCGCAGGAGCCTCCCCCGGGGAGCTGCGGCCTCTTCAGGAGGTCCTGCGGGAGCTGCGGGAGACCCAGCGGCTGCTGGACGGCTATTATGACCTGCCCCGCTCCGGCGGTCTCGCCGCCGTGGGCTGGCGGGGACGGAGGACGGACGATGGAAAAAATTGAGGAGCTCCGGGCACGCAAACGGGAGCTGCTGGCCCGGAAGAAGTACGAGCTGGACCTGCTGGCCAGAGGCGAAGGGGACCGGCTGGCCCTGTTCATGGTGCAGGAAGAGCTGCTGGACGTCGCCGGTCAGCTCCGGGCCCTGACCTCCGGCCGCAGGCGAAGCGGCGGACGTACATCGGCGGATTGGGCCAAAGACCGCCAGCAGTATCTGAACTGGCGGCAGGCGGATGACGAACCCGATGGAGACCGGGCCCGGCTGGGCCAGGCGGCTGTGAGAGGGCTGGCCCGGCTGTCCTCCCGCCAGCGGGAGCTGCTGGCGCTGCACCTGGAGGGCCGGTCCGGGCGGGAGATCGCCGCCGCCCTGGGCCTGCGCAGCTCCACGGTTTCCCGGACCCTGGCGCGGGCAAAAAAGAACCTTCGGGAGGAGGCGGAGCGGGCTGCTGCCGGGGAACGGCTCCGGGGGGAATCGGCCCGGGTGGACCTCAGAAACCCGGTGGCGGTGGGAACCGTCCTGCTGGCCCTGACGCCCAAACAGACCGTCTATTTTTACCTGTATTATTCCGAGTGCCTGACTCTCCGGGAGGTGGGGGAGCTGACCGGAACGAACCACGCCGCCGTCCTCCGGACTCTCCGGCGGGCCCTGCAAAACATCGGGAGCCTGCTGGGGACGGAAGCCGTTCTGGAGCACCCGGAGGCCCTGGACGAACTGGTATATCAGGCCTACTGCCGGATGGAGAAGCATCCGGAGCTGATTCCGGAGGGGCTTTCCCTTCCGGCCCCTGGTCCGGGCCGTCCGCCGGAGGGGAGGAGACAGCGTGGGACATCCGCCGCGCCTGTCGCCATATCTGTTTCTGTGGGGCGTCCGGGAAGGCGGGACGCACCGGGGCGGCTGCTGGCGGTACTGCTGGAGCGGCGGAGGGAACGGGCCGGGTTTCCTGTCCTCCGCTGGCTGGAGGCGGTTTTTTCGGCCCTGGCCCGGCGGCTTCAAATACGCAGAAAAGGAGGCGGCGCAGTATGACGATGGAGGAGATTGCCGTGGCCCTGGAAGGGCACGGTCATGAGATCAAGTCTCTCAAGCACCGGATGGACGCCGTAGAAAAGACCCAGGAGACGCTGAACAAGCTGGCCACTGCTGTGGAGGTCATGGCGGCGGAGCAGATGAGCCAGAGCGAGACCATGCAGGACATTAAAAAGGACGTTACCGCCCTGGGAACCAAGGTGGACGTCCTGGAGGCCAGGCCGGGGAAGCGGTGGGACAAGCTGGCGGAGACGGTTCTGGCCTGTATCGTCACCGCCGTGGCCGCCTTCCTGCTGGGCCGGCTGGGACTGTGACCCCGCCCCGTGAGGGGGCTGCAAATATCCGTACCTGTACCTGTCAACTATTCGGACAAAAAGAAAGGACGTACATCATGGAAAACATCAACAAAATCATCAGCGATTACACTGCCGGAGAAACCACCCTGGAAGAGGCCAACGCCGCCCTGACGGAGCTGGGGGCCGGGGTGCTTCTGGACCCGGAGAAGAACGCCATCCGCCCCGGCGAGGAAGACCGGTTCGGGCTGCTGGACACCGGCACGGGGACCCTGGACAAGGCGGAGGTCAGGGACGGCAGACTGGTTTACGGCGTGGGGAAGATGCACGCCCGGTGCTGCTATCAGGGCCGCTGGTTTGAGGTCCGCGACGCGGAGCTGGAGGAAATCTGATATGAGAGATTGGAGCAAATGGGCCCGTGCCGCGGGCGTCCGGGCCGTGAAGACGGTGGCGCAGACCGCCGTGGCGATGATTCCAGCCGCCGTGACCATCACGGCGGTAGACTGGGTAACAGTGGCGGGCACTGCCGCCCTGGCGGGGCTGATGAGCCTGCTGACCTCCGTGGCGGGCCTGCCGGAGGTGGAAGGATGAGCGGAGTCTGGAAAGGGGCCCCCGCGAAAACCCAGCGAAGCGGTTTTCGTGGGGAGAGGACGAGCGGCGGAATGAGTGAGCTTTGCCCTGTGGGGCGAAGCGAGGGATATGGAGCCTGCGAGGACGAGCCGGAGGTCCAGGAATGACAGCGGAAAAGGTCCTGGAGATTGCCCGGGGAGAGCTGGGGGTGAAGGAGAGCCCGGCGGGGTCTAACCGGACCAAATACGGCAAATGGTACGGCCTGGACGGGCAGCCCTGGTGCATGATGTTCGTGCAGTGGGTCTTTGACCAATCCGGAGCGGCGGCGCTGCTGCCTGTCCGGACGGCCTCCTGCGGGGCCCTGATGCGGGCGGCAAAGGCGGCGGGCTGCTGGGTGACGGAGGATTACCGGCCCGGGGACGTTGTGATTTACGACTTCCCCGGCGGCGCGGCCACGGACCACACGGGCATCGTCGAATCCGTCGCCAAAACCGGCGTGACCGCCATTGAGGGCAACACCAGCCAGGCCGGGAGCCAGAGCAACGGCGGGCAGGTGTGCCGGAAGACCAGGCCCCTGAGCCAGGTGGTGGGGGCCGTGCGCCCGAATTATCAAAAGGAGGTCAAGCGTATGGACAACATCCCCAGCCCCGCCCACAAGGAGGGGGTCGACTGGGCCGTGAAAAACGGCATCCTCACTGGCGACAGCGCCGGGAACCTGAAGCTGACGGAAAGCGTCACCCGGCAGCAGCTGTGCACGATGCTGTACCGGTTCGCCCGGAAAATCGGGAAAGCCTGAGAAAAGGAGGCCGCCGGGCATGGCACCCCAGCAGCCTCTTATCGTGTCCTGAGCCTGTCTGCGCTTTTGGAAAGGTTATTTCTGAAGCAGCCTCTTGACGCTACGGCTTGCAGATTCTGTTAAATGCTGATATAATACCCATGCTGCCCCGCCCCAAACTGGCAACAGGAAGGGGGTGAGTGTCATGGCGTATATCATCGACTTTTTGGTGTCGTTCGGAGCAAGCGTAGTTGCCGCCTGCGTTTGCAAATGGCTTGACCGGCACCGCAGGGAGCAGTAAGCCTATGGCATAAACGAACCCCGGAGAGTTGCCCCTCTCCGGGGTTCTGCCGTTTTTGTGAGTGCCTTGGCATCTCATCGACCTTTTGGCTGTGCTTATTATAGCACAGCTGCTTTATGATATGCAAGAGGGAAATTTCTTATCACGGATATGAATCTTGCGGATTTTGTCAGAGCCTGCTATAATACCCATGCTGCCCCGCCCCAAACTGGCAACAGGAAGGGGGTGAGTGTCATGGCATATTTTCTCATTAGCTTCTTTGTGTCGGTTGCGGCAAGTGTAGCTGCCTACTACATTTGCAAATGGCTTGACCGGCATCGCACGGGACAGTAAGCCAAAGGCAAAAAGTGACCCCCGGAGAGTGCCTACCTCTCCGGGGGTCCGCCTTTTGGTGAGAGCCATGGACTTCTCATCAGCTTCTTTGACTGTGCTTATTATAGCACAGCTGCTTTATGATATGCAAGAGGGAAATTTCTTATTATGGCAATTCCCCTTCCTACGGCCCCTCAGGGCCCTCCTGAGCGCGTTTGTCCCTGTGGTCCATTGCGCTGACCCTGAAGAACTGGCGAAACTGATAGCCAAGGCCCTGTTCAGAAGTCCCGAAAAAAGCAAAGGGATTTTCGGGATAGAGTCAAAAGGTTCTGGAAATTGGGGCTGGCGAAAAAAGAGAGAACGCCAGTCAGGCGTCCTCTCGGTCCTGTAAAGTAATTTCGCCATGCTTTGATTCCCATGATTGAACATACTCTTTACAGGCCCATTCGATTTCCTTTATCCTGGAACGTCCAAAATATTTGCAATGTATGTCATTTTTTGAGCCAGTTCCTCATCCAATACCATTGTGAATTTAACGGACATAAAAATTACCTCCAGTAACATTGTACCAGGAGCACCCTTGTTTGAGACTAAATCAGTATTGCTCAATACTGAAAAGATGATAAAATTTAAAACCGGGTAGGAGCAGCTGCTCCCACCCGGTCTGTACAAGAGGCGTGGCGGTCTATTCTATGTGCAAAAGCAATTCGAGTTCTTTCAAAAGCTCGAGGGCGCGCACCTCCTTGATTTGCAAGTAGCGTAGGAATACGATGGTTGAGCAGAGACTTCGCCCGCATTCAAGATCGCTGTAAGACCGTGGGTCGATCTCCAAGATCTCCGCCATTTTCTCTTGGGTAATGCCCAGCTGTTTTCGAGTGGTACGGAAGCAGCTGGACATTTTTTTGCGTAAAACTTCTTTCTCTTTTACCATATTGACAACTCCTGTTTCTGATGTTGTTTACAGAAGCAGAAGGTGGTTGCCGCGGCCAATAAGGTGGGCCCCTGTTTTTGCGATAGTCCATTGTGGTTTCATAAAACCACTTAAATAAGTTAATCCTGAGGGGCCGGGGCACTGGTTTTATCAGGAGTGGATTTTGAAGGCGGAGGAGCGCCGGGCTCTGCGGCTCCACTTCACCATGGAGGACAACCCCTCTCTGTCGGACCGGGTGCGCCGGCGCTATCAGCGGGCCTATTCCGGGACCTTCTACCGGCGGTTTGTGCTGGGGGAGTGGTGCGCCGCCCAGGGACTTGTCTACGACTTCTTCAACCCGGCGCGGGACGCGGAGGACCCGCCGGAAGGGCCCTTTGAGGAGTGGCGCATCTCCGTGGACTACGGGACGGTGAATCCCGCGTCCTTCGGACTGTGGGGACTGCGGGACGGCGTGTGGTACCGGACGGCGGAATACTATTACGATTCCCGGAGGGCCGGACAGCAGAAGACCGACGAGGAATATGCCGACGAGCTCCAGAAGCTGGCGGCGGGGCGGAGTATCCGGCGGGTCATCGCGGACCCCTCGGCGGCCAGCTTCATCGAGACGCTGCGGCGGCGGGGCTTCACCGTGGTCCGGGCCAGCAACGACGTGGCCGACGGCATCCGGGTGACGGCGGACCTTCTGAGACGGCGGCGGCTGGTCATCTGCCGGGGCTGCCGGGACTGTCTGCGGGAAATCAGCCTGTACAGCTGGGACGAGCGGGGGGACCGGGACACCCCCAGGAAGCGGGACGACCACGCCATGGACGAGCTGCGCTACTTCGCCATGGACATGGCGGGAGAGGGCCGGGGCGGCTTCGCCGCCGCCAGCGTGGAGCGGGCGGGAGAGGAAGCCCGGTGGTTCGTGTGAGGGAGAACAGAAAGGAGATGAGAAAACGGTGCGCTGGCTGAAAAAACGGCAGGAGCCAAGGGCCGCCGCCGCTCAGCTGCGGGAGAACAGCCGCCACCCCTTTGGGCTGCTGCGGGACTACGGGCCCCTGAGCCGGGGGGAAATCCGCCTCTACCGGGCGGTGCGGGAGGCGGTGCCGGTGGTGGACGCCGCCATCTACAAGCTCATCCGCATGACCGGAGGCGTGAGGGCGGCGTGCGGTGACCGGCAGGCGGAAGCGGAGCTGAACGAGTTTTTGCGGACCGTTCCGGCGGGACGGGGACAGGCGGGAATCAACGCCTTTCTGGACTGCTACCTGGACGCTCTGCTGACCTGCGGGCGGGCCATCGGGGAAATCGTGCCGGCGGCGGGAAACCGGGACATCGCCGCTCTGGTGTGCGGGCGGGTGGAGGACATCGAGATTCGGGAGGGGGACAGCCCCCTGGACTTCACCATCTGCGGCCCCGGCGAGACGGGGCAGATGGAGGCGCTGCCCTATCAGAATCTGCTGCTGTTCACGCCGCTGAACCCGGAGACGGGGAACCCCTGCGGCGTGTCGCTGCTGCGGTCCCTGCCCTTCATGGCGGATATCCTGATGAAAATCTACCACACCGTCGGCGTCAACTGGGAGCGCTGCGGAAACATGCGCTTTGCCGTGACGTGCAGAAACAGCGAGGGCGACGCCGCCCAGCGGGGGCGGATGCTGGCCGGGGAGTGGTCCCGGGCCATGGAGGACACCAGGAACGGCAGCGTCCGGGATTTCGTGGCCGTGGGAGACGTGGACATCAAGGTCATCGGCGCCGACGCGCCCCTGCTGGACAGTCAGATACCGGTGCGGCAGATTCTGGAGCAGATCGTGTCCAAAACCGGCATCCCGCCCTTTATGCTGGGGCTGAGCTGGAATTCCACCGAGCGCATGAGCGCCCAGCAGGCGGACCTGCTGACCACGGAAATCACCGCCATCCGCCGGACCCTGACGCCGGCGGTGGAACGGGTCTGCCGGCTGTGGCTGCGGATGCACGGCTATGCCTGCGGATTTGAGGCGGTATGGGACGACATCAATCTGCAGGACCAGGTGGAGGAGGCCCGGGCGGCGCTCTACCGGGAGCAGGCCAGGAAGCTGAAGCTGGAGAACGACCGGGCGGAAGAGTCTTGAGACTCCGGACGGAAGAGGCCGAACAGCTGAAAGGGGAAAACGGGAAAAACGTGAGAAAGAGGAGACGGATATGGCGGACGTGACAAGAGAGGACATGGAGCAGATCAACCGCCTGGCCAGGGCGGAGCTGAAGCCGGAACAGGTTTACACCTTCACCCTGCGCCTGTGTGACAACGAGGTGGACCGGGATTATGAGCGCTTCGACGGGGAGGCCCTGGAAGGACTGGGGCGGCTGCTGCTGGGAAAGAGCGGCATCTTTGACCACCAGTGGACCGCCCGGGGCCAGGCGGCCCGCATCTACCGGACCGAGGTGGTGGAGGAACCGGCCAGGACCACGGCGGCGGGGGACGGCTGCCGCTGGCTGAAGGGCTGGGCCTATCTGCTGCGGACGGAGAAAAACGCGGACCTCATCGCTGAAATCGAGGGGGGCATCAAGAAGGAGGTCAGCGTTGGATGCAGCATGGGCAGAAGCGTCTGTTCCGTCTGCGGCGCTGAAGACGGAAGCTGCCGGCACGTGCGGGGGCAGGTCTACGGCGGGAAGCTGTGCTACTTCGAGCTGAGAGAGCCCAGGGACGCCTATGAGTGGTCTTTTGTGGCGGTGCCCGCCCAGAGGGGCGCAGGGGTGCTGAAGCGCTTCCGCCAGGCGGGGGAGGGGGACCTCCTTCTGCAAAAGCAGGCGGAGCTGGGACGGAAATACCTCCGGGAGCTGCGGCGGGAGGTGGCGCGCCTGGCCATGCTGGCGGACGACGGGCCGGAGGGCCGGGTCTTCGCCGGGGCGGCGGAGCGAATGGAGGAAGCGGAGCTGCTGGAGCTGAAAAAGGCCTTTGAGATACGGGCGGCCCGGCGCTTCCCCGTGCCCCCTCAGCTGCGGCGGCGGGAGCCGGCGGAGCGGGAGAGGGACGAGGCGTTTCTGGTTTAATCGGAGGGGAAGCCGGTCTGAGGGCCTGGAATGCCCTCCGGGGCAGAGGTTTGGTCACAGCGGCGGCGGAGCCGTTGGGATAGAGGATAGATCAGAGAAGACGGAAAAGGAGGACGAGCATGAGCGGAAATCATTCATTTGAGGGAATCGGGCAGTGGTCGGCCACCTTCGCCTGCGACGGCGTGCAGGCGGGACAGGTGGTGAAAATCAGCGGCGGCGGCACCGTGGCGGCCTGCGCCGCCGGGGAGGACTTCTGCGGCGTGGCCCTGACGGCGGGCCGGGACGGCAGGGCCTGCGCCGTGGCCCTGGGGGGCATGGTGACGGCGGCCTTTACGGGAACCGCGCCGGCCCTGGGCTGGACCGGTCTGGCCGCCGACGGCAGGGGCGGCGTCCAGGCCGCGGACAGCGGACGGAAGTATCTGGTGGCGGATACGGACGGCGAAACCGTGACCTTTGTACTGTGAGGAGGGACGCATATATGAGCTATCATTATGAGAACGTGAGACTGGAAAAGGGCATGTATGGCCGCAGCGGATGCAGCTTCGCCCGGACGCTGGAGGAGCTGGACCCCAGCGAGGCCTATCAGGGCACCCCGCTGGAGGGAATGGACGCCTTTCAGCGGCAGCTGAAGCGCTTTGACATCCATGTGAAGGGGCCGGGGAGCGACCAGGTGGAAAAGTTTTTCCACACCACCGAGTCCGCCGTGCTGTTCCCCGAGTTCGTGTCCCGGGTGGTGCGCCAGGGACTGGAGGAGGAGGGCATCCTGCCCCACATCACCGCCGTGACCACCCGGTTTGACGGGATGGATTACCGGTCCATCGCCTCCGTCCCCACCGAGGAGGAAAAACAGCTCCGCCGGGTGGAGGAGGGGGCCCAGATTCCCAGGACCACCCTGCGGACCCAGGAGAACCTGGTGCGGCTCCACAAGCGGGGGCGGATGCTGGTGGCCTCCTATGAGGCCATCCGCTTCCAGCGGCTGGACCTCTTCTCCGTGATGCTGCGGCAGATCGGCGCTTACATCGGGCGGATGCATCTCCAGGACGCCATTGAGGTGCTGCGGAACGGCGACGGCAACCAGAACCCGGCGGAGGTGATTCGCCCGGCGGGCAAGGCGCTGAGCTATGAGGCGCTTCTGGATTTCTGGAGCCGCTTCGACCCCTATTCCATGAATACGCTGCTGGTGAGCGGGGACATGATGCTGGCCATGCTGAAGCTGCCGGAGTTCCAGAACCCCCTGACGGGGCTGAACTTCCAGGGCACCGGGGCGCTGACCACCCCCCTGGGAGCCCGGCTGCTGCGCTCCTCCGCCATGCCGGCGGGCACCCTCATCGGGCTGGACAAGCACTATGCCCTGGAGCAGGTTTCGGGCAGTGAAATCCTGGTGGAGTACGACAAGCTCATCGACCGGCAGCTGGAGCGGGCGGCCATTACCTCCATCTCCGGCTTCGCCAAGCTGTTCCCCGGGGCCTCCAAGGTGCTGTCGCTGTCCTGATGGAGGAGCGCATTTTGGAAATGGCCCGGACTCTGTCCGGGGCCGGGGAGGCGGACCTGCCGGCGCTGGCGCTGCTCTGCGCCGCGGCTCAGGCCTGCTGGGAGAGCCGCCTGCCCCGGGGGACGACGGCGGAGGACTGCGGGCCGGCCTTTCTCTGCGCCGCCGCCTGCACCGCCGCCGCCGGCTTCACGGCGGGACAGGGGACCGCCGCCGTATCCTTCACCGCCGGGGACATCTCCGTCAGGGGCCCGGGGGGAGGGGAGCGGCAGGCCGCCGCCCGGAGTCTGGAGCGGACGGCGGAACGGCTGATGTCCCCCTATGTTTCGCCGGGAGATCTGTTTTTGAAGGGGGTCCGGGGATGACGGGACAGGTGGAGGCCATTCTGGAGCGATGGGGCCAGACGGCGGAGCTGTGCCGGGAGGGGCGGCGGCAGACTGTCCGTGCCTTTATCCAGCCGGTGCGGGAGCGGGACGAGAGCTGCCCGGAGGCGGAAACCCCTCTGGGACGGCTGGACGGGCGGCTGTGGCTCTATCTGGGCCGGGCGGCGGCGGAGACCGGGGACACGGTGGTCTGGAACGGGACGGCGTTCCGGGTCCGGAGCGGACGGCCCCTGTACATCGGCGGGGCGCTGAGCCACTGGCGGGCCGTGCTGGAACGGGAGAGGGAAACGGTATGCGGGAACTGACACAAATCCGGGACGCGGTGATAGAAGCGCTGGGGCAGGCGGGACTGACGGCGGAGGCCGCTTTTCCCGACCGGGCGGCGGGGAGGTATCCGGGGGCTGTGGCCACGGTGGCCGTAGGCGCCGCCGAGGGAAAGGCCCTGGGCTTCTGCGGCTATCTGGGAGAGCGGCGGGACGGCAGCGGCAGGACCCATGAGCTCTACGGAAAGCGCCTGACAGGCGCTGTCACCGTGGAGCTCCGGGCGGAGCGGGCGGCGGACTGCGAGGCGGGAACGGAAGCCGCCGCCTCCGCTCTGCTGGAGGGTCTGCCTGAGGGCATCCGGCCCGGCGAGCTCCGCTGGGAGGGCCTGACCTGGGAAAAGACGACGGGGATGTTCCTCCGGCGGGGGCAGCTGGGCTGTGAGGCGCTGTTCCTGGCCCAGGCGGAGGAGGACGGAGGGGTATTTTTGGACTTTCAGCTGAAAGGGGTTTTGAGAGCTTGAAGAAAATGGTGCATGAGAGGCCGGGGGTCTATTCCGTATATGACACCTCGGCGGCGGTCTCCGGGGGAAGGGCGGCCAGAACCGTCGGCGTGGCGGCCCGGGCCGCCCGGGGAGACGTGGGCGTGCCGGTGACGGTGACGGGCTATGCCGCAGGCGTATCCGTCTTCGGTGAGGACCAGAATATGAGCGCCCTGCTGCGGCTGCTGTTCACCGCCGGGGCCGGAGCGGTGACGGCGGTCCGGGTGGCGGACGAGGGGAGTCTCCAGGACTATCAGGAGGCCTTTGCCGCCCTGGAGAAAAAGGACGTTCAAATCGTCGTCTGCGACAGCGCCCAGACAGAGGTGCAGCAGGCGCTGCGGACGGCGGTGGAGAGCGCCTCCGCCGTCCGGCGGGAGCGCATCGCCGTGGTGGGCGGCGACGGCGACAGCGTGGAGGAGCTGATCCGGCGGGCAAAGGAGCTGAACAGTGAGCGGGTGGTTCTGGTGGGGCCCGACGCCCTGGACAGCGGGGGAAACCGGCTCCCCGGCGTGTTCGCCGCGGCGGCGGCAGCGGCGGTGATCGCCGCGTCGGGGGACCCGGCGGTCCCCCTGAACGGCGCGGAAATCCGGGGGCTCTGCGGCCTCAGCGAGGACTATGACGACAACCAGATTGACCTGCTGGTCCGGGGCGGCGTGACCCCGCTGGAGTGCGTGGGGGGCGCGGTGTCCCCGGTGCGGGGCATCACCACCCGGACCATCAGCGGCGGCGGGCCCGACGCCTCCTGGAGGGAGCTGACCACCATTCTGGTGGCGGACGACGTGATTCCGGCGGTGCGGGCGGCTCTGCGGAGCAAGTTCGTCCGGGGCAAGAACAACGCCAGGGGCCGGGCGGCCATCCGCTCCCAGGTGATTGTGGAGCTGGAACGGAAGCTGGCGGCGGAAATCATCGACGGCTATGACGGGGTGATGGTGCGCCCCTCGGAGGAGGACCCCACGGTGTGCCTGGTGGAGTTCGGTTTTTCCGTGGCCCACGGGCTGAACCAAATCCATCTGACAGTACACATCACGATTTAAGGAGGGCGGACTATGACGGGATTTCCCACCAGCGCGGACATCTATCTGGAGATGGACGGGAAAAAGGTGGCGGTGGTGCAGAGCTACACCGCCCGGGCCACAAAATCCTCCCAGAGCGTGGAGGCCTTCGGCGAGAGCGAGCCGGTGGCCACCATCGAGGGACAGAAGCAGTACACCCTGGAGCTGACCCGGCTCTACGCCACGGACAGCGCCGTATCCGACGGCATCAACTTCTATGACCTGGCGGATTTCTCCCTGGTCATCTGCAAGCCGGACCGGCGCGTCATCTACAGCGGCTGCCAGTGGAGCGCCGTGCGGGAGGAAGGCCAGCTTAACGCCATGGTGGCGGAGAAGGTCACCGTGGTGGCGGCCAAGCGGATCGAGACCACGGCATGAGAGAGATGGACGAGCTGAGAGGGCTGACGGCGGGGCGGCTGCTGGAGCTGTGGAGAGAGACCAGGGGCATCGAGGACCCCCTGGAACGGGTGCTGCTGTGCAACGTGCGCATCCTCATGGAGGCCTGCCGGTTCCAGGGGAAGCGGGTCTACGGCAGCGAGGACGAGGCCCTGGCGGACCTGACGGGCCGGGAGATGGAACGGCTGCTGCGGCGTCTGTCGGAGGGGGGCGGGCCCCCTGGGCCGGAGACGGAGGCAGAGGAAAAGGAAAAGAATCCTGAATTTGACCCGGCGCGCTTCCGGGTGCTGGAAGGAGCGTGAGGGCCATGGACTACGCGGGCTGGGAGCTGGAGCGGCAGCGGGCTGCCCTGGCGGCGCTGCTGCTGGGGGAGACAGAGGAGGAATCCTCCCTCCGGTCCCCCGGCGGCGGCAGGCAGGAACAAGGGGCGGCCTGGGCGGGCGGAGGCCGGCAGGCCGGGACGCTCCGAACCCCGGCGGCTGAGGGGGAGGCCGCCGGCCTGACCGCGGTCCGGAGGGCGGAGGGGGGATGGTTTTTTCTCCGGACGGAGTCCGGGACGGGGGGCGGAGGGACAGGCGCTCCCCCAACGGAAACGGCGGAGAACGAGACGGCGAGGAACGGGACGGCGAGGAACGTGGCGGCGAGGAACGGGACGGCGAGGAACGGGACGGCGAGGAACGTGGCGGCGAAAAACGGGACGGCGGAGAAGGGAACGGCAGAGAGCGGGACGGAGACGGGACAGGCCGTTCTGCTCCGGCCGGAGGAGTTCGGCCCGGAGACGCCGGGGGACGTCCGGTTTTTTGCCGCCGGGCTCCGGTCCTCTGCCGGACCCCGGGAGGCGGGGGAACTTTGGTTCTCCCCCGTGCTCCGGGCGGAGGAGGGACGCCTCTCCGGAGGCGGAGAGGCGGAGCGGGAGGCGGCAAGGGCCATCTCCCTGGCCGTCCAGCGGGACGCCCGGCGCTATGACGGGGGCTTTGCCATTTATTGATATCTGATGAGCTGAGAGAAAAGGGGGGAGGGGCGTGCGGCTGACGCCCATGCGGTTTAAGAACTTCACCTGGCCCCACAATCCGGAGGTCTATACGGTGGAGTACCGGCGGCGGATCGCCGTCCATCAGGCGCCCTTCGGGGGCTGCGTGCTCCAGGACCTGGGCAGGGCCTGCCGGGTGCTGCGGGGAGAGGGGACCTTTGCCGGGCCAGGGGCCTATGAGCGGTTTCGGGAGCTGGCGGCGGTGTTCCGCCAGGAGGGGCCGGGGCTGCTGGTCCATCCGGTGTGGCAGACGGAACGGGCCTATTTCACGGCGCTGGAGGCGGCGGAACAGCCTCTGCCGGACTATGTGCGCTACCGCTTCGAGTTCTGGGAGGACTGGGGCGGATACGGCGGGGGACTGCGGGAGATTCAGGAGAGCGGCGCGCCGGAGAGCGGTCAGGCCGGGGAGGCGGGGGCCCTCCGGCACACCGTGAAGAAAGGGGACACCCTGTGGGGCATCGCCCGGCGCTACGGCGTGACGCTGGCGGCGCTGAAAGCGGCCAATCCACAGATCAAGAACCCGAATCTGATCTACCCGGGGGAGGAGGTGGCGATTCCATGACGGGAACCGTCTACACGGCGGACCACCATGTCTATGAGCTGCCGGCGCTGCTCCGCTGGAGCGTTGTCCGCACCGGCTCCGTGCCCTGCGACAGCTTTTCCGTGACCTTTCTCTATGAAAAGGACATGCTGCCGGTGCTGGAAAAGGCCGCGGGCTTCACGGCCCGGGAGGGCGGCAGGGTGATGCTGCGGGGGGTGGCGGACGAATACACCGTGGAGCTGGGGCCGGCCGGCCTCACCGCCTCCCTGACAGGCCGGGGCTACGCCGCCCGGCTGCTGGATAATGAGTCCCGGCCTGTCACCTATGAGCACGCCACTCTGGAGGAGATCGTGCGGCGGCACGTGACCCCCTACGGCGTGAAGAGCGGGGAGATTGCCCCTCTGCGGGCGGACTCGGTTTACACCGTGGCGGCGGGAACCAGCCAGTGGAAGGCTCTGGAGGGCTTCTGCCGGACCTATGGGGACTTCTCGCCCCGGTTCAGCGGGGAGGGCCTTCTGCTGGCGGCTCCGGAGCGGCCCGGGCGGCGGCTGGCCATCGGAGACGGGGACCCGGTGCTGCGGTGCGTCCTGCGGGAAGACCACTACGGCGTGCTGACGGAGGCCCTGGTCATTGACAAGACCCGGAACGCCTCCTACTCCGTGAAAAATCCGGAGCTGATCGCCAAGGGCGGCCAGTGCCGCCGGGTCATCTACACGCCGGGACAGAGCACCTGGGACGCCATGCGCTACACCGGGGACTATCAGATCCGGCGGTCCCGGGAGGAGGAATGGAGCGCGGTGGTGACGCTGCCGGGGAGCTTTCCGGCGGAGCCGGGGGACCGGGTAGAACTGGACCTGGGGCGGCTGGGGCTCCGGGGGACCTTCCGGGTGGCGGAGACGGAGGACTCTTTTTCCGCCCGGGACGGGGCGGTGTCGGCGCTGACGCTGAAAAAGGAAGGAGTGGGAGCATGTGGCTATCGAAACAGATGAAGCCGGAGACGGCCACCACCGACGCGGATCTGGGGGTCACCACCATCGCGGGGAACAGCGTGGGGGTTGTGACCCGGGGAGAGGTCCGGTCCCTGCCGGTCTACGGCCCCGGCGGCTATGCCTGGCTGCCGGGAAACGGGGCGGAGGTGCTGGTCATCAAGGGCGGCCCCGGCGGGGAAGAGCAGTGCGTAGCGGGGGCGAAGCAGTTGCCTCCCGCCGGACTGCTGCCCGGCGAGGTCTGCGTTTACGGCCCCGGCGATACGCAGGTCCGCCTGCGGCGGGACGGGACCCTGGAGCTCCGGGGCGGAACCGTGTCCATCCACGGACAGCTGCTGATTAACGGCGAGCCTTACCGGCCCTGCTACTGCGGATAAGGGGGAAGGGGATATGGAACTGAAGCTGAAAGACGGGGACTATGTCCCCGACGGCGCAGGGGGCCTGTGCCGCCTGGAGGGGCGGGAGGCGCTTTTGCAGCGGGTGCTGTTCCGGCTGACGGCCCGGCGGGGGAGCTTCCCCTTCTGGGAGACCCTGGGGAGCCGCCTGGGGGAGCTGGGGCGGCTGCCTGCCGCCGCCCGCCCCGCCGCCGCCCGGCAGTACGCCGCCGAGGCCCTGGAGGAGGAGGCGGTGACGGTGGAGAACGTGACGCTGGGGTCCGGGGGACAGGTGACGGCAGAACTGAGGTATGAGGGCGGCATTCTGCCGGTGACGGTGGAGGTGCTGCCGTGAGGGGGGAGGACGGATGAGAAGCACAGAGGAAATCTATGAATCGCTTCTGGCGGCCTTTGGAGAGCGGGCGGGCTTCCGGCCGGAGGCGGGCTGTGATCTGGCGGTGCGGCTGTGGGCTGCGGCGGCGGAGCTCCAGGCGCTGGAGATGCAGGCGGACTGGGTGCTGGACCAGAGCTTTCCCCAGACGGCTCAGGGAATCTATCTGGACCGGCACGGGGACATGCGGGGGCTGAGGCGGGTGCCCGCCGCCCGGGCGGCGGGGGTGCTGCGGTTCTCTGTGGAGAGCCCGCCTATGGCGGACGTGACCATTCCGGCGGGGACGGTGTGCATGACGGCGGGAGAGGTTCGCTTTCAGACCACCGGGGCCGTTACACTGAGAGCGGGGGAGCGGTACGCCGACGCGGCGGCGGAGGCCCTGGAGCCCGGAACAGGCGGCAATGCCGCGCCGGGAGCGGTGCGGTTTTTGACGGCCTGCCCCATGGCCGTCACGGCGGTGACCAATCCCGGCGCCTTCACCGGCGGCGCGGATGAGGAGAGCGACGGGGCCTTCCGGGCCCGGATTCTGGAGAGCTACCGGCGGCTGCCCAACGGGGCCAATGCCGCCTGGTATGAGGAGACGGCCATGAGCCGGCCCGGGGTGACGGCGGCCCGGGCCGTGGGCCGGGCCCGGGGCATCGGGACCGTGGACGTCTACGTCGCCGGGGAGAACGGACTGCCCTCTCAGGAGCTGCTGGAGGAGCTGAACGGGGTGTTCCGGGAAAAGCGGGAGATCGCCGTGGACGTGGAGGTGAAAGCACCCCGGGTCCGGACGGTGGACGTCTGCGTGGCCGCGGCCCCCAGGGAGGGGGCGGACCGGGAGGCGGTTCTGGAGGCGGTGAGCAAGGCGGCGGCAGACTATTTCGGCGGCCGCCTTCTGGGCCGGCCGGTGCGCCTGGCGGACCTGGGAAACCGCATCTACGCCCTGGAGGACGTGGAGAACTACCGCATCACCGCCCCCGGGGAGGACCTGCCGGCGGACGACGCCGTGCTGCCGGTGCTGGGGACGCTGACGGTGACGGCCATGGAGGACGGGGCGAATGTATGAAGAGTGCCTGAAAAGACTGCTGGAGCCCCTGGGGGTCTATGACCTGTCGCCAAGGTCCGTCAGCGGGGCGGAGCTTTGCGCCCTGGGCCGGGGTCTGGACGCCGCCGCCGGGCGGCTGGACCGGGCGGAGCGGGAGGGCCTGACCGCCACGGCGGAGGACGAGGGCCTCCGCCGCCGGGAAGCCCTCTTTGCCCGCAGGCCGGCGGCGTTTACGCCGGAGGCCCGGCGGGCGGCCATTGCCGCCCTCATGGGCATCGCCGGGGACAGCCTGACCCCCGGGGCCATCGACAGCGCTATCCGGGGCTGCGGCATCCGGGCCAGGGCCATCGAGATGGGGGGCCAGAAGCTGCGGGTGATCTTCCCGGAGACGGCGGGGGAGCCTCCGGAGTTCGGGCAGATTCGGAAAATCATTTTGGACATCCTGCCCTGCCACCTGGAGGTGGAGTTCTATTTCCGCTATCTCACCTGGGCGGAGTGCGAGCGGGCCGGCCACACCTGGGCGGCGGTGGAGGAGCACACCTGGGAGAGCTTTCAGCTGGCGGTGCCGCCGGAGGACTGAGAGGGAGAAAAAATGCAAAAGCACCCTGCCGGGGATTTCCCGGCGGGGTGCTTTTGCCGCTCCGGATAGGGCGGAGGGCCCGGAAGGCGGCGGGGGTCAGGCTCTGTCCGGCTTTGCGGGGCGGGACGGCGCAATTGGGAGAAGGGGCGGGCGCAGAGGCCCGCCCCTACAGGCGTTTCTGTAAGGTTCAGGCGCGAAGCCCCGCGCCTCATCCGCCTGACAAAATGGGTGAATGGACACGCCTTTAACGGAAAAGACAGAAAAGGACGAAAAAGGACTTGACTTGGAGGGGGCTCCAGGGAGTATGCTGGAGAAAAGAAGGCGTGACCATGGAGAATGCCGGCTTTGGCCGCGTCCTGAGAAAGAAGCGCGCCGGTGTCCGGATGCAGCCGGAGACGGGTCTCCGGCTCTTCTGGGAAGCGGCGGAAAAGGGAAAGGAATCGGAGCCATGACCATCAAGGAAGTAAGCGAGAAATACGGACTGACGCCGGACACGCTGCGGTACTATGAGCGGGTGGGCATCATTCCCCCGGTGCCCCGGAAGAAAAGCGGCGTCCGGGACTACGACGAGGCCGCCTGCGGCTGGGTGGAGCTGATGAAGTGCATGCGCTCCGCCGGGGTGCGCATCGAGGCCCTGATTGAGTACAGCAGCCTCTTCCAGAAGGGGGACGAAACGGCGGAGGCCCGGAAGGAGCTGCTGATTGAACAGCGGCGGCAGCTGATGGAGCGGATGGAGGACATGCGACGCTCCCTGGACCGGCTCAACCGGAAGATTGAGCGCTATGAGCGCCTGACCGGGAAGGCGGAGAGCTGAGCCGGGGCCGTGGAAGAGGCCGCCCGGAGAATGGCCGGAAGAACGAAGGCCCTGAGAGCCTGTTTAAAATCTCCCCGCACACGTCTTGACAGTGTATTTTCCGCCCTGACTGCGTTAAAAATCCTTGCCAT
>ERZ808051.295-NODE-295-length-61482-cov-5.593551_pt1 | contig 61482 bp, 50 predicted proteins | sample MGYA00380199_ERZ808051 | MGnify/ENA primary metagenome ERZ808051 (study PRJEB31490, sample SAMN06133391) | mouse gut metagenome | isolation source: J11 | host: mice | place: China: Chengdu | collected 2015-05 ... | reverse complement strand
CGGTATCTGGAGATGGGGATCCCGGTAGCTATCGGAACGGATGGGGCAGCCAGCAACAACTGTCTGGATATGTTCCGGGAGATGTTTTTGGTGACCGGGCTGCAGAAGGCGGTCTGCGACGATCCCGAGGCGGTTCCAGCAAGGGAAGTGCTGAAAATGGCAACGGTGAACGGGGCTTATGCCTGTGGACTGCCGGAGTGCGACAGCATTGCGCCGGGCAAAAAGGCGGATCTGATCCTGATCGACTTAAACCAGCCTAATATGCAGCCCATCCGCAACCTGGACAAAAACCTGGTGTACAGCGGGAGCAAGTCGAATGTGAAGATGACGATGATCGGCGGGAAGGTGCTGTATCAGGACGGGGAATTCTATCTGGATTCTTCCAAAGAAGAAATTTTTGCAAAAGCCAATGAATATGCGGAGAAGATATTCGCAATGTAAAAGATCCGGACTGCAATCGGAAATCAGCTTTATCCTGTTGCGGTGGTTGATTGGAACTGTTATAAAATGAAAGAGGACTGGTATCATGAAGGCAGCGGTATTTACGGTCAGTACAAGGGCATACAAGGCAAAGCAGGAGAGCGCCGCGGGAACAGCGGTGAAGCGTGTCGTGGAACAGGTGGGATTTGATGTCAAGGCAGGGGTGCTGCCGGAGGACCGGACTGTGGTGGAAGCAGTCTTAAGACAGCTGGCGGATACGGGCTCGGTGCAGCTGATCCTGACGGTAGGGTCTACAGGCGTCCTGAAAAAGAACTGCGCGCCGGATGCTCTGACAGATGCGGCGGAACGCCTGCTTCCGGGGATCCCGGAGGCCATCCGTGCATACAGTATTCGGTATTCAAAAAAAATCATACTGGACCGGTCGGCAGCCGGTATCCGCAACCGGACGGTCATGGTGAACCTTCCAGACAGCGGAAAGCTGGCAAAGGAAGGGATCGAATTTATCCTGCCGGAGCTGGTGCGGGCGGTGGAGATGCTGAATGTCTGAGAAATCTCAGCTATACTGGCCGGATACTTTGCAACAGAGCGCAAGGCGCCGTGAAAGAAGATTACTCTTTACAGTTCTTTAGGCAAGGAGTGAGGTTATCGTATGATCAAAGTGCTATATATCGAGCATAGTGGATTTCAGGTGGAACTGGAGGATGCGTATTTCCTGTTTGACTACTACCGCGGTGAGCTGCCGGAGCTGGATCCGGGAAAGAAGTTTTTCATTTTTTCAAGCCATGCGCACCAGGACCACTATCAGAGAAGGATATTTGAATTTCAGGAGAAGATGCCCCATACCTTTTACATTTTATCAAAAGATATCAAAAGGGATGCATTGAAGCATGGGGGCCGGGAAGAAAATATATGGTTCGTAAAGCCGGAGGAAGAGCTGGATGTGCAGGGATGCCGGATCCGGACCCTGTGCTCTACGGATGAGGGCGTCGCTTTTCTGGTTCAATATCAGGGGAAGGTCCTTTATCATGCAGGGGATCTGAATGCATGGTACTGGGACGAAGAGGGCGAAGACTATGTAAAGATGATGCGCCGGAGCTATGAGCGGGAGATTCAAAAGATCGGCGGTGAGACCATTGATGCGGCATTTGTTCCCGTAGATCCCAGGCTGGAAGGGCGGTATGCAGAAGGGCTGGAGTTCTTTATGCTCCACACCCGGACCAAATGCGTGTTTCCCATGCATTTCTGGAATGACTATGGAATTTTCGAACGGCTTAAGAAAGAGGCGTGTACGGCAAAATACAGGGAGCGGATCATGGAGATCCGAGAGCCGGGGCAGACCTTTTTATTGCCGTGAAGTAATCAGACTTTACTATGTCGCAATGTTTATTATTTGCCCCTGCTTGTATGAATATTGGATTCAGGAACCGGGGTTCAGAGAAGAACGGAGAAGAAAATGCAGGTAAACTTATATACGGACGGTTCGGCCCGGGGAAACCCGCAGGGGCCCGGCGGCTATGGCGCGGTACTGGAATATGTGGATCCGAAAGGAGAGCTGCATACAAAGGAGCTGTCCCAGGGATATGTAAAGACCACCAATAACCGGATGGAGATGATGGCGGTGATCGTGGGACTGGAAGCCCTGAACCGCCCCTGTCAGGTGAAGGTCTATTCGGATTCTCAGTATGTGGTCAACGCCTTCAACCAGCACTGGATCGAGGGCTGGGTCAAAAAGGGGTGGAAGCGCGGAAAAAACGAAGAGGTGAAGAATGTAGATCTCTGGAAGCGCCTTCTGGAGGCGAAAAAAAATCATGAGGTGACATTCCACTGGATCAAGGGACATGCCGGGCATCCTCAGAATGAGCGGTGCGACGAGCTGGCGACTACGGCGGCGGACGGCGATGGTCTGCTAAAAGACCCGGGGGTGTCGTAATGGATGTATGGAGCATCGGAGCACAGGTCTGTCTAACGGCAGTCAGGGCAGCCTGAGTTCCAGGCTGCGGTCTGGCCAGGGTGTGACCTGGAAGTATGATAGACGCGTGTTCCGCACAGCAGAAACAGTGGATTCAGGTTTAAGTAAGACAGACAATCGCGGCTGCGGGAGCCGAAAGGCTGCAGACGAGGAAAGTCCGGGCTTCACAGGGCAGGATGCCGGATAACGTCCGGTGGAGGTGACTCCAAGGCCAGTGCAACAGAAATAAACCGCCCTATGTCTTTGCGTATTGATAAGCTCATAGATTTCGGCTTGTCAGTACACAAAGACATGGGGTAAGGGTGGAAAGGCAGTGTAAGAGACTACCGCCTCTCTGGTAACAGAGAGGGCACATGTAAACCCCATCCGAAGCAAGACCGGAAGAAAGCGATGTGGCGGCCCGTCACGCTTTAGGTAGGTCGCTTGAGCCTGGCGGCGACGCCGGGCCTAGATAGATGATTGTCCAACGACATAACCCGGCTTATCGTCTTGCTTAAATCTGAAACTATTTTTATAAAGAAAGAAGGCACACCAATGGGAATGACTGTAAATGCACAGCTGCCCCTGCCGACAGACTTGAAGGCAGAATATCCTCTGACAGAGAAGCTGCGTCAGATAAAAAAGGAAAGGGATCAGGAAATCCGGGATATTTTTACCGGGGCTTCGGATAAGTTTATCGTATTGGTAGGCCCCTGCTCTGCGGACAATGAAGATTCGGTCTGCGAATATGTGACCCGGCTTGCCAGGGTCAGTGAAAAGGTTTCGGACCGTCTGATGGTGATCCCGCGGATCTATACGAATAAGCCCAGGACGACCGGAGAAGGGTACAAGGGGATGCTGCACCAGCCGGAGCCGGATAAGGCGCCGGACCTTTATGCAGGGATCCTGGCGATCCGAAAGATGCATATCCGGGTCATGGAGGAGAGCAGGCTGACCGGAGCGGATGAGATGCTTTATCCGGAGAACCGGAGCTATCTGGATGATATTCTGTCCTACGAGGCTATCGGGGCGCGTTCCGTAGAGAATCAGCAGCATCGGCTCACAGCCAGCGGCATGGATATTCCCATCGGAATGAAGAACCCCACCAGCGGCGACTTTTCGGTGATGTTAAATTCCGTCATCGCGGCGCAGAATTCTCACCGTTTTATCTACCGGGGACTGGATGTGAGCACAGAAGGCAATGAGCTTGCGCATGTGATCCTGCGGGGCGGCGTAAATAAGTATGGAACCTGCATCCCCAATTATCACTATGAGGATCTGGTACGGCTGCTGGATATGTATCAGAAAAAAGAGTTGAAGAATCCGGCGGCGGTGATTGATGTGAACCATTCCAATTCGGACAAGAAGTTCCGGGAACAGATCCGCATCACCAGCGAGGTGCTCCACAGCAGGAGTTACAACCCGGAGTTGAAAAAACTGATCAAGGGAGTGATGATCGAGAGTTATCTGGTGGAAGGCTGTCAGAGCATCGACAGTGAACGGATCTATGGAAAATCTATCACCGATCCCTGTCTGGGATGGGAGGATACCGAGCACCTGATTTATGAGATTGCGGAGAGGTGTTGAAACTTTTACAAGAGGAAAAAAGCAGCTTGCTGTGAGGGGCGGCTGCGGCGAAGCTCATAGATGATATAAAAAATACAGCCTTCCGCGGATAACATGCGCAGGCTGTATTTTTATGCAGCTGTTTTAAAATGATTCCATCTGTTCGGCTGAATGCTCTAAAGAGTATCCAATCGACTCCATACAATGAAAAAAACATACAGGTGGAAATTATGCGGGATTATTTTATGCTGCGGTACTTCTCCTCGCAGTACTTGCAGCGGTAAACCTGGTTCTCCTCATCCGTCAGGATAAAGATATGGTCCAGACCCTGCTCAATGGATGTGATGCATCTCGGGTTCTTGCAGCGGATCACATTCTTGATCTCCGCGGGAAGCTTTAACAGCTTTTTCTCTACGATCTGTTCGTTCTGAATGATATTGACCGTAATGTTGTGGTCAATGAATCCCAGAATATCCAGATCCATAAAATCAATGGGGCACTCGATCTTGATGATATCTTTTTTGCCCATCTTGCTGCTCTTTGCGTTCTTGATGATGGCAACACAGCAGTCCAGTTTATCCAGATGCAGGTACTTGTAGATTTCCATACTTTTTCCTGCCTCGATGTGATCTAAAACAAAACCTTCGGAAAGCTTTCCAACGTTCAATGTACTATTTACCATATTCGGCCTCTTTCTTTTTCATCATCCGCAGAACTTCCGCATCCGTATCGCGCCAGCCTGAAACCGCAGTTTTCTGGCCGATGCTTTGCGGCACGGAAGGACTGTATTGTTCTATAATAAGGTTACACTTGAGCTATGTTCAAAAATCAGTCCACATGGATATCCAAAAGCGTCAGGATCAGAGCCATACGCACATAGACGCCGTACTGTACCTGACGGAAATATGCGGCGCGGGGATCGTCGTCTACCTCTACGGAGATTTCGTTGACCCTGGGAAGTGGATGGAGCACATACATATCCTCGGGCGCCAATTTCATTTTCTTGCGGTCCAGGATATAAAAATCCTTCATCCGTACGTAATCCTCTTCATTGAAGAAGCGTTCCTTCTGAACTCGGGTCATGTACAGGATATCCAGCTCCGGAAGCGCGTCCTCCAGACGGACAACCTCTCGATACGGGATCTGCTGTCTGTCCAGGACATCCTGTCGCATATAATCCGGAAGTCTTAATTCCTCCGGAGAGATCAGGATGAAACGGATGCCGGTGTAACGGACCAGGGCATGGATCAGGGAGTGTACGGTACGGCCGAATTTTAAGTCCCCGCAGAGGCCGATGGTCAGATTGTCCAGACGTCCTTTCAGATTCTTGATGGTCAGAAGGTCGGTCAGAGTCTGGGTCGGATGCTGATGTCCTCCGTCGCCCGCGTTGATGACCGGAATGCCGGAATGCTGGCAGGCCACCATGGGAGCGCCTTCCTTGGGATGTCTCATGGCGCAGATATCCGCATAGCAGGAAACTGTCCGGATCGTATCGGATACGCTTTCCCCCTTTGCGGCAGAGCTGGAATCCGCAGAGGAAAATCCCATCGTATTGCCGCCCAGATTCAGCATGGCAGCTTCATGGCTCAGGCGCGTCCGTGTGCTTGGCTCATAAAATAAGGTCGCAAGCGTCTTGCCTTCGCAGGCATGAGCATATTTTTCGGGATGTGCCTCGATATCCTGTGCAAGTTCCAAAAGAGTGTCCAATTCCTCAACAGATAAATCCAGAGGGCTCATCAAGTGTCTCATAAAATACCTCCTCGTACTTTGTGTGAATGATCACGGTAATAACGATTCAAAACCGTATGTTTTTGGGAAAAGGAAAACAGAAAATATAAATAAATCAGATGAATTGAACATCTTTCCCAGACAGGAAATAGAAAATGCGGAAATAAAAGGAACAGTGATACAACGACAAGCAGTGACTGGTCCTGGTTTGCGCCTTCGTATCATATTGTGTTTGATCTGGTTCATCTGTCTGCCTCCTTTCTCCGGATACGGATTCTGATGTTACTGTTCACAGCAACATTCTTTTACATACAATATCTTAAAAATGACCCTTTGTCAACAAAATTTTGAAAAATATGTTTTGTTAAAATAGTAGCATTTATTAAAAAAATATATTATACTAATAAGAATGAATTGAAACAGGGACAAAGGAGAAGAGAGTATGGCTGCACTGGAAGACTTGAGGGTACGTTTGGATGGGATTGATGAGCAGATCGTCAGGCTTTATGAAGAGCGGATGAAGGTCTGCGAGGAAGTGGGGGAGCTTAAGGTACAGAACTGGGGACGGGTGCTGGACCGGCAGCGGGAGCGCAATAAGCTGAACGATGTGGCTTCGAAAGCTACCAATGAGTTCAATAAAAAAGGGATCCAGGAGTTATACGAACAGCTCATGTCCATGAGCCGGAAGCTGCAGTACCAGCAGATGGTGGAGGCCGGCGCCCTGGGGAAGCTGCCCTTTATCGGGATCGATTCCCTGGAAAAGGATACGGCCCGTGTAGTCTATCAGGGAGTAGAAGGCGCCTACGGACAGGCGGCCATGCTGAAATATTTTGGGGAAGGCTGCAATAATTTCCACGTGCGGACATTCCGGGACGCCATGGAGGCTATCGAGGACGGAGCGGCGGATTATGCGGTGCTGCCGATCGAGAATTCATCGGCGGGAGCGGTGACAGAGGTCTATGATCTTTTGGTGGAATTTGAAAACTATATCGTAGGAGAGACAATCCTTCCGGTGCGGCATACTCTGGCCGGACTTCCGGGGACGGATCTGAATGAGATCAGGCGGGTCTATTCCAAGGCGGAAGCACTGATGCAGACCACCCATTTTCTGGACGAGTATCCGAACTGGCAGCAGATCAGCGTGGTCAATACGGCGGTTGCGGCAAAGAAGATCCTGGAAGATAAAGATCCCGCTCAGGCGGCGGTCTGCAGCGCCTACGCGGCACAGGTTCACGGGCTTTCGGTGCTGGTGGACGGCATCAATGACGAAATGAATAACTCCACCCGTTTTATCGTGATCACCAACCAGAAGGTATTTCTCAAGGACGCGTCCAAGATCAGCATCTGCTTCGAGGTGCCTCACCAGAGTGGATCTCTGTACCGGCTGCTGTCACATTTTATATATAATGACCTGAATATGTCCAAGATCGAATCCCGTCCGGTGGAAGGGAAGAGCTGGGAATACCGGTTCTTCGTGGATTTCGACGGCAACATGGGGGACGCGGCGGTGAAGAATACGATCCGGGGGCTGAGAGAGGAAGCGATCAACCTGAAGATCCTGGGGAATTATTGATGAAACAGCAGTGTAAGGAATCCATCCCAAAGGGGCATCCCATAACTGATCCCTCCGCGGCTGGTGTGATACTTACGGGCCATGAGTATATAATGAGGAAAAGAATATGCGTACGAATGAATTGATGCTTTATAAAAATATGGAACATGGGGATATCCTGCTGGATATGACCTTTCTGATGGAGAATTACGAGAACGGATTCTATAATCAGGAGGATCTGAGAAGCCTCCTCTTCGAGTGCGTCAATGAACTGCTGGAGATCGCGGCCCGGTATGGGTTTGAGGGCAATCTGTGGCATGCCTATCTGACCTTTCTGCTGGCCAATCACGAGAATGCCTACAGTACGTCCTGTGAGATCGTAGGACAGGTGAACGGCAGCATCAATCAGATTGTGCTCCATGATTTTGAGGTGATGAGAGAGCTGTTTGACTATGATTTCGGACCCATGCAGAAGGCATTGAACGCCGACTGCTTTTCCCTCCTGCTGGATTATGAGAATATCAACGCTTCCAGCAAGGTATTTAACAAACGGATTCGGGATCGGATCTGCGGTTTAAGCCGGTCCCTGGGAAAAGCGGCAGGAACGGAGGAATTTAAACAGTGTCTGACACGGTTTTATCAGGAATTCGGGGTGGGGAAGCTGGGACTTCATAAGGCATTCCGGGTGGAGCATCCCGAGGGGGAAGGGGCGCGGATCGAACCCATTTCCAATATTGCCCATGTGCGCCTGGATGACCTGGTGGGCTATGAGATCGCCAAGAAAAAGCTGATCGACAATACGAAGGCGTTTGTGGAAGGGCGCAAGGCAAACAACTGCCTGCTCTACGGAGACGCGGGAACGGGAAAATCCTCCTCGATCAAGGCGATCCTGAATATGTATTACGACCAGGGACTTCGGATGATCGAGATCTACAAGCACCAGTTCCGGGATTTAAACGATGTGATCGCGCAGATCAAAAACCGGAACTATAAGTTCATCATTTATATGGACGACCTCTCTTTCGAAGAATTTGAGACAGAATATAAATATCTGAAGGCGGTCATCGAAGGCGGGCTGGAAAAGAAGCCGGAAAATGTGCTGATCTATGCCACCTCCAACCGGAGGCATTTGATCCGGGAAACCTTCCGGGACAAGGCAGATCGGGACGATGAGCTGCATACCAACGATACCGTGCAGGAAAAGCTGTCTCTGGTCGCCAGGTTCGGCGTCACGATCTACTACGGTTCTCCGGATAAGAAGGAGTTCCAGGAGATCGTGCGGACGCTTGCCCGGGCAAACGGGATCAATATGCCGGAGGAGACGCTGCTCTTGGAGGCGAACCGGTGGGAGCTGAACCACGGGGGACTCTCTGGCCGGACGGCACAGCAGTTTATTGATTACTTATCCGGTACAGAACTTTCTTGAAAGGATATAAAAGACAATGATACGAAAGTGGAAAGCGGTATGGAAACGGGCAGGCTGCCTTGCTCTGATGGTCCTGTCCATGTGCATGCTCACGGCATGCGGCGAAAAAATGACTCCCGAGAAGCTGATGGAGTCCATGTCAACCAATATGTCTGGGATTACGTCCTTTGCAAATAAGGTGAAGCTGAACTTTGAGCTGGAGGATGTGCTGTATACAACTTCGGTTTCCATGGATATCAGCCTAGAAAGCACGTCGGACCCGAAGGCAGGGCATGCATTGGGGAAGGCACATATTAAGATGCGGGGGGCGGAGCTGGAAAGCATCCTGGAGGTCTATCAGGTGATGGAGGACGGCCGGCGAGCCACCTACAGCAGCCTGGACGGCAATTGGAGCAAGGAGATATCGGAGCATACCAAGGGGTCTGTTATTACGATTGACAACAGTTTATTTTCCACCATGTCGGATTCCGTGGAGGATTTTGAGATTGCGGACAGCATGATCGAAGTCAACGGCGAGGAGTGCTATCAGATGTACGGAGAAGTGACCGGAGAGAATCTGAAAGGGCTGATCGGCGGTCAGATGCTCAATGCCTACGGCTTGGTGAAGCTGCCGGATGAGGACGCGGTTTCGGAGCTGGTGATCCCCATTACCTTCAATATATACAAGGAGAAGCTGCTCCCGGCGCGGATCGTGGTTGATATGTCGGAGGCTATGAACGGGCTGTATGACAAGTTCGAGAAAACAACCAATGTCAATTCCTATAGTATTAAGCTGGATTTTGACAAGTATGGGACAGTGGAAGAGATCAGGGTGCCTGAGGAGGTCAAGGCAGCAGCGGGGTGAGCATTCGCTGCTTTAGGAACTGCGCAAAACAGCAGGTTATTTTCGCGCAGATCCTCAGGCTGCCTTGCGCGATCAAAGATAAAATCAGGGAATGGACGCTGCGGCGGTCTGTTCCCTGATTTTTGTGATATAAAATATGGATTGTAAAGCTTTGGGGCACAGCTCCTTACCGAATCTCCTGGATCCCGCTGATATCACTGTCAATCACAAGAGAGTAATTTGTGTAGTATACTACAAAGCCGGGCTTCCCGCCCTTGGGCTTTTTCACATGCTTTTTCTCCACATAGTCGATCTCCACCTTCTCCACTCCCCGCATACTGGAATAGTAGGCGGCCAGCCGTCCGGCTTCCTCGAAGGTCTGGTCCGGCAGATCCTCCCCGTTTGTCTTGACGATGACATGGGAGCCAGGGGCCTGCTTGACATGGAACCACCAGTCATTTCCGACGGCAAGATCAAAGGTGAGCTGGTCATTCTGAAAATTATTTTTCCCTACATACATATGATAACCGTCGCTGGAAACGTAATGCAGGGGCGTGTTTTTGATCTTCACTTTTTTCTTGGAAAATTTACGCCGCATCAGTCCAGACGAGATCAGCTCCTCCTTGATCTCCGCCAGATCATCCTCACTCATGGCAATATCCAGGGAGGTGCGGACGGATTCCAGGTAGGAGATCTCCTCCTGCGTCTCCTGGATCAGGCGGGAGAGAGCCTCATAGGTCCGTTTCAGTTTGTTGTATTTTTCAAAATAACGCTGGGAATTTTCCTGCGCCGTTTTCGTAGGATCCAGCGGAATGGAGACCATTTCATTATTATAATAGTTCAAAGCTTCCAGCTTCTTCGCTCCTTCTTCCAGATTATATCCATAAGTATTGATGAGCTCACCGTAGACTTTGAACTTGTCCCGGCTTTCGGTATCTTTGAGCTGCCGCATCTGCAGGTCGTATTTTTTCCGATTCCGTTCCAGGGCAGTCTGGAGGATATGCCGCAGGTCCGTGGATTTCTGCCGGATTCTGGTAATAGTGTTTTTCAGGGCATAGTAGGTCTCCAGCACCCGGGAAATGGAATCGAATTCCACACGTTCCCATCTCTTCTGGGGCAGAGGCAGAGAAGAAAACTCCTTCGGTTCCTTCCCTTCATAATAAATGGCCGGAGAAAATCGCTGTTCTTTTACGCCGGAAAAATAGATGTCAAACTGATTGTAAACATGCCGCAGGATGTCCTCTGAAAATGCAGACGCCGGAAGGCCGGAATCCACCTGGGCGATGGAACAGACCGCCTCCGCCGTCACTGGGCTGACTCCGGTAAAGCTGGTGTAGACGGCTTTGGAAAGAGGCATTGGCTTCGCTTGCAATACTTGGGAAAAGGTTTCAAAATCCACAGACAGCGGATCCTGCTTCTCCATGGTATCCGGGACGAAATAGGACCGCCCGGGGAGTACCTCCCGGACCGAGCTCATCTGGGCGGACACATGCTTGATGCTGTCGATGATGATGCCGTTCTCCGTGCAGAAGATGATGTTGCTGTGCTTGCCCATGATCTCCACAATCAGGTCCTTCCGGCACAGATCGCCCAGTTCGTCGAGATGCTCGATGGTAAAGTGGATGATCCGCTCGAGGCGGGGCTGGTAAATATCCACGATCCGTCCGTTTGCAATGTGCTTGCGCAAAAGCATGCAGAAATTGGGGGCGGTCATGGGACTTGTCTTATTGGATTCCGTCAGATAGACCAGTGGCAGGGACGCGCTGGCGGACAGATAGAGCCGCTTCTGCCCGGCGGGGGTCTTGATGGTCAAAAGCAGTTCGTCCGCTTCCGGCTGGGCGATCTTTGCGATTCTTCCGTTTTGAAGCTGTTCTTTTAATTCGTGGACCAGGTTTGCCACGACAATTCCGTCAAAAGCCATGATGTATTCCTCACTTTCGTTTTATATAATGCGTTATCATTGCCAGTGAGCGGGACGGCTATTTCTTATCTCGGAACGGATGGGAGCACGTCCTCCGGCTGCCTTGGCAGATATATTATTTTATTCTTGGCAGAGTTCTTTTCTACTGGTTTTTAATCAAAGAGATTGGCAGAATTGCAGGAAAGTACTCACAACAATTTCTTTAACTTTACTATAAAGATGCTGCGATTTCAAGCGATACTGAAACTCTTTTTTTGAAGAGTAAAATGTTAACTATAAAAATAAGTTGGTTGACAATTTGTGCGTATGTAATTATACTAAAAAAAGAATGAATTCCAATAGCGTACTGCGCAGCTATCGGGATCTATTTCGCAAGCCAGTACAGAAAACCTGCTGCCGACAGGTTTTCTGTAACTAATGAGATTAGAATATGAGGGAGGCATACACCATGCAAAATTCAAAGATTTCCACTCAGGACATATGCAGCATTGCCATTATGACGGCCATCACAGCGGTCATGGCGCAGATTTCCATTCCCATGCCGATGGGCGTGCCGATGACCATGCAGACATTTGCAGTGACTCTGGCCGGGGTGGTCCTCGGCGCGAAGCGGGGGGCAATTTCCATGATCATTTATGTACTGCTGGGGGCGATCGGCGCTCCGGTGCTGGCCGGATTCAGCGGCGGTTTCCAGCATCTCATCGGGCCTACCGGGGGATTTCTTCTATCTTTTCCGATCATGGCATACCTGATCGGCGTGGGTACAAAGCTGAGAAAGCAGAAAGGCATGTTTGTTTTATTCCTGATCCTGGGGACAGCTGTCAATTATACAGTCGGTGTGCTGATGTTCTGCATCCTGATGAAAGCATCCGTTTGGACGGGCTTTACGGCCTGTGTGCTGCCCTTCCTTCCGACGGCAGTGATCAAAGCGGCCGCTGCCTCCATACTGGGGCTGAAGCTGCATGTTCGATTGGGGGAGGCGCTGCAATGGACTTGAGGCCGCATCATCTTCTCTGCACCCAGGGATATTCCGGAAAAGGGTACAGCGACAAATTTGTAGAAAATATGAACCGGGTCACGGAGAAACTTCGGGGCAGTGAGCCGGTGATGGTCCATCTGACCTGTTCCACCGATGTTTTGTGCGCTGATTGTCCCAATATGCTGGGGACGGATCTGTGCAGTACCAACGAAAAGGTGAAGCGGTATGACTGGAAGGTGATGAAATATTTTCAGTTGGAAGAAAAGGATTATATTTATCAGGAGTTGGTGGAAAGGATCCGGGAAGAGATGACACCGGAGATGCTCGCAGATATCTGTGACGGGTGCAGCTGGTATCCGGTCAGTGCCTGTCGGGAGAAGATATTGGGAAAGAAGAAAAGAAGGACACCGCAACAACCAGATTGATATATTTGAGATTAAAGCGAACAAGGTGGATGACCGCTCCTTTAACGGTGTGCGTATCGCTACTATGCACAGGATAAAAGGCCTGGAGTTCCATTACATTTTTGCCGTCGGAGTCAATAAGAGGGCGCTTCCAAACGGAGCCCGCGGCGACTTCTCAGATGATATATCTCTTGAGGAATTTGAGATGGGAGAGAAATGTCTGCTACATGTGGCATTGACCAGAGCAAGAACTGGTGTATACATGACATGTTATGGAGCGATGTCGAACTTAATCGTGTAGTATAGAAGATTTAAAGCAGGCAGTTACTATTCACAGTCAGATAAAAACTGTGAATAGTAACACAGCAGGCATTGAATTCTTTATAAAATACTTGACAAAACTCCCAATCCACGATATGATTTTTGAGAAAAGAAGAACAGAGCGTACTCTGTTATTTGGGAGGAAAGATAAGATGAGAAATTGGAAGAAATTTTTGTCAGCCGCAATGGTCACAGCCATGACGGTTGGAATGCTTGCCGGATGCGGCGGCGGGAACAGCGGCAGTGACAGCAACAGCAACAGCAGCGAAAGCAATAGCGGCAGCGAGAGCAGCAGTGATGCCGGGAGCGGCGACGCGGTATTGAAGATCGGCGGGATCGGACCTACCACCGGCGAGGCAGCGATCTACGGCATGGCTGTAAAGAACGGCGCGGAGCTGGCAGTTAAGGAGATCAATGCGGACGGCGGCATAGGCGGCATCCAGATCGAGTTTAATTTCCAGGATGATGAGAATGACGCGGAGAAGGCAGTCAATGCTTATAACACCCTGAAGGACTGGGGCATGCAGGCATTGCTGGGAACCGTGACTTCTGCTCCCTGTGTGGCAGTCGGCGATGTGGCACAGGGGGACAACATGTTCCTTCTGACACCGTCAGGAACCGCAGTAGAGTGCGTGCAGTATGACAATGCGTTCCGTGTATGCTTCTCCGACCCGATGCAGGGACTGGAGTCTGCAAAATACATTGGAGAGAATAAGCTGGCGACGAAGGTTGCGGTTATCTATGATAGTTCGAATGTATACTCCACAGGGATCTATCAGGCATTTGCGACAGAGGCAAAGAACCAGGGTCTGGAACTGGTAGCGACTGAGGCGTTTACGGCAGAGAGCAAGACCGATTTCTCCGTACAGCTCCAGAAGGCGAAGGACGCAGGCGCAGAGCTGGTATTCCTGCCGTTCTACTATTCTGAGGCAGCCCTTGTACTGCAGCAGGCAGCAGGCATCAATTATGAGCCGATCTTCTTCGGATGCGACGGTATGGACGGTATCCTGGACGTGGACGGATTTGATGCGGCTATGGCGCAGGATCTGATGTTCCTGAGCCCGTTTACACCGACCTCTGAGGAGGAAGCGATCAAGAACTTTGTCTCAGATTTCGAAGAAGCTTACGGCGGAACACCGAACCAGTTTGCGGCAGACGCGTATGACGGAATCTATGCCATCAAGGCGGCTATGGAAAAAGCAGGCGTGACCGCGGACATGAGCGCGGCCGATATCTGTGACGCTATGAAAACAGCCATGACAGAGATCACTATCGACGGAGTGACTGCAAAGGCACTGGCCTGGGAAGCAAACGGCGAGCCGAGCAAAGAGCCTATGGTAGTGAAGATCGCAGACGGAGATTATGCGGTAGTTGAGTAAGCAATGATGATCTGACGATCGGTATAAAAAGAGGTCTGTAAAAGACCATGGAAACGTATGTAATATCAGATAGAGGGTTATCTTTCGGGATAGCCTTCTATTTGTATCATTTCTCCTAAAAAAATGAGAGACAGGTGGACGGGTATATGAGCTTTATATCTTATTTGATCAATGGTATCAGCCTGGGAAGCGTATATGCGATCATTGCGCTGGGCTATACGATGGTATATGGCATCGCGAAGATGCTGAATTTTGCGCACGGTGATGTTATCATGATCGGTGCTTATGTAGTATTGACTGCCATGACCGGCGCGGGGCTTCCTCCCGCGGCGGCGGTGCTGGCAGCGGTTATTTTCTGTACCGTGCTGGGAATGCTGATTGAGCGGGTGGCTTATAAGCCTCTGCGCAACGCGGCATCCCCGCTGGCAGTTCTGATCACCGCGATCGGTGTCAGCTATCTGCTGCAGAACCTGGCGCTTCTGATCTTCGGCGCCAACACAAAATCCTTTACCTCTGTTGTTCCGATTCCCCCGGTGGTGCTTGCGGAAGGCAATCTGACCATTTCCGGAGAGACCATCATGACCATCGGGGCTTGCATCGTGATTATGGCGGGACTGACCTTATTTATCAACCGATCCAAGGCAGGACAGGCCATGCGGGCAGTGTCCGAGGATAAGGGAGCGGCGCAGCTTATGGGGATCAATGTCAACGGGACCATTGCGCTGACCTTTGCCATTGGTTCTGCTCTGGCGGCCATTGCAGGCGTGCTGCTCTGCTCGACTTATCCGACCCTGACCCCGTATACAGGCGCCATGCCTGGAATTAAGGCATTTGTGGCGGCGGTATTCGGCGGGATCGGCTCGATTCCGGGGGCTATGATCGGTGGGATCCTGCTTGGCATCATTGAGATCTTCGGAAAGGCATACATTTCTTCCCAGATGGCAGACGCCATCGTATTCGGCGTGCTGATCGTGGTGCTCCTTGTGAAGCCTGCCGGAATCCTCGGCAAGAATATTCAGGAGAAAGTGTAGGTGAATGGGATGAAAAAGATGAATAAAATGACTAGAAATAATCTGATCACATATGTGATGGTGATCGTCCTCTATCTCATTGTACAGGCACTGATCATGTCAGGCAGCCTTTCCAGCCTCATGCAGGGGCTTTTAGTGCCGCTGTGCGCTTATGTGATCCTGGCGGTTTCCCTGAACCTGACCGTAGGGATCTTAGGAGAGCTGAGTCTGGGCCACGCCGGATTCATGTGCGTGGGCGCCTTTTTCAGCGCCTTTTTCTCAAAATGTACGTCAGCGGCGATCCCGGTTGCGGGCCTGCGGTATTTTATCGCCCTGCTGATCGGGGCGGCGGCGGCAGGGGTTTGTGGCATTCTGATCGGAATCCCGGTACTGCGCCTGAAAGGGGATTATCTGGCGATCGTGACACTGGCCTTCGGCGAGATTATTAAAAATATCATGAACATCCTGTTTATCGGAAAAGACGCCAACGGATTTCATTTTTCTACGAAGGACGTGATGGCGCTGAATATGGAGCCGGACGGGGTGGTCATCATCAACGGCCCCCAGGGAATCACGGGAACGCCCAAGGATTCCTCCTTTACAGTGGGAGTGCTTCTGATCCTGCTGACCTTGTTTATCGTACTGAACCTGATCCATTCCCGGAGCGGCCGCGCCATCATGGCAATCCGTGACAACCGGATCGCGGCGGAGTCCATCGGGATCAATGTGACCAAATACAAGCTGATGGCATTTTCCATCTCTGCGGCGCTGGCAGGCGTGGCGGGCGTGATCTATGCCCACAATCTGGCGACTCTGACGGCTCAGCCTAAGAACTTCGGATACAACATGTCCATCATGATCCTGGTGTTCGTCGTACTGGGCGGTATCGGAAATATCCGGGGCTCCATCATTGCGGCTATCGTTCTGACGCTGCTTCCGGAACTGCTGCGGAGCTTAAGTGATTACCGGATGCTGATCTACGCGGTGGTGCTGATCGCGATGATGCTCTTTAACTGGAGCCCCAAGGCGATTGAGTGGAGAGAGAAGTATGCGGAGAAGTTCCGTGCAAGGAAAAAAGCAAAGGCAGAGGAGGTTTGAAAATTATGGCATTACTGGAAGTGAAAAATCTGGGAATCTCCTTTGGCGGGCTGCGCGCGGTGAATGAATTTCACCTGCATATCGAAAAGGGCTGTCTATACGGCCTGATCGGTCCCAATGGCGCGGGCAAGACTACGGTCTTCAATCTGCTGACTGGGGTATACCGGCCGAATGAAGGGATCATTACGCTGGACGGGGAAAACATCGTCGGAAAGAAAACCATCGAGATCAACCGGGCAGGCATTGCGAGGACCTTTCAGAATATCCGTCTGTTTAAGGAGCTGACTGTATTGGATAATGTGAAGGCAGGCCTGCATAATCATCATCCGTATTCTACACTGGAGGGCGTCCTGCGCCTTCCCAGATACTATAAGGTGGAGAAGGAAATGGACGAAAAGGCCATGGAGCTTTTGAAGGTCTTTGACCTGGACAGGGAGTCTCAGACTCTGGCTTCTAACCTTCCATACGGAAAGCAGAGGAAGCTGGAGATCACCCGGGCGCTGGCGACGGAGCCCAAGCTTCTGCTCCTGGATGAGCCTGCGGCGGGCATGAATCCCAATGAAACAAAGGAACTGATGGAGACGATCCGTTTCGTGCGGGATACCTTTGACATGACGGTGCTTTTGATCGAGCACGATATGAAACTGGTGTCCGGGATCTGCGAGGAGCTGACCGTACTGAACTTCGGACAGGTACTGGCCGAGGGCAAGACAAGCGATGTGCTGAACAATCCGGAAGTCATCAAGGCATATCTGGGAGAATAGGGGGTGAGATCATGGCAATGCTTGAAATCAAAGATATCGAAGTATTTTACGGCGTGATCCAGGCTATCAAGGGCATTTCCTTTGAGGTCAACGAAGGCGAGGTCATCGCCCTGATCGGCGCCAACGGCGCGGGAAAGACGACGATCCTGCATACCATCACAGGTCTTCTGTCCCCGAAAAAGGGCTCCGTGATCTTCGAGGGAAAGGATATCACGAAGGTTCCGGCCCACAAGATCGTATCCCTGGGGATGGCTCATGTACCGGAGGGGCGGCGCGTATTTGCGGAGCTGTCCGTCTACCAGAATCTGAAAATGGGGGCCTATACGAGAAAGGACAAGGCGGAGATCGCCCAGACTCTAGAAATGGTCTACAAACGGTTTCCACGTCTGGAGGAGCGGAAAAACCAGCTTGCAGGGACCTTAAGCGGCGGGGAGCAGCAGATGCTGGCTATGGGCCGGGCGCTGATGTCCCATCCGAAGATCATCGTGATGGACGAGCCGTCTATGGGATTGTCCCCGATCCTGGTGAATGAGATCTTTGATATCATCCAGGAGGTCAGCGCAGGCGGGACCACCGTGCTTCTGGTAGAGCAGAACGCAAAGAAGGCATTATCCATCGCAGACCGGGCGTATGTGCTGGAGACCGGGAAGATCGTGCTGGACGGAGACGCGAAAGAACTGATGAACGATGATTCCATCAAGAAGGCGTATCTGGGAGAATAGAACGGCGAAAGGGAATTGAAAGAATGACAGAAACGCTGTCTGCAGCTGGAAATCGTCCGTGGCGGGACTTCTGTGCATGGCAGCGTTTTTCAGCAGGAGAGAGGAGGAATGCGGATATGGAAAATATTGTAGTAACGATCGCAAGGCAGTATGGAAGCGGCGGAAAGACCGTGGGGGAAATGTACGCGAAGGAGCTGGGGATCCCCTGCTATGGGATGAACCTTCTGAAAATGGCTTCGGAGGAGAGCGGCATCAATGAGCAGCTTTTCATGCAGTTTGACGAAAAGCTTAGGAATAACCTGTTGCTGCGTATGACGACAGATCTCTATGACGGGAAGGTGATCCCGCCGGGACATAAGGATTTCGTATCTGCGAAAAATCTGTTCAACTGGCAGGCGGAGGTTATCAAGCGGCTGGCAAAAAGCGAGACCTGCGTGATCATCGGGCGCGCGGCGGATTTTGTGCTCAAGGACTATCCCAATGTGGTCAGCGTATTTGTCCATGCTTCGCCGGAATTCAACCTGGCCCGGGCCATGGAACGCAACAGCATGACAACGGCGGAGATGGAGAAATTCATTGCCTCGACGGATAAGTACCGCTCTGATTTTTATAAGCACTATACCGGCAGGGAGTGGACGGATGCAAGGAACTATGACCTGTGTCTGAACAGCGGGAAGCTGGGATTTGAGAAGTGTGTGGAGGAGATCAAGGCGTATATTAAGGTGAGATTTGAATGAAAAGGTTTCGGCGGAAATCTGATATAAGGAACTGTCCTGAAAAATTTCCACCTGTACGGTTGGATGCTCTTTGAGCATCCAACCCACCTCATTCATTCGTAAAATCCGTGCTTCGCACTTTTGTGCCTGCTAACGCAGTCACATTTTACTCATTAATGAGGTAGGCTGCTAATCCGCAGTCGCTTTTTCGTTGCAATAAATTGCATAAAAATGTGACTTCGGATTGCAACCGTACAGGTGGAAAAATTTTGGAGAAAGGAATTCGATCATGCAGTGGAGCGATGGAAAAAGTAGATGCCGCTGGGCTAATCCCAACAATGAGAAGTATATTCATTATCATGATGAGGAATGGGGGGTTCCCGTATATGACGACCATAAGCTGTTTGAAATGCTGATACTGGAATCCTTCCAGGCCGGACTCTCCTGGGAATGTGTGCTGAATAAGCAGGAGGTTTTCCGGGAGGCGTTCGACGGATTTGATCTGGAAAAGGTGTGCGCGTATACGGAAAAGGATTTCGAAAGGCTGCAGGAAAATCCGGGCATTATCCGCAATAAACGGAAGATCCGGGCCGCAGTATCCAACGCAAACGTGTTTCGGGAGATTCAGAAGGAATATGGGAGCTTTTCGGAATATATCTGGCACTGGACAGACGGCAAGGTCATCTATGAAACAGGGCTTGCGTCCTCAGAACTTTCGGATCAGGTGTCAAAGGATTTGAAAAAGCGGGGGATGACCTTTGTCGGGACAACGATCATCTATGCGTATCTGCAGGCAGTCGGGGTGATCTATTCCCATGAGGAAGGGTGCTTTTTGGAACATTGTGAAGGAAAATGTTAGATTTTTGAACCGCTCATAGATGGGCGGTTCATTTTCTGCGGAGAAATTTCAGAAAAGAAAATGACAAACATGTTTAGATTAAGAATTTTTGCCCTGCTTGCAAAGCGGTTTCCTTTATGCTAAGATTGATTACAACACCAGATGATAGTATGAAGCTGAAAAAAGATTTTATAGAGAGTGTGCAAAGAAAAAAGGAGAAGGAGGCAGCTATGAGCAAAAGTATGATCCGGGTTGCGAAGGGCGAGATTCCCGCAGACCTGGTACTGAAGAACGGCAGCGTATTGAATGTGTTTTCAGAGGAGATCGTCCCCTGTGATGTGGCCATTGTGGACGGCCGCATTGTGGGACTGGGGAGCTACGAAGGGGAACAGGAGATTGACTGCACGGGCAAGTACATCGCCCCGGGGCTGATCGACGCCCATGTACATATTGAATCCTCCATGGTGTCCCCCCTGGAGTTTACGAAGTATATCATCAGAAAAGGGACCACCGGGATCGTGGCGGATCCGCATGAGATCGTGAACGTCAGCGGAAAGCGGGGGATGGACTATATCCTGGACGCGTCGGAGCAGGTTCCGGCGGACGTCTATGTGATGGTGCCCTCGTCGGTGCCTGCCACCAACATTGACACCAACGGCGCCGGAAAATTTCTGGCAGAGGACATGGCGCAATACAAATCCCATCCGAGGGTGCTGGGCTTGGGAGAGATGATGCGGTTCGTGGATGTGCTGAACGAGGAGCCGGAAACCCTGGATAAGCTGGATGTGTTTTCGGATATGGTGATGGACGGGCATGCTCCGGGGATCTCACAGAAAGAAATCCAGGCATACCGGATGGCCGGGATCCAGGACGACCATGAGTGCTCCACCGGCGAGGAAGCACTGGAAAAGCTTCGGGCCGGATTCCACATCCTGGTCCGGGAAGGCAGCGGGGCGAAGAACCTGGAAGGGATCTTAAGCGGCCTCCTCAAAAACGGGGCTTCCCTGGATCAGTGCATGTTCTGTACGGACGATAAGCATCTGGAGGATATCGAAAAGGACGGACATATCAATTACTGCGTCCGCAAGGCCATCGCCCTGGGCGTGCCGGAGGTGCGGGCATACAAAATGGCGTCCTGGAATGCGGCAAGGTTTTATGGCCTCAAGGACACAGGCGCAGTAGGGCCGGGCTACCGGGCAGACCTTCTGATCATTGACAATCTGAAGGAAGCAGTGCCTTCCATGGTGCTCAAGGACGGGAGGATCGTGGAGGAAGCATGGCTGGATTCCTTCGGATATGAACTCAAGGACCGATCCCTTCTCCGTACAGTCCGGATCCGGAGCATGTCAGAGGAAGATCTGCTTTTGACAAAAAAAGAAAAGAACCATGTGCTGGAGCTGGTGCCGAATGAGCTGCTGACTCTGCACAGGGTGGAAGAAGTTCCGGGCCGGCATGGCGTGTTTATTCCGGACAAGGATTACGCGAAGCTGGCCGTGGTAGAGCGGCACGGCAAAAACGGAAAGGTAGGAGTGTGCCCGGTGAAAGGATACGGGATCCAGTCCGGCGCTATTGCGACGACCATTTCCCATGATTCCCACAACATCATTGCGGCAGGCGATAACGACCGGGATATCCTGTGCGCAGTCCGGGAACTGGAGCGGATCCAGGGCGGATATGTGATCGCTTCCGGCGGCAAGGTAGTGGATGAGCTTCCCCTTGCCATCGGCGGACTGATGAGCGTGGACCGTGCGGAGGCTGTGCAGAAGAAAACCGGAGAAATGGTACAGAAGGCGCGGAGCATGGGCGTATCCGAGGGAGTGGATCCGTTCATTACGCTTTCCTTTATGGCGCTGACCGTGATTCCGGAGCTGCGGCTTACGGAAGCCGGGATGTTTGATGTGACCACAATGCGGTTTATCAAAGAGTAGAGAGATGGCAGAGAAAAAAGAAAATCACTTGATCAGTTTCATAAGAAAATATGCCGCCGTATTGCTGGCAGGCTGTGCGGTCCTTCTGCTTGCAGCATATTTTATCAATATCATGTTTGTGCAGAACAAAAAGACGGCTGTTTCCGTGCTGGTCCTGGAATTTATGGAGGATACCTCCGTGCTGGAGCAGCAGGTCCGGGAAGTGCTTGGGGCGGCCGAGGATGAGGAAATAGAGATTCGGACCATTTCTGCCGGAGTCGGGACGAATAAAGCGGTTGCGCTGACCTGGATTCGGGCGGAGGTAGTGGATGTGGTCATAGGGGAAGAAGAGCAGATGACGGAATACGCACAGGCCGGGTATCTGAAGGATCTGGGCGACACAGAAGCAGAGCAGCCGGACGCTTTCCTGTGCGGACTGGCGGAGTATGATAAGGAAGGCAATGTGACTGGTACGGGACCGGAAAGCTGTTTTGGAAAATATGCCGGGGAGATTGCCGGGGTCCCGATGGAAAAGCCGGTGGCTGGTCTGGCTGGTAATGCTTCGAATCTGGACAATGCGCTGATGCTGCTAAACTTTTTTTCTGAAAATTAAATAGTAAATATTTACCAAAAAACTTGCAATCTGCTTGTCTGACGGCTAGAATAGGAAGAGGGCAAATTGAACTCCCGCAAAAGGAGTGAGGTGATTGATTGAAAGCAACGATCAGGGAGATTGCAGAACGGGTCGGAGTTTCTTCTGCAAGTGTTTCTTTGGTGCTGAATCACAGGGATTGCAGAATCTCAGAAGAAACGAGACAGAAAATATTTGATACGGCCAGGGAAATCGGCTATGTCAGAAAGAAAGACAGAATAAAAAGCAAAAGCAGGTACAGCGGCCGGCTGATCGCGCTGATCTATCCGCGCCTTCGGAATGAACTGATCGAAGAATGCATGCAGGGGATTGAAGAGTATGCGTCGTTGTATGACTACCATGTATTTCAGCTATACTGTTCGGAGACAACGCAGAAGTGTATTGAGCAGATTGAAATAGCGGTGTTCATTGGGGCGGCCGGGTTGATCCTGATTCCGCCGAATGACATGAATACAGGGGATAACCATATCCTGCTGGGGGAAGCGCTGAAGCATTCCGGGATCCAGTATCTTCTGTTGGATAAAGCGGTCTATAAGGTGTTTTGTGATTTTATCACAACGGACAATAAACTGGGCGCTGACATGGCAATGGACCATCTGCTCAGCTACGGCCATCGAAGGATTGGGATTCTGGCCGGAAAAAAAGAAATCTATAACACCAGAAAAAGAGTGGAAGGCTATAAAGACAGCCTGGCGCTCCATGGCCTGGAGTATGACGAAGAACTGGTCTACTATGGAGAATATTCCCGGCAGTCAGGGTACGAGGGAACCGGTTATCTTCTTTCAAAGGGGGTGACAGGGCTGGTATCCTGCAATGGAGAAATGTCACTGGGGGTATATGAATATGCCAGAGATAACAACAAGGTGATCGGAGAGGATATTTCGATCGTGAGTTTTGGAAATCTCAGGGAGGCCGGGTGGGTGAATCCCATGCTGACCAGTATCATTCAGCCGGGGGAGCAGATGGGGCGAAAGGCAGTGGAAGTGCTGATCAGCCGGATTCGGCATGAAGAGATCGGAGGGATCCATACGAATTATTTTACACCCACCCTGCGGCAGGGAGACTCTGTAAAAAGAATCGGGCATTGATACCGGCTATATACTGAGCACCAGATTTCATCGGACGTGAGTATCATTTATGAGTTATAAAATAAAAAAGCACATTCATTTTATGTTTTGTAAGAATCATAGAAATGAATGTGCTTTTTTTGTGCATAACTTACAAAAATATAAAGTTTATCAAAGTTTATCATATGTAAATAAGGAAAAATATGTTTGATAAAATACTTATAATCAGATTATTTAATTTAATGTATAAAAAATAATGAAAATTATAATATGTAAAATTAATAATGTGCATAAATAGTAATTGACAAATGAGAAAAACTAAGATATAGTATGCTTAACAAATAAAAAATGATAAACAAAAGATAAAAGTTTATCAAGAAGTGATGAAATTAAAGGAGGAAGTACATGAAAAAGAAAATGTTATCCATGTTACTGTGTGCTGCAATGTTCACATCTATTTTATCCGGATGCGCGATATCAACCACAAAAGAGTCTGATGACAGCGGCACAGAGAGCACGGAAGGAACAGAAGGCTCAGATGATGCAGATTCTGACGCAGAAGCAGGGGACGATGTTGTTGTCATGAAGGATGAAGATCTGGAAGGCAGAGAGGAGATTACATTGTGGTTCTGGGGTGCAGAGCCATATGCTCAGGAGGCTTTCAAAAAAATACTTGTAGACAGCTATAATGCATCTCAGGATGATTATCAGCTTGTAGTAGAGTTCCGGCCGTCTGTAGATGCAGATATCAAAACAGCCCTGGCAGCAAATCAGGGACCAGACATTATTTACGGTTCCGGCCCATCCTTTGTAATGCCGCTGGTAGAAGCAGAAAAGCTGGAAAACATGGATGCATATTCAGAAGAGTATGGATGGAAGGACAAGATCCTGGAACCATATTATGAGTCAGGTACAGTACATGGAAGCCTTTACAGCCTGGTAAACGGCGTCAGCACAATGGGCGTATTCTACAATAAAAAAGTGCTGCAGGATAATGGATGGGAAGTTCCCACGACCATCGAAGAAATGGAAGCAATCATGGATGAAGCGATCGAAAAGGGAATGTATGCTTCTGTCACAGGTAATAAAGGCTGGCAGCCGGTAAATGAAAATTACGCGTCTCTGTTTCTGACCCATATCGCGACGCCTCAGACCATGTACAAGGTTCTGACGGGCGAAGAAAGCTGGGTAAATGACGACGTGAAAGCAGCCATTGAAAAATCAAAAGAATGGTGGGATAAAGGATATCTTGCAGGTGAAGATTATGTAAACCTGAACTTCAGTGAATCATTGCAGCTCTTATCCGACGAAAAATCACCTTTCTTCGTGGGACCGTCTATTGCATTCCAGTGGGCAGCTTCCTTCTTTACAGGCGATAAGGAAGAAAACATTGCGTTTATCCCGTTCCCGGCAACGGAACAGGTTCCGGATGAGACTTATACATTAGGCGGGGCCTGCACATTGTCCATCAATGCAAACGCGGAGGATTCCCATAAGGATGAAGCTGCAAAAATCATTGATATGATGATGAATGCAGAATTTATGCAGGAAATGACAGCAGCCTGGCCCGGATACTGGGGAACTCCTCTGAAGGACCTCTCCGGTGTTGACACAGGCAATATGAATTATCTGTCCGCAGAATTTGTAAAGGTAGTCAGCGATATTTCAGATGCTGTTAACCAGGGAAATTTCGGATATTATGACAACACCTTCTTCCCGTCCGCAACGCAGACAAGAATCGTCAATATCGATGAAGTCTGGTATGAGACATCAACGGTAGATGAGTATGTACAGTCCCTGGAGGATGAATTTAAAACAGAGTTCGAGAACGGTATGGTGCCGCCGACTCCGAAGCCCAATATGGATTAAGGAGTTGTGTGCTGAAGAACCATGAATAAGTGATCAAGCGGGCCGGAATGGATCAAATTCCAGATTCCGGTCCGCTTTTTCACTAAAGCTTCCTTTGTACAAGCAGGCAGGCACTTTGCTGCGCAAATTGCTTACATTTATTAGGAGAAAAAGATGAAAAAAAGAAAAATCAATTGGAATTATTTTCTGATCGCTCCTGCGCTGCTGATCAGCGTAAGTATTATATTGCTTCCCGGGGTTATGACATTCGCGTATTCCTTTACGGATTGGAATGGATTATCCCCAAACATCAATTTTATCGGACTGAAAAACTTTATCGAGCTTTTCCAGGATAAGATCTTTTTCAAAGCGATCCAGAACAACATTATCTGGACTCTGCTGTTTTTGACGATCCCGGTCTGCATCGGAATGCTGGCGGCTATGCTGCTGCTTTCCAGAAAAAAGACCAGGAGCATCTACCAGGTCGCGTTTTTGATTCCCTATGTGCTTGCGCCCTCTGTCAATGCCATGCTCTGGCTGAACGTGGTGTTCAGCCCGGTATCCGGCGTGATCTCCGTATTCCGGAATATGGGAATTGACATCAGTTCTCCGCTGGCGGATATGAAAACAGCGATCTACGGATGCGCGGCAGTGGATATCTGGCATTACTGGAGCTACCTGACCGTTATTTATCTGGCGGCGCTGCGTCAGGTGCCAACCGATCAGGTAGAAGCGGCCCGGCTGGACGGATGCAACGGATGGCAGCTGTTCCGTTACATTTATCTGCCGAATATCATGTCCACGGTGAGCCTCATGTTTGTCATGATCACCATCGGCTCCTTCCTGGCCTTCGATTATATCAAGCTGATGACAGGAGGCGGACCGGCTCATGCGACGGAGGTGCTCGGAACCTATGCGTATTCCTTCGCCTTTGATTCCATGAAGGTCGGAAAAGCGGCGGCAGTGGGCTTATTTATCAGCTTCTTTGGGCTGATCGCGTCCACCATTTACACGAGACTGAGCAAGAACGAAGAGATGCAGTAGAAGGAGGGGAAACAAATGGGAGTGACATCAAAGAAAAAACAATTTGGTATTAATTTTATCATCCATCTGGTACTGATCGTTCTTGTGATCATCTGTCTGGCGCCCATCGCGCTGGTGGTGATCAACAGTTTTAAGACCAATACGGAGATTGTCAGCAATCCTCTTTCCTGGCCATTTGTCCTGCATCTGGAAAACTATATCCAGGCATGGAAGACCGGCAACTTTTCGGTAGGGTTTATCAACAGCGTGAAGCTGACCGGATGTACGGTAGTGATCGTACTGATCACAGCAAGCCTGGCAGGTTATGTGCTGTCCGGCAAACGGATCAAGGGAAGCGGCGTGATCCTGATGTATTTCATGATGGCAATGACCGTGCCGATTCAGCTGTTTTTGTTCCCGCTGTATTATGCCTATGCAAAATTAAACCTGATCGGAAATATCCTGGCTACAAGCTTTATCCTGGCTGCGCTGTATATGCCTCTTTCCGTATTTTTGATGCGGACCTTTTTCCTGAATGTACCGAAAGAGCTGGAGGAATCCGCGCGGATCGACGGAGCGGGCACCTGGCAGGTGATCTGGCATATCATGCGTCCGGTAGTTTCCCCGGGGCTGATCACGGTGGCGATCCTGATTGGGCTGCAGTCCTGGAATGAGTACCTGATTTCATCTACGTTCCTGCAGGGGGCAAAGAACTTCACGGCAACACTGGGATTCCTGGCAATGAACGGATCCTATGGTTCCGATATGGGCGTTATGATGGCGGCTGCGTCGACACTGATCGGGCCGATCATCGTATTCTTCCTGTGTACCCAGAGGTACTTTGTGGACGGTATGGTCAGCGGAGCGGTGAAAGGATGATATGGGGCCGGATTCTGCGGCTGGATCAACATGAAATAAGGAGGATAATATGCAGATAAAGGATTATCAAAATCAAATTTATTCCGGCGTGCTTGGAAAAATTATCGGGGTATACCTGGGCAGGCCTGTTGAAGGCTGGAGTTTTGAAAAAATCCGGGAGCATTTCGGGGAAGTGTACTATTATAAGGGACATATTACCGGAGCGCCGCTGATCGTGCCGGATGACGACATCTCGGGAACCTTCGCTTTTTTCCGGGCTCTGGAAGACAATGGCTGCAGCGCCAGACTGACGGCGGAGGATATCGGAAATGCCTGGCTGAATTATATCGTGGAAAATGAGACGATCCTCTGGTGGGGCGGACTGTGCAGGAGTACGGAGCATACCGCGTATCTCCGTCTGAAAAACGGGATTAAGGCACCGGAAAGCGGAAGCGAAAAGCTGAATGGAAAGAGCATGTCGGAACAGATCGGAGCGGAGATCTTTATCGATACCTGGGCATTGGTCAATCCGGCCAATCCGGATCGGGCGGCGGACATGGCCAGGAAAGCGGCCAGTGTCAGCCATGACGGGCTGGCCATCGATGCGGCGGTGTATCTGGCCGTGATGGAAGCCATGGCGTTTGAAGAAAAAGAGATTGACACCCTTCTGGACAAAGGTTTGGAGTATATAGACAACCCGTTTTTCAAAGAACTGGTCGGCGAGCTGAGGAGGCGCTGCCGGGCGGCAGAGGACTGGCATGAGGTACGGGACTGGATAGCCAGTGAGCACGGGTATGAAAAATATCCTGGAAACTGTCCGATGGTCACGAATCACCTGACTCTGTTGATGGCGCTGATCATGGGAGGCGATGATTTCAACAAGGCATGCATGATCGCATGCTCCGCAGGTTGGGATACGGACTGTAATTCAGGAAATGTGGGATGCTTAAACGGAATCCGCCTGGGTCTGGAAGGATTTTCAACAGGGACAGACCTGAGAAAGCCGGTTGCAGACCGTCTGTATGTAGTCACCAGCGATGGCGGCGAGACGGTTTCCGATGCGGTCATTGAGACGAGGAAGATTGTAAGAGCAGCCACCATGCTTAACGGAGAAGAAGTGGAGATTCCGAAAGAACGGTATGCCTTTGAATATCCGGGAAGCGTACAGGGCGTGATCCCGTTCGACGAAAACCAGGAAGAGCAGGTGCTGACCCGGATCGAGAATGCTTACGATTCCACAGGGGAACCTGGCTGCAGGATCTCTTATGAAGGCCTGGGCGCAGGGGTCCATGCAAGCTGCTGTGTGGATACCTTTATCGACTTAAAACCAAAGGGTAAGGAAGGGACAAGCTATTTTGACGTGCTCTGTTCCCCCACCCTGTACAGCGGACAGGAGATTACGGCCTGTGTGACGGCAGTCGAGGATGTGAATCCGGATTTCCGGTTTTTCATTCAATATTTCGATGAAAATGACGAGCTTGCGATCCGGTACGGGGATTCCGTGAAGCTAAAAAAGGGACGCAATGTGATCCAATGGACGGTGCCGGATACCAGGGGCCATGCGGTGTACCGGCTGGGGATCACCCTGCTGAGCCGGTTTCGGGTGGACGGCAGTATCATCCTGAATACGCTGGACTGGTCCAATACACCGGTGCGGTATGAGATGGGGCGTTCCATGGAAATGACTCCCTCCCTGACACCGTGGACCACGACGACCTCCTGGCTGAAAACCTTTGTATCTTCGGCAGACCATTTTAACCCGGATTATACGGTTACATTTTCCATCTGCCATGAACGGGAGAACGGCGTGGTGACAACGGGAAGCAGTGACTGGGATGATTATACCGTATCCTCGGTGATCACATTTTCCCAGCAGGATCTGGCCGGACTGGCTGCCCGGGCGAAAGGGCACAGGCAGTATTACGGCGCGGTACTGACCGGGGGATGCGCGGAGATCTATAAACAGAAAAACGAACAGAGGACCATTTTAGCAAAGGAACCCTTCGGCTATCGGATTGATGAGACGCACCGACTGGCATTTACAGTCAAAGGGGAAACACTGAAGCTATATATAGACGGAGAGAACGTACTCTGTGCAGAGGACTCGGAATACTCTTGCGGGCAAGCTGGATTTGTAGTGGATTCCGGCGCGATACTGGGGGACGGGTTTGTAGTGGAAAGAGCATAAAAAGTAAAGGCGGTTGAAGTTGAACGATGAGTATACAGAAATATGAAAACGATATTTATGCCGGGGTGCTTGGAAAGATACTCGGCGTATATCTGGGAAGGCCTGTGGAAGGGTGGAGTTATGAGAAAATCCAGGATACCTTTGGAGAAATCCGGTATTACGTCCATGAAAAAGCAGGGGTGCCCCTGATCGTGGCGGATGATGACATTTCTGGTACATTTGCTTTTTTTCGGGCCATTGAGGATCATGGATTTGAAAAAAACACGCCTGCGAAGGCATTCGGAGATACATGGCTCAATTACATTATAGAAAATAAAACGATCCTGTGGTGGGGCGGATTGGGACGATCTACGGAACATACCGCATATCTGAATCTGAAAAACGGGATAGAAGCGCCCAAAAGTGGCTCCATTGAGGTCAATGGAAAGATTCTGGCAGAGCAGATCGGCGCACAGATTTTTATTGACGCGATCGCCATGGCATGTCCGGGAGACCCGGAGACGGCGGTGGAGCTGGTCCGGAATGCGGCCGGCGTCAGCCACGACGGGATTGCGGTGGAGGCTGCGTGCCATCTGGCGGCTCTGGAAGCGATGGCTTTTGAGGAAAAACGGATTGACGTGCTTCTGGACCGGGCGGCCGGATATGTGAAGAGTCAGGAATTGTTGGATATCATAGGGGACGTCCGGGATATCTGCGGCAAAGAGACAGACTGGCGGAAGGTCCGGGCATATCTGGACCCGAAATACGGTTATGACGTTTATCCGGGGTGCTGTCATATGGTTCCTAATCATGCCATGGTCATTGCGGCATTCATCCTGGGCGGCGACGATTTTCAGAAGTCCATCAGCATTGCGGCTTCGGCGGCATGGGATACGGACTGCAACGCAGGAAATGTAGGGGCGCTGAACGGTATCCGTCTTGGGATAGAAGGAATCAATGGGGGTGCGGATTTCCGGGGGCCGGTGGCGGATCTGATGTATGTGGTGACATCCGACGGCGGTTCGGTAGTGACGGATGCGGTTCTGGAGACAAAGAAGATCGTGGAGGCTGCCGCGAAAATGCGCGGGGAAAGCCTCTCTGTATCGGAATCCAGATATACCTTTGAATACCCGGGGGCTGTGCAGGGATTCTTGAAATGTGAGTTTGACCATGGGGCAGCGGCGGATGTCCGGATCTTTAACCGGAATGAGATTTCCGGGGAAAACGGACTCTGTATCGAGTGCAGCCATGTGGCGGACGGTGTGACAGCCAATGTTTCCACCCAGACATTTATTGATTTTTCGAAACTGGCGGTCAATTTTTCGACGGTTGCCTCACCAACGCTCTATTCCTCTCAGGTGGTCTCTACGACCGCATACAGAGAATCAGGCGGCCAGGTATATTTAAGGCCGTATATTCTGTACTATGATATAGACGATCAGATTCAAGTGATCTATGGAGACGGATGGGAGCTTTCCGAAGATGCAGAAACCTATTTCTGGACGGTACCGGACACAAAGGGAATGTCCATATGCAAGCTGGGATATCAGATGGAAAGCAGGAAGCGTTTTGACGGCAGGATCGTATTGAAGGAAATAGACTGGAACGGCGCGCCGGCGGATTTTTCACAGAGAGGAATGCTGATGAATTCCATCTGGAATACCAGTCCTTTGTGGCTGGCAGGCTTTGCAAGTTCTGCGGCGCAGTTTGCGGCGGACTTTAAGCGGACCTACTGTGTATCCCACGAAGAAGCAAACGGAGTGGTGACCATCGGAAGCAGGGAGTGGAAAGATTACAGCGTGGAATCTACGATATATTACAGTCTGCATCAGGAAGGAGGGCTGGTGGCGCGCAGTACGGGACACAGGAGATTTTACGCTGCCGTACTGAACGGTTTCAGCAAGGCGCAGATCATTTTGGAACAGGATGGGAAAAGAACGGTCCTTGGAGAAACAGAGTATCCATATGAGGAAGAAACCGGATATTGCATGAAACTGACCGTAAAGGGCAGCAGGCTGTATCTGGATATCAATGGAAAGCGGGTGCTGGAAGCAGAGGATGCGACCTTTAGATGCGGCGGGGGAGGTTTTTTGATTTCCAAAGGTACGATGACCTGCGACAGCCTGATCGTGAAAAACAATCAGCAAGGGCTGCAGTGAGGGCGCTGTGAATAGTAACTTGTTTGAGGCTGAAAAGGGCTGTTAAATTTGGAGGTTTTTATGAAATATGTGGTAGTATCAGCCGTTGTTACGGATGAAATACATTTTCCGGACGGAAATGTAAAGATTGCCCCGGGCGGAGCCGGCTTCTATGCACTGTGCGGTCTCAGGCTGTGGAGCGACCAGGTTGTGGCTGTGACCGGGATCGGAGAGGATTACGAAAAACTGCATGGGGAATGGTACAGGAGGAATCACATTTCCATGGAAGGCTTCCGGATCAAGGATGCCAGATCCCCGTATACGATCGTGGAATATTTCCCGGACGGCGAGCGGATCGAAACGCCGGCGCTTGGATTGGAACATTTCCGCTCTTTGGAGACAACCGGGGAGGAGGTAGTACCGTATCTGGACAGTGCAGAGGGAATGTATATTTTCAGAAATTTGGATCCGGACTTCTGGAATGGATTCCTGAAAAATAAGAAGGATTCCTCATGCAAGATCATGTGGGAAATTGCCGCAGATGCCGCGCAAAAAGAAAATCTGGAAACCGTCAGGGACATTGCAGGGCAGCTGCACGCATTCTCCATCAATATGACAGAGGCGAAAAGCCTGTTCGGTACCTCAGACCGGGAGCAGATCATAGAAGAGCTCAGGAGCTGGGAGCTGGAACTGATCTTTCTGCGCCAGGGGGCAAAGGGGGCGGTTATGATCACGGCGGATGAAGTGGTGGAGGTGCCGTCCCAGCCGGATGTTCAGGTGGTGGATGCCACAGGCGGCGGCAACAGTTCGACAGGTGCGGTCCTGTGCGGGCTGGTAGAAGGTCGTTCTCCGGAAATCTGCGGAAGGATGGGAAGCATCTCCGCAGCGATGTGCATCTCCCAGTATGGCGTTCCGGAAGAGATTACTGAAGAAATGCGAAAAGAAGCACGGGAGAAGGCAATTTGTAAAAATATGAAAGGTCTGGTGTAAATTCATGTTAAGTGAGAAGATCAGAGCAAAACAATCTATAAAAAATATCCGGGAGCGCTATGAATATTATCAGAATGTTCCGGAGAGGGGACTGGTCATCAACGGCAGGCCGGCATTGACACAGATCATTCCGGAGAAAGCGGGGGATTTTGTGCTGGTCACAGTGCGGGATCCATTGTGTGCTTATGACCGCGACCCGGCGAAGATCATTGCCGACAAGATGGAACATTCGGAACTGATCGGCAGTTCCGGTATGTTTACGAGTTATACCGGGGAGTACAAAGGAGCACGGATCACAGTCGTCAGCGGAGGCAGCGGTTCGCCGGAGATGGAGCTGATCCTGTATGACTATATGGAATACACGGATGCCCATACATTTCTGCGTGTAGGCGGGTCCGGCGGGATCGGAGATGAAGTGAAGCCGGGGGATGTAGTCATTTCCAGCGGGATCGTAAGAGAAGAAGGAATGACAAAGGCTTATATCCCGGCGGCCTATCCCGCGGCCAGCCACTACGAGGTAGTGACGGCCATGGTTCAGGCGGCAGAGGGGTTAAACGCCCCGTACCATGTGGGGACTACGGTATCGGTGGACAGTGATTTTATCGGCGGAGGAAGGCCCGGGGTGGGAGGTTACATGCAGCCCTGGAACATAGAATTTGCCGGGATCTACAATCGGGCGGGGGTGCTCAACGGAGACCGGGAATCCGCGGCCATCGTGACACTTTCTGCACTCTTTGGAAGAAGGGGCGGTTCGGTGTGTTCGGTTGCGGACAATCTGTGCACCGGTGAAAAATTTGACGCGGGAAGCGGGCATAATTTTGCCATTGAGATTGCGCTGGAAGGGTGTTATCTGCTGAATGAAATGGATCGGCAAAAAGAGAAGCACGGAAAAAGGTACTGGTATGCCGGACTGTGTAATGGAAAGGAAATCAAAGATGAAAAAATATGATAATCCCATGAGCAGACAGGTAGAAAGTCTGCCGGAATTGATGGAACAGCAGTATGACGACCTGGAACCAAAGACAAGAAAGGTCCTTTCGTTTCAGGAAATCTACAATATTCAGAGAATCATATTGACTGGATGCGGGGATTCCCTGGCAGCCGCAATGGCTACAAAGCATGCGTTTGAAATGCTGACCGGTATTCCTACGGAGGTGGTGACTGCCATAGAACTGGGACGGTTTTACTGTGAGAGGCACTTAGGAATAGACTGCCGGAACCCGCTGGTGATCGCTGTCAGCAATTCGGGTACCGGGGCCAGGGTGTCGGAAGCTGTACAGAGGGCCGGAAAGCATGGGTGTTTCGTGCTGGGAGTGACGGGAAATGAAGAGTCCCCGCTGGGAATCCATTCGGATAAGATTTTAAAGCTGAATATCCCGGCTTTTGAGAGCGCGCCCGGAACCCGGAGCTATCTGGTGAGCGTGATGTCTTTGCTGCTGCTGGCGATCCGGTTCGGCGAAGTGAGGCATCAGTATACCATGGATCAGGCCATGGATTACCGAAGGGATATCCGGAGACAGGGCGAACTGCTCCGAACGTTGCTTCCGGAGATGAAGACAGTCTGCCAGACTGTGGCAGAGGAGTGGCAGGGATTTCCGTGCTATGACTTTGTAGGTTCCGGCTTTGACTATGCGGCGGCCTGGTTCGGGCAGGCAAAGATTCTGGAGGCAACCGGAAAATTTGCCATGCATATTAACACCGAGGAATGGTTCCATTTGAATTTTTTTGTTAGAAATGCAAGGGAAATGGGGACCGTGGTGGTTGCCAATACGACGAGCCCCGGGCACAGCCGCGCAAGGGAGATGGTGAAATACGCCAACGTGCTGCACAGACCTCTGGTAGTCATCACGGATGGAAGTGCGGAGGATTTCGGAGGAGAGCAGGCAATTTATATTCAGGTACCGAAGCCGGAATATCCCATCACCATGCCCCTGACCCAGTTCGCGCCGGTATGCCTGATCGCGGCGTATATTGCGGAACTGACCGGGGAGGAATACGGAAGAGGCTGCGAAGGGGACTGGTCGTTCAGTAAAAACGGGGCCGGTGTAACGGAGAGTGAGATCATAGTATAGAGCTGACAAAAGGTACGGCGCCCGCACCGGTCGGGAAGGCATTGTTTTCCGGGACGGGCGCCCTGCAGACAGGGGAAGGATGACGGCAGGAGGAACAGGATGCTGAAACATTATAAAATCAAGACAAAGTATAACGATGTATATGATATTACAAAGGAAGTTAGACAGGCGGTAGAAGAGAGCGGTGTAGAGGAGGGGATCTGCATTGTATATAATCCTCATTCTACGGCGGGCATTACGGTATTTTCACCGTGGGATCCGGACGGGTTTGTGGATCTGGACGAGGAGATCTGCCGGCTGATCCCTACGAGGGTGGACTTTAAGCACCAGCATGATACCCCCCAGGATGCCGCGGGACATGTGAAATCCGCGCTGCTTGGGATTTCAAACAGCTTTATCGTACATGAAGGGAAGCTGCTGCTGGGCGGATCCCAGGGAATTTATTTTCTGGAATTTGACGGGCCCAGGGACAGAGAATATTTTGTGAAGGTATTCAGTGATAAATAGATAGATAGACAGCAGCGGCAGATATTTGACAGCTGCGGTCTGAGAGGGCGCTGGGATAGATTCAGTTAATATAAGGAAAGGAAACGAAGATGAAGAAGATCATATTGGATTGCGATCCGGGTATGGATGACTCTATGGCCATTGTCATGGCGGTCAAGTCGGAGGCGCTGGATGTACTGGCTGTCACGACTGTCAATGGAAATTACCCGGTGGATGTGACGAGTAAAAATGCAAGAAAGGTACTGGAACTGTTGGGAAGGACGGACATTCCCGCTGCCCGCGGCATGGCCGGCCCCATCATCCGCAAATCCCCGCCGGATCCATTTACCCATGGAAAGGACGGACAGGCAGAGGCTTATCTGCCGGAACCCTCAATGCCGCTGGCAGATTTGGACGCGGTGGATCTGATCATTGAATTGGTGAAGGCAAATCCGGGAGAGGTGACGCTGATCGCGACAGGTCCTATGAGCAATATCGCCATGGCCATGATCAAGGCTCCGGAGATCAAGGAAATGATTCCCGAGATCATTGCCATTTCCGGTGCGTTCGGACTCAACAAATATGCCTTTTTAAACGCGACCGGAGATACGCCCCAGAGCGAGTGGAATGTGTATGTAGATCCGGAGGCTGCAAAGGTGGTCTATGAGTCCGGCGTCAGGCTGGTGGCGCTGGGGCTGGATGTGGCAACTTATTTTGATGTAAATTTCAGCGATGAGGATGTGAAGCGGCTGGAAGAGAGTGATAAGAAGGAAGCTGATTTTCTGGCAAATGCGATCCGCTTCGTGAAGAAGAGAGGCTTTGACGCATACTGTACCGTGATTGACTGTATGGCGGTGGCCTACGCCATTGACCCGACTCTGGTAGAGACCATGGAGGCCCATGTAGGAGTGGAGACAAAGGACGGGCTGACTCTGGGGATGACGGTCATTGACCGGAGACATCATTTTGTATGGGAGCAGCTTCCGCTGATCCAGGTGGGATGCAGCGCGGACTGCGGGAGATTCCTGCAGATGCTGCTGGAGCTGGTACTCAAATAAGAACAGGAATTTAAAGACTCCCGGATACTTTTGACTTTTGCTGCTCCGACATAAAGCCGAAGGTCAAGTTGTGTGAGGAAGGTTCGGGAGTTGATAGGATTGGAGGAAAAAAGGATGTATAGATATCAGTATTCTTTGGTTAGTGACGAAGCGTTATACATCGCGGGGCCGGAATGTTTTTACACGTATGGCTATGATGCCCTTGGGGCGATGAAGGCCCGGGCGGAGGCGCTTGGATTTTCGGTGACGCTTCCTAACAGCGATCCGCTGGATATGGAAAATCCGAATCTGCAGAAGCGGGCGGACAGTATCTTTGCAAACCTGGAAAAGGTCATGCTGGACACCACGGCGATCGTGGCAGACTTGGAGGCCTACAGAGGGGCGGAGCCGGACAGCGGGACTGTCTACGAACTGGGAATGGCCTATGCAAAGGGTGCAAAATGCTATGGTTACACCAGGGATAAACGGAGTTTTGCCACGAAAAATCCGAACACAAGGCTTCAGGACGGGAAAGTCACAGATGAATTTGGAAATCATCCGTTTTACGGGCAGCTTCCCTTTGCCCCCACGATCATTGGTTCCACAAAGATTGTGGAGGGCAGCTTCGAGGACTGTCTGCAGATGATGATCCTTGATAAGGAAGAAGAAAGTAAATTTAAAGCCCGGAGAGGATACTATGTGGACCGCTCCAGGGCCCGCACGGAAAAATCCGGGGAGAAGCCGCTGGTATACCTGGCAGGAGTCGGGCGTTACCAGGAAAATGCGCAGGAAATTTTTGGGAAAATGAAGGAAATCTGTGCAAAATATGGGATGCAGGCATTTTCACCGGTGGACTGGGCAGCAGGAGTGGAGCAGATGGAGACAGAGAACCCCTATGTGTGGGCACAAAATCTGTTTGATAATTTCCAGCAGCATGTCAGGAACTGTGACGTGATTGTTGCAGATTTAAATGATTACCGTGGATATGAGGTAAACAATGACGTAGGCTTTGAGTGCGGAATGGGATTTCAGCTCGGTAAGAAACTGTACGGATATATGGACAACGCTTCACCTATGATAGAGAAGATCCCGCACCTTGGCGTAGACAAGGAATACCGGGATCATACGGGCAGTAATGTGGAGAATTTTAATTATCCATGCAATCTGATGTTCAGCTGCTCAATGAAGATTTTTGAAGGGGACTTTGAGAAGATCATTGCCGAGGTGGCAGAAGATCTGCTTTCCAAATGATAAAAAGGACGGGAGACGAGATGTCAGGATATGTTCCTGGATATGATCCGGATTGTGTTGGAGATCATATAGATTCCATGATTGTGTCAGAGCAAAAATGCTGCCATAGGAGCTATTTATCAACAGCTCCTACGGCAGCATTGAATTTATCTGTTATTTATCTACATCCGCAGTCTGACGACATATCAAATGCCGGATTGAATGCGTAGAAGTTCTTGCTGTCCAGATGATCCTGTACGATTCGGAGGCTTTCACCGAAACGTAGTTATGTAAGCATACCTTATCGGACGTAGTCCGCAGTCCGAAGGACATTTAATACGGGATGCCCTTTGGGTATACTTTGAACAACGATAAACAAACGAATTTTATGTGTAGGCTGTCACTCTCTACGTCGAAAGATTTAGCATCCGAAAGGGTGCTTTTTCTTTTGCCTGGTTACTGAAGTATGCTGAAAAGCTGCCAGCGGCAGGCATTATGTAGAAGAGCAGCCATTTGGAGGTGGAAGTTTGAATAAACATTTTTTTAAACATTACATGACTACAGAGCCGCAGACAATGGAGCAGAAATATATCTTTCTGGTAGACAATGAGAATCTTGCAATGAATATTGTTGCCAGCGGGTATCAGGCAATTGCATTGATATCGGGCAGTGAGGCATATTATTCGGTGTATTCTTTTATTGAGTATATGGAGAAAATTGCTTTCGTGGGAACATATCGCAGTGATTACTGCTACATTCCGGCAAGTTCTGTGAAAAAGATCAATGATACTTTAGAAGGATACTTTAAACAGGAATATTTACAGTTTCATATCGGATGGATGCTTTTCAAGAATAAAGATTATCTACAAAAAATGGAAAATCAGGCAGAACTGAAAGCGATACTGTCGGGCTTTCTTTTGAGGTTTGAAGGAAAACCGTCAGAGCAGCCGGATTTAAACCGCTTTCATAAATTCAATGAGCAGGGAAAGCGAATCGGCGTATTGGATATGGAGATTGTCGATTATCTGATGCAGACGGTTCCTTTCTTTGTAATAGGCAGCATACCTTATATCTATAACCATGGCTGCTATCAAGAGGATTCCAATGGTATTATTTTGAAATCTCATATTCAAAAGCTGTTATTTCGGGACTGTATCAAAAGCACCGTCATACAAGGCGTTTATAATTTGCTTGTGAGCCAGCCAGAGGTTCAGAGGAATTTTTCCGATTTAAACAATCAGCCATCATACTGGATTAACTTTAAAAACGGATATTTCGATGTGAAAGAATGGAAAATAATAGCGCATGACACAAGATATCTCATGATAAATCAGATTCCATTTTCCTTTTATCCAGAACAGGCTGAGACTGCGCTGAAACAGTGTACTGCAATCAAACACTATCTGGATTTATCCATGCCAAATGAATCTGATCAAAAGACTTTTTGGCAGTATCTTGGCTATTGTATGACGACAGATACGCATTTTCAAAAATTTTTGATGATTAAAGGAAAGGGCGGTACAGGTAAATCGGTGGCTATCTCTCTTATACAGCATATTATTGGAATTGAAAATTGTTCCAGCATTCCGCTTCAGGATTTAAACAAACGTTTTTATGCCACAGGTTTGTTTGGAAAACAGTTAAATGCCTGCGCCGATATTCCTTGTACTGCCATGCAGAACGTAGATATTGTCAAAAAAGCAGTTGGCGAAGACACTCTGCTTTATGAGAAAAAGGGACAGGATCCTACACAGTTTCATAGCTATGCGAAACTGCTGTTTTCGGCCAATGAAATGCCATTAAATCTGGATGATAAGACAAATGCATATTATCGACGTTTACTTGTGTTGGATATGAATCGATCTATTCCAGAATCAGAAAGGGATATTATGCTGAAAGAGAAAATCTTCAAAGAAACAGATTATGCGATTCATATGGGTGTTGCTGCATTGAAACAGCTTTATGAAGATAATCATTTCTGTGAATCTCGTCATAGCCGGGAGTGTATTGAGGAACTTTATCGTTCGGCAGATAGTGTGAAAGCCTTTCTGGATGAAAAGGTATGCAGACAGCATGGTAAAAAGTTGAAGCGAAGTGAAATTTACAGGTTTTATACCGACTTTTGTGAGGAAAACGATCGTCAGGCTCATGGAAAATCCATATTCTTCCGTATGATGGCAGACAAAGGATATGCCATAAAACGTAATAGTGATGGATTTTATTATGATAATCTTTCGATGAAAGGAGAGGATTTTCTAAAAGTAGACGATACAGAAAAGATTCCTTTTGAGCAGATGGAATTTTCGATAAAATGAATTTTTTTGATCTGCAATAAGATATTGATTTGATTTTTTAGAAAATAGGTGACAGATGATAGAATGAAAACGCAAGTGAAACTGTAATGACAGAATCAATGATAAAAATAGTCGTGTAAAGTGTTGATAACCCTGAATTGTGATAAAAATGACAAAACAAATAAAGTTCAGAAGATAATAAAATTTTGTCTTGAGATTGTAAAATCAATTTATCATTTATATCAGTTTATCACAAAAAGCTAAAATAGTGCTGTTGAGAGTTCAGCAGCATTATTTTAATTTCAACAGGTCATTTGGGGTACAATCAAGACATTCACATAATCTGGAAAGTATGGATAAATCAATTCGAGACACCTTATTTTTGCAATAATTATTTAGCTGTGTCCGTTGTAATTTACAGGCGGCACAGACTTTATTTTTGCTGATATTTTTTTCTTTCAGCAGATTTTCTAAATCAATATAAATTTCCATGTCTATCATCTCCTTTTAAAATTATAGATACAACTGTATTGAAAAATAAGCTGTATTATAGTAGACTGTATTAAAGTACAGGTGTTGAGATAAAGAATAATTATATGTTCGGTGCAAGCATTACTTTCGGAATAGTATCTTACAGATTAGTAAGTATACATAGGGTGTACAAAAATCTGATTAAAGATCTGCCATTTAGAGGATGATTTGTAACAACTGGCAGAGAAAGATATTTTACAAATAATTGTTCGGTTTTTATAAGATGCACAATTTTAAGCATGAGTTTTTGGAAGAGTCTGTGAATAGCTTTCTTTCTAAAAGATAGTATAGTGGTGTACCTGATAGCAAAAAAATAGAAAAGGGGGTGTAATGTATGCTGCAATGTGATAAAGACGAACAATGGTCGGAGGCATTGGGAATTTGGGCAGATCGAAAAGTAGTCGCTTATCTGAAAGCGTATCATCCCAAATTTGAAGCCATTCTAAAAAAACAAGATGAACTGGCGGAACAATATGCCATTATTGCTCCATTTTTGGATGATGAGGTTCCTGTCAGCCTGACCGCCGGTGAACATAAGGCGATTCTAAAGTATTTTAGACTGCGTGAGGAAATGGAGTCTTTGATTCGGGAGTATCATTTTTATCTGGGGCAGTCTATAGGAGATTCTGGATTACAGGCATTCCATTGCAATAATGGAGATACAAAAAATGCCGAAGAACGGAAAAAACAGTTGCTGGATATCCTGGCAGAGGGGAGAATGGAGGGCTTGGAGGAAATATTGTTGTCTGAGAATCAGGAATATCGTAGAATGGACAGCGAAACGACAGAAAAGGAGAAAGCTGTGAAATGCTTGCATTTGCCGGATGAAGTTGAGGATATCATAGACGATTATGTGAGTGCTGTAAATTCTCAGTGGCTGTTTTACAGCCAATTACTATATCGATATGGGGTTGAGGATGCTTTGGCGTTGCTTCGGGAATAAGATAGGATAAATGGATAGCAGGAAAGAGATTCGATTTATGTAGATGGGAATCTCTTTTTTTGCGATTGAGTAAGTATATTTCCAACAGGAGGTGAATTTATTACCGGCTGGGGAAAGTATCTTTCGGCGTGTGGTTGTCATTCTTTCCAGCAGGGAGTTTCAAACAGAAATGACCGAAAATGGCTTGGGATTTACTTTATAGGAATGCTAAGTAAGGATTCTGTTTTACTATAGAATTGTTTTAAAATTATGATGAAATGGTATGGATTCGGAAGTCTGTAAGTAGTGTTATTATATTCCAGAGTAATATTCTGCTTGTCAGAAATCAAACAGAGCAATAATTCGTGTCAACTGATTCTGGATTTACGCGGATAGTGTTCGAAAAAGTTCTTTTAGGCAGTGCACGAAACAATTCGTGGCAAAGTGGGTTGGAATATATAGAGAAAGTGTTTGAAACAGCTCTTTTATAGAATTACGCAACAGTCCGTAGCGCTGTATTTGATTCGTGACAGAAGAATCGGATGTTGGGAAGGCATCCAACCGGATGCCTTAAGAATCATTCAGAACCAAGTAGAGCATCCAATGGGATGCCTTAAAAGCCATTCAGAACTAAATAGAGCATCCATATGGATGCCTTAAAAGCCATTCAGAACTAAATAGAGCATCCATATGGATGCCTTAAAAGCCATTCAGAATCAAATAGGGCATCCATGTGGATGCCCTAAAGCTATTCAAAGTCAAATACGATACCCATATGGATATCCAAAAAAGGAAGAGAAGTTTTATGATAGAGAAAGAACTGGCTTATGGATGAAGAGAAGGCAAATTCTATGAATTGGTATATTTTCATCTTTCTAAAGTGATCAGAATTATCAATACAAAAATCAGCATGAACTACTGGGTTTATATCATCAGCACGACATTGGACAGGGTGATTCAGAACAAAACGATGAAATGTTAGCGATGCAAGATTGAATAGAATCTGTTGGGAGAAGTACGGAGAAAAGGCCAGGACTGGTACTGCAAGCATAGCATTTGGATATCCAAATGCAATTTGGGGAGAGCCCCAAGCCCCTTGAAATTAAAATAGGACAATAATTGGAATGATATGGGGATATCTCTATGGTAGAATTGTTAAATGCATGTTATACTAATATATAGTTGTGATCAGTTTGCTGAGTCTGATTGTTTAGAAAAAAACAAAAAAGGAAATCTTTTTGAGATGTGAGTAGTGAAGTAGAGAGGGAAAACAAATTTGAAAGATAAGAGAGTTGGGAGACTCATGAAATACGCAATTGATAGGTTTGAATTAGGATTAGAGAAGGTAGTTAGTGCAGATAGTTTTTATAATAAGTACATTCCTAAGAAAAATACTAGATTTTTCTGTCCGGAATGCGGAGAACCTGTATTTTGGCGTTCTAGAGGCGGTACGCAACCAGACAAGTTTTCTCATCATAAAGAAACAGAAGGGACTCCGGAATGTAATAAAAGAGCGAATGGACGTTCAAGAATGAATTTGTATGAGCATGTCGGATTGCCGGTTTATTTAACCGTCAATTCGATTAACCAATATTGCCTGAACATTGGATTTCCTGCTGTTGGTAAGCAATTGCTTGAAAAAGCAGATCAGCAGAAAGCTAAGATTTATATTAGAAGTGCAGAGTATCAAAGGACAATTTCGGTGAATACTGTCCATTTTTTTGAAGACAGTATTACATTGATTCCAATCAATTTTATACCGGCTTCGGGGAAAGATTTTGAAATAAAAATTGTGTCTGACATGAAGATAACTGAATTGCGAAAAAAATGGTCGGGTTATGCAGATGGTTTTGGCCATGGAGGGGCGATTTTTACATATGGAGAAAATGGGGGTAAAAAAATAAGAAGAGGTGATACTGTCTCTCCTGATCGGCAATATTATGTAATTGCGGGGCAGTTTAATCCACCGCAGGAAATTTGTTCACAAAAGATAGGAAATATATTCTTTAATAGCAATGTTTATAATGTTTATTTGATTTCTATCAATGTCTCTATAGAAGACATAAATAGATATAAAGCGATAGAAAATTATTTACAAAAACAATTTAGTGTAGGGCTATTACAAACAGCGCCTGAGTTGATTTCATTGTGGCCGCCTGTGGTGGAGCAGGGAGTACGGATACCTGTCAAAAGCAATGGAAAAATGTATTGCTCAGTATCTAGCGGAAATGATGAGCCGAATGTGTATAGATATGATGGATGTGAAGCTTCTTTAGTAAAGATTGATAAAAATGAGAGTGATATTCGTACAGTTGTTTTTTCTGTTTCTCCACAAGAAATGTTTCTTTCAGTGGATAGGAAATATGCAGGAAGAGAAGTCTCATTCCAAATAAAAAAAATTACTTATCCGAATTTTAAGTATAATTTTTCTGTTGAAAAGGAAAATGGAATTTTGATACCATGGAAAGATGTAACAAGTGATATACTTTCAGAATCGTTTTTTCTAAACACAAATACAAAAATAGAAATGTATATTGGCAACAGGGATAAAACGTTTCGGCATATATCTGTTCGCGAACAACGAGTAAGTATTTCTTACAGGTATAATTCAGAAGAGGTTTTATTTGTGTTAGAAAACAGTGTTATAATGCATTTTCGAATAAAAATTGTTGATAGGACAAAACGTTTGAAAGAATCACTGACCGTGGATAAAATTAGAAAGTGTTGTAAAGGGGAATGGATTCCTATTCCATATTGGGTAGCAAATATACTTTTTGAGTTGAGAAGAACTGGATTTGGCAGGATATCTGATGAAGTAAATCGAATAATTTGCAATGGTAAAATGCCAGCAGGTCTTTTAAAAATATTATATGATTATTGTAATGCGAGAGGATATCACTTATGAGACAGATGGGGAAGGATGGTAATACTTTGGAAGAGAATAAAGAAGAGACAACAAACAATATTGATAATAATAAAAGCAGTGAATGTATACAAAAAGCATTAAAGGAGAAAAATGCAATTTGCATGTCGGATCTTTCTGAGGTAGAAATAAAATATATTTGTCAGCAGATAACACCAAAGAAAATAAGGGCATATTTTCAACGATATCCGCAAGAGTTCAATAAAATTCGTTCAGGAGTCAGAGCGTATTCTTTATCTGATGATAGTACAATAATGCTTGTAAACAAAAATATTAAAAAAGATTTTGTTGCTTCATTTATTTACAAGAAGTTAGATGTCTGGAAATGGGAAATAGAAGAATATTTTAGAAAACTTGAGCAGAATGGGGAATCTCATGAGAAGGCATTGCTTAAAACGATATCTCAAAGTGTATTTGCAGGAAATGTAGGTCTTTTTTTTAAGGTATTGGGAAAGCAATATTCTGAGGAATATATTGCATTGGTAGAGAATGCATTACTGATATTAGAGGAAAAAGAAAAGTTCGAAAAGAGTTTAAACGAAAATTTAAAAGATAGAGCTGAGAAAGTAGCAAAGAATTCAGATATTATTGTGTTGAAAGAAAATGAATTAGCTAATCAAGTTACAAAGTTGCGACAGGAATTGGAAAATGAAATAAATACGCACCATCAGGATGAAAAAGCGTTGACTAATTTATCTGAGACAAATCTTGAATTGAAGAATGAACTAATATCCATAAAGGCTCAATTTAAAGTGGCACAGGATAATGTATCAAGACTTCAAGCAGAACTTGAAAAGATTCATCATCTTTCAAAATACTCTGATGAGGAAATAGAGGAAGAACGAAGCGATGATTATCGATACACATCTATTTGTCAGATTTATACTGATTATAGTGGGAAAAAGTGTAGGCGACTGGCAGACATAGAAAGCAGAAAAGTAAAACAATTTATTAAAGCCGAAGAAGAACTGCCCTATTTTAGTAATCGCGACAAATTGCCGCTGTTTGACGGACCTGATACAGAAGGGTTTATTGGAGTATGGGATTGGAATGCTGTTCCAAATCATAAGGATCCATATAGAGATTATATACGGATGCAGTATAATAGCAGTATAAAATATATAGAAGTTGTAGAACTTTCAGAGTGTCATAGTTGCGAAGAACTTTCAGCTTTTCTTATTGCAAATACTTTTTCATGCATATCGAACAGTAAAGTATTTGCGGGGTATAGGATAACAGAAAATCAAATAAGTGGTTTGTTGTGTAGTACACGAGAACTTGAATTTTATGATGGAGGCGCTCGATTAAAGAAAGATGTGTATGTATTGCCACAGTATACAATTGATGTGGGAGATATATTGGAAATTGGAGGAAAGCATATATATAGATTTCTTAATCTGGGTATACCTCAAAGTGTTTTCCAAGTAAAAAGTCCTTTAGAAGTTGTAAAAGAATTAGTGGTAAAACGTGCTACAGGTGCTAAATTGCGCCAAAGTGGACTTAGTATTAAAGAGGCTCAGCATTGTCGTGCTTTTCTGAAGGATCTTCCAAAAGAAACAATTTATCAAGAGATTGTTGACGCATATGGATGTACAGAAACGGATGCTAAAGAATATTTGTCTACCTTCATTGAGCAGGCAGATTCTTATTTGACGAAAAGCGATCTTGATATGGATACACTTGGAGCAGCTATGGAACGAAACACAAGACTTGTAATGAAATGCAAAGAATTGCTCTTTGAAGACTGGAAAGCAGAGAATTCAAAAAAAATCCGCATGGCACAGGATGAACTGGATATAGTGAAAAAATCTGTCAATGAAGAAACGAATATTTATAATACATATAAAGAGAAGCACGACCGAATGAAGATGGAGTTGGAAAAGCTTCAAGAGGAAATTTCAAGGCAGGAAAAACTAGCTCGGGATGTAGAAGAAAAAATTGCGGCTCGAATTGCCACAGCAAAAAAAGATGCAGCGGATTTTATATCTGAAATGGCATTTGTAATACCAAATGATGCCAGCAGGGGGAATATATTACCAGAAAAAGATTTCAATGATATTTCCGTTACTTATAGAAAAAAAGAGTACATTTTAGGCGATGAAATAACGGATATAGATTCTTTTGAAGAAGAACTTACAGATAACTTAAGTAAGGCAGGATACAACGATGATGCTGCACTTAAAATAGCACAGATGATAATATTTGCTATCTGTAGCAAAATGCCTATAGTATGTTCAGATAATGCAGAAAGGATCGCAGATTGTGTTTCCGCTATGTTTGGAGAAGAGGGGGTATGCATGGTTACATTACCGATTGGAAGTTCCCATTGTAAAACAATATGTGACTTGATTGGACAAGAAACAAAAAGTACAACTAGAGTATTTCTAGTGAATGGTATTTTTGATGGATTCAGTCTGAATGCTTTTCATGAAATAAGGCAATATTCTGAAGAATGGGAGCATAACGCCATTCTCATTTTTCCACTGAATGGAATCAATACAGATATGGTTTCAAGTTATGTGTGGAATCGAACGATATTTATTGATGGAGATATCGGAGTTGTAGACTTTGATACAAATATTTTGAAATCTTTTCACACAGCTTTCGATTTTGCTTTGAAATATGATGAGAAATGTGATAAAGAAGAGTTCCGGAAAAAGCGAAAACTGTTAAAGAGGTTTTATGGAATCATTGACAATACGGCATTGTTGAATTATACAAAGTATTTGGTAGCGACGGATGGAATGATAGAACCAAATGAAATGTTATTAGTTCAGATTGTGTTAAGTGCAAAAGCCAACGGGAAAAAAGAAGAATTGTTGGAGATTTTTTCATCAATTGGTTTTGACATAAAATTGGACAAATATATGACAAAATATCTGTGAGGTGTGTCGGATGGAGAGCAGAATTCTGCTTACAATGGCGGCTGATTTGGGAATATATAGATATGAGAATGAATCGGAAACTCAATATTGTAATAGAGTATTATATTCTGCAATGGCTAGCTGGATAAAAGCCTCCGCTTTAGATCGGCTTGTCACAAGTGTACAAACGGATAATACGGGAGTGAGCAGAAGGCATATCCTTGATAAATGTACATCTATATTAAGCGAAATGTTAAAAAGGTTTCCTGAATCAAAAAAATGGTTTGAAACAGAATCCGTAGAAGAGAATCCCATTGCTATTTTGCTAAGTAGATTGATACGACATGGCGATTTGCTGCATGTTGGATTTGAGACTAATTTAATTCTTGCAGGAAGTAGTCAAATGCCATTATTGGATAGTCTGGAATGCAGAAAAGGAGCAGTACTTATTCCAGAAATGTATTATTCAGGTGTGGCTATGCTTCAAAAAACACAGAGAAATAAGCTATATAAGCCAGAAGTAGTTACGGATGTTGTGACATGGTTTGAGGATTATGTCAGGTCTGCTTGGTGGAAAGAGGCAGGAATTGATGGAAATATTCAATATTTTAATGCTTATAAAAGGGCAAGAAATAATTATTCCTGTTGGCAATTAGAACGGCCCGAACCTGTGAATGATCTATGGCTTGTCCGCCGTAATATTAGCAGAGACTGGAGTGAGTATTTTTTATTGCGGGAGGAGGATTGCTTATATACGCATCAAATAGATCCGTTTCTTCAAAAAATTGGCGAGCATAGGCGATTTATGATAGTTATGAGACATATGGCAGAGAATGAAGTGCCTGTTCAGATATACCATTATACAGATCACATTTTAGTAAAACTGAGGATTCGTTTACCACAAAAAGAAAGTTCTCTGTTGGAAACCTATGCTTGGCCACATAATACTTTTAAGGATAAACTGGAGTGGGATATGGACGAAGACGTATGGAGATACATAAAACCGCATTTATATGGTTTGCGGTTAGAATTAACAGATGAGAGGAAATATCATGGATAAATATGGAGTGAAAAGTACTTATGATGCTATTAGAAATAGACTATTGGATTATATCAATACAGAGTATTTAGGCAAAAATGACGCATTACGTAGTGCCTGTGAAAAAGAGCTGCAGAAATCAGGGATGGTTTTTCAGGAACCATATATAGAGGCTAATCCTGCCTATTATGAGGTAAAAGATGGAATTCATAATTCAGAGTTAAGTAAAGATGTAAAAAGAATTCTGTCAAGAATGACAGAATTGGATTTGGGAGTTTTCAGTAATCCGTATCAACACCAGATTGAAGCTTTGGAAAAATTTTATTGTGGGAATGATCTATTTGTGGCTACAGGCACAGGTTCTGGAAAAACAGAATGCTTTATGTGGCCTATGGTGAGTAAATTAGTTTTAGAGCAAATGCATTCTCCGAAAACATGGGAAATTCGCGGGATACGGGCGATTATGCTGTATCCCATGAATGCGTTGGTGTCGGATCAAGTCGGAAGGCTTCGCCGTATGATTGGAAATGGCGAAAACGGTTTTCATAGCCTCCTCAACGAAATGGTTCCAGGGAGTCGCGTTCCACAGTTTGGAATGTATACTGGCCGCACGCCATATGCGGGTAAGGCAGACAGAAATAAAAATCGTAAATTGGCTGATACTATGGAGAAGGATATTTTTCTACAGTCAGAAGAAGTTAAGAAGAAGTTATGGGAACTGGGGAAATATCCTTCTAAAAGGGATCTGGGAGCGTTTATTGAACGTTTAAGGAATCAGGAGGATTGCGTGACAGATCCGCAGGATGCGGAGCTGATAACTCGGCATGAAATGCATCAACATTGCCCAGATATATTGATTACGAATTACTCTATGTTGGAATATATGTTAATGCGTCCTATTGAGAGAGAGATTTGGAATAAAACAAAACATTGGATTGAAAGCAATCCGGAGAATAGACTTTTGTTTATAATTGATGAAGCCCATATGTACCGTGGCTCAGCTGGTGGGGAGGTTTCCCTTTTAGTTCGTAGAGTATTACATAAGTTAGGGATCAGGCGTAGTCAGGTACAATTTATTCTTACCAGTGCCAGTGTACCGCCGGGAAAAGACCAGGAAGAGGCAATATACAAATTTGCCTGCGATTTAAGTGCGCAGAGGAAAAGTGGAAATAGATTTGCATTAATTAAGGGAAAAGAAGAAGAGATTCAGATAACAGGTAAAGAGTTTGCCCCATCTGTTCTGGAAAATTATGATATGGACGCATTGCAACGGGATTGGGACGAGAGACATATAGCCATTTTAGATTTTGCAAAACGAATAGGTATTTCTGTACCCAACAAGTTTGAGGATGAAAAATTGGTTGAATCATGGCTGTATGAATGTCTACGTTTATACAACCCTATGTTGCGGATCATGAAAGAGACTCGTGGCCATGCAGTTAGTTTTCAAGATCTGGTGAATATTGCGTTTCCAGAAAGCGATTCATCTATTGCGGAAAAGGCAACCAGTACATTGCTTGCGATTGCTCCGTTGGCAAAGAATATAGAAGGGAAGGCTTTGTATCCTGCCAGGTTGCATATGATGTTCCGAGGATTGCAGGGAATTTATGCTTGTTCTAATCCCTCCTGTACACAAAAGAGCCATGAGGATACAGAACTTGGACTGGGACGCGTTTACTTGCGCAGACCTGGAACGCGCTGTAAATGTGGAGGCATGATATATGAACTGATGAATGAGCGATCTTGTGGTGCATTGTTTCTGCGAGGTTTTTTGGATGTATACCAATATGAAAATCCCTTTGTATGGAATGAGCCGGGGATTCAATTTGCGGATAGCTTGAAAGAAGTGCTTTTTTATCCAATTCCTCAGGATGGCAGTTTTAAACGAACGGGAAAAACACAAACAGCATGGCTTAATTCTATGACTGGGCATCTGGATAAATTTCATGAGAAAACAGATGGAGATAATTACTTTCTTGAGGTAGCATATTGTGATGTGGAGATTAAAGGAAGACCGGATTTATGGACTTTCAAAACATGTCCGAAATGTGATAAAATGCGATTTGAAGCAACAGATTTTGTTACGAAAGGAAATGAACCATTTTTTAATTTAGTATCTGAACAGTTTTATGTACAGCCCCCTGTTTCTAAATATAAAGAACTGGTAAATGAAGGCCGGAAGGTTTTACTGTTTTCAGACAGTAGGCAACGTGCTGCTGTCCTAGCGAGGGATTTAACTCGTGCTTCAGACGAATGGGCTATGAAAAAGGCATTAACAGTTGCAGCGAGTGAGCTTCAGGAATGGGCTGCTCAAAATAATAAAGTACCAACTTTGGATATTTTATATCCTGTTTTCTTAAAGGTTGCCTATCAGAATGGACTTAGTTTTTTTTATGGAAATAATGAAAAGGAACTATTGGAAGATTTGGAAAAGATGAAGAGACTATATGAGAAAAAGAAAGAAAAAATAAATTATAATATTGTTAAGAAAACGCATTTTAAGCATAAACCGGACCAGTATTATGAACATTTGTTGCGGCAGTTGTGCAGTAGTTTTCGCTCTTTGACAGATGCTGGATTATGTTGGATCGAACCATGTGACATCGGTAATGATATATTTGATGAAATTGAAGAGGAATTAGAATCAGCACAGGTCGAGATGTCTTTGGATGAGTTTAAGGCCCTGTTTGCTGCTTGGGCGATGGAAATCATGACATCACAGTATGCTGTTGGTTCTGAGATTGACAATAAAGTGCGAAAAGATATTACAGTGTACCCACGATTGGGAATTCAGGATGAAAATAAATTGCCTACAAGAATCAGTAAAATTCTAAAAGCACAAGGATTTTCAAAGGAACAAATTGACATTTTGGCTAGACAACTGGGGAGATATCTTGCGAAAGGTGACCATACATCTGCTATGTTTCTAAACCTAGAGATGATAATGTTACGTTTTGGCGAAAAACATGAATGGTACAAATGTCCACGCTGTAGTGGAGTATTTCCATTCACATTATGGGGAAAATGCGCACATTGCGGTAATGGAGTTCCTAGAGTGATGACACAGGAAGATTTTAAAGGGGTAAATTTTTGGCGTGCGCCTGTTTTAGGAGCTATACATGGTGATCCACAGGTACATATGACTCGTATCAATACAGAGGAACATACGGCGCAGCTTTCCCATAAGGATCAACAACAAAAAACATGGTCAACTACGGAAGACTTTGAAATGAGGTTCCAAAATGTCCATGTGGATAATGATCGTCCAGTAGATATACTGAGTTGTACTACTACTATGGAGGTAGGGATTGATATAGGTTCTTTGACTGCGGTAGGCTTGAGAAATATTCCACCCATGCGAGAAAATTACCAACAGCGTGCGGGACGTGCAGGCAGGAGAAGTGCTGCTATATCTACAATTGTTACTTATACGGATAACAGACCTCATGACAGTTACTACTTTCATAATCCCGAAAAAATTATATCTGGTGTTCCAAGAACACCTTGGATTGATGTTGACAATAAAAAACTGGCATATCGGCATTTGAATGTGATCTGTGCCACAGAATTTTTTGACAGGATGGTGTCAGGTGCTGATGAAGCGCATATCTGCAGCTTTTTTCAGACTGAATATGATAATTTTAGAAATTTTATCAGTATGAAGGAAGAACGTGATTTTGATCTGGAGACGCTTATTCCAGAGGGTGTCTGTTTTAGCATTAAGCACTTAACAACAATTTCTTGCGCAAAATGGCAAAATTTTTGTATTGAGCTTTTCCGGTTTATCCGGGTTAGGGAATATAAAAAGGAAATATTGGATCAGTTGGAGAAACTGAAAAAGAGGATAGAGGAATTCCCAGATGAGTATAGGAATGATGATAATCAGGAAAAGAGTGTTCTAGATACCTTTCTTGAAAGTGGAATTTTTCCGACATATTCTTTTCCTAAAGACATTATAGGGTTCTATGTAGAAAAAGAAAATGGAAAATCTATTGATCAAAAGCCGGAACGTGCTTTGGATATGGCGATCAGCGAATATGCTCCAGGGAGATTGGTAGTGATTAATAAGATTACTTATAAATCAGGTGGTATTTACAGCTTTCATTCAAAGTTTCGCCCAGAGGAACAGGAACATCCTGCTAGCCCCTTTTTTGATAGTAAAAACACGGAGTATTTTAAAGATCTGTATTACTGTGATGATCCGGCTTGCAACTGGATGGGATTGGCGTATCAAAGCCAATGTCCGTTTTGTGGTAAGGCGGAAATTCGGTCTCAAAAGATGTTAAAACCGTGGGGGTTCGCGCCTATTAATGGGACAAGTGTCAGAGAAGCAGAAGCAGAAGCGGAAATGTCTTATGCAGAGGAACCTTGTTATTCTATTACACCAAAAGAAAGTGAGATGGAGATTTTGGGTTGTTTTGATAATCTGCGTTATTCAAAAAGATCCAATGATCCGTTGATTATTTTGAATAAAGGACCAAAATCCAAAGGATTTATGGTTTGCATGGATTGTGGGGCAGCAATTCCAGGAGATGACGAAAGACTGATTCAAAAGATACATAAACCATATCTTCATCCATATATAAATTACAGCTGTCATCATCCGAGCGGACGTGTCATAAATACTTACTTAGGAAACCAGTTCAGGACAGATATGGTGGTGTATGAAATTTCACTCAATGCAGAACAAATAAATATAAGCGCTGGTGGGCTTTGGATACGAAGGGCTGGTCAGACTTTAGCAGAGGCAATGACTTTGGCAGGAGGTCGGCTACTGGATATCGAATTTAATGAAATCAAAAGTGGATATCGATTACGATATTCTGAAGATGGATTTAAGGCATATGTGGATATCTTTTTGTTTGATAGTCTATCCAGTGGTGCAGGATATTGTTCAGCACTGGCAGAAAGAACAGAGGATTTAATGAGAGAAACAAAAAGAATTCTAGAAAACTGTCCTGCAGGATGTGATAGTGCTTGTCATGAATGTTTAATGCATTATTGGAATCAGCGTGCTCATGCTTATCTAGATCGTTTTGCGGCATTAGAACTTTTGGACTGGTGTGAAAGTTCCAGTTTGCCTCCGGAATTATCTTATGATCAACAAGACGAGCTACTCAGACCTTTAAACGTTTTGGGAGCAGAATATAAAATTGTTGGTAACGGAATGCAACATTTTGTGGAAAAGAATAATAAAAGAGTACGGATTGTTGTCTATCCTGCAATGTGGAGTGAACATAGCATTTTACTACCAGATAAAACAATTACCATAGCGGATAAACTTCTCAAGTATGCATTGCCAAAAGTTGATGAGTTGATTCGACAAAATTAAATAGTATGTAGAAAATGGAGAGACATTGAAAAATGTGATGTCTCTCCATGTAAGTAAAAAATTTATCCTGGTGGTAGAGACTGTAAAATAAACTGTGTATTGTCGTAAATTGGTATGTAAAATCATTTTTTTTCGACATTGTCAAAATCATTTTTTAGTGCCGAATTTTTACATTTACCGTTATTTTTCGACGCTAGTTTAGTTCCCTTTATATGAATAGTATTGCCATTTTCTGGTGATACTATTCATTCTATTTTTCCTCTATTTTCCATTTCTTAGCATTGTTTCATAGGAGTCCAGCCGGACGTTATCCAGGTAGACTTTTTTGATCTCACTTTCCGTATAAAAATCATACAGCATCTCCATCAGTATACTTAAATATTCCTCAGACATTTCTTGCCCTTCATATTCCATGATCCGATAGGCCACACAGGCATACGCTCTGGAAGATTGATGTGTCATGGCATTGTTTCCTTTACTGTTGATTTCCGTGTTCATTCTCTATTCTGATCATAAACTATGAAACCCCAATAGGTGGTTTCCTTTGTGGTATTCCCTTCTTTTCCCCTCATTGGATTTCAAAGGGAATTGGTTCATTACCATTTTTTTCGATATATTTCTGTGATTCTTGCCAAAAGCCCTTCTGTCCTATGAATTCCTCCAGGTAAAACAGTTTTCTTTCCAGTTCCCGTACCCTGTCTTTTAGTATTTCAATGGTGTATTCTTCTTCCTCGTTTTCTTCTTCCGGCCATCCATAGTATTCTAATACAAACTTTCTTGCTTCTTCATTTCCCATACCGGCTGTTGCTTTGCGTAGTGCCTCCTCTTCCCTGTATATGTCAAGAAAATCAATGGGGCGGTTCCCATCGCCAACAGCACAGCATGTATTCTCATGTACGCTATATCCAGCTTCTACCCATTTATGGAGCTCTTTTCGTTCCTTTTTTGTCATGGGCGTTATTTTTTCATATTCCTTCAATTCCTCTTCCAGAAATCGTTTTCGTTCCCTGCTGATCTCCATTTCATACACCTTTCTACTTTGACTTATCCCTCTTTTTAGTTATTGCCGTCTTTACGGTTCTTATGCATGAAATGCGTATGCATAAGAACCGTAAAGACAGCATAGGGATCGTCAAGGGATAAGAACAACGCTGCTGTGATTTACAGCCTCGCAGTATTTCCGCTTTCGCCAGTTCAGGCGATTCTGGCCCTGTCACCAAATTCAATGACAAACTGACCATAATGTTATTCGTTAGTTTATCTGAACCAAAATCCCTTCTTTTTCTTCAAATTAAATAAGATACAGGATGCCTCAATCTGACGCATTTTCCGTCAGATTATTTTATCTCTGTATCTTTTATGTTATCATTCCTTTTGATACACGAAAAAAAGGCTGGAACCCCAACCGTCCAAAGTTTGTGTTCCAGCCCTCACCATACCACGGCGGATATATCCGCCATAGACAAAGTTATGATAACAATAATCACTGAAGAATGCAACGAAATTTCACAAAAGTTTTATGATAATGCCATGGATTCCATCCAGATATGTCAGCTGGAGTGCACCTGCGGCTGCTCCGGCTGCCTTGTGGGACACGGACAATATACCCGTTCCATCAAAACAGCACTTGGAAAGATCCCTCTATTGATCCGCCGGGTGCAGTGTGACATCTGCTGTACCACCCATGCCCTGCTCCCCTCCGGCATCGTCCCTTACTCCCAGGTTCCCTTGGCCGAACATGCCGCTATTGCAGCTTCCTTTGAGAACGGAGGCAGGGGCATGGAGGTGATGGAAGCAGACCCGGAGCTTTCTCCCAGCCAGGTTTTCTACATCCTCTCCCTCTACATCCGTTTCTGGCGCCAGCGCCTGCTGAGCGAGCGTCTGGAACTTTCCCCCGCACATGCCCTGACACAGCCCTGCCTGCGCCTCTTCGGCCGCCAGTTCATGCAGATAAAAAATACCAGAAATATCCTTTTTGTTCCACCTACATAACTTTGGGTGACTTCCCTGCCTGCCTCTTTTATTATGAGGAAAAAACTAAAGGAGGTTTTATACAAATGGAACAGGAATACAGACATGCTATCGCCCTGATGCGTTACTCGGCCATCGCACCGCTCATCCCAGGTCTGCCGGAAGGATATAAAAACCTGACAGACTATCTGAATGAGGCATCCCGCAAGGGGCTCGTGCATCCGGACGGGGAAGTGAAAAATTATGCGCCCAAAACTCTGTATAAATGGTATTTCAACTACAGGAAAGGGGGATTCGATGCCCTGATGCCTTCCGGACGCAGCGACTGCGGAAAACCCAGGAAGCTGGACGATGACCTGAGAGAGCGGATCGCATACCTGAAAGGCCGCTACCCCCGTATGAGTGCCGCCGCCATCTTCCGGCAGCTTAAGGAGGATGGCAGTATAAAAAACGGGGAGGTCTCGGAATCTACCGTGAACCGGTACGTGAACAGCCTCGCCCTGGAAGCGGAGGCTTTGCCCATGCAGGACATGCGCCGGTATGAACGTCCACACATCAATGAAGTCTGGTGCGGGGACTCCAGCGTCGGTCCATATCTGAAAACACCGGACGGCAGGAAGCGCAGGGTATATGTGATCGCCCTGATCGACGACTCCAGCCGACTCGTCACCGGGGCGGGCGTATTCTTTGAGGATACCTTTGCAAACCTGATGTCCGTCATGAAGGGAGCTGTGGCAAAGTACGGTGTCCCGCGGATGTTCAATTTCGATAATGGCAGCGCTTATAAGAACAAACAGATGGAACTGCTGGCAGCACGTATCGGCACCACCATCAACTACTGTAAACCCTACACTCCGACGGCGAAAGCCAAAGTAGAGCGGTGGTTCAGGACCATGAAGGATCAGTGGATGGCTTCCCTTGACATGCGGGACTTCCCTTCCCTGGATGCCCTGGGCGGCAGTCTCCTGGCCTACGTCCGCTCCTACAATCTTTCCCCCCATTCCTCCCTCAAAGGGAAATCCCCCCAGGAACGCTTCTTCTGTGAGCCGGGGATGGTACGCCGCCTTTCGGAAGAAAAACTAAGGACAGACTTCCTCCTGGAGTTTTCCCGCAGGGTGTCCGCCGACAGCGTGGTCTCCATCGGAAATGTGGAGTATGAAGTGGATATGCGTTTTGCCAGACAGAGAATAAGACTGCGCTGCTCACCGGATATGGAAGAAGTATACGCAGCACAGCCAGACGGGGGGCTGATCCCGGTGCGGCTCCTGAACAAGCAGGAGAACGCCTCTGTGAAGCGGGAGAAACTCCTGCTTTCCGAAAGGGGTGAGCAATGATGGACGTTTCCCGTTTCGGAATGGAATATAATCCTTTCCTCAAGAATTCCAAAGAGGTCCTGGTAGAGACAGCACAGTACCGGGAGGCCCTTTTCCGCCTCTCTTACCTGGAAAAAACAAAAGGCTTCGGCCTGCTCACGGGAGGACCCGGCCGCGGCAAAACCACGGCTTTGAGGGGATGGGCCGCCTCCCTGAATCCTTCCCTTTACAAGGTGGTCTATTCCTGCCTCTCCACCCTCACCGTGACGGATTTTTACCGCAGCCTCACCGAGGCCCTGGGAGGGCAGCCCTCCTTCCGCAAGCCCGATAACTTCCGCTCCATCCAGGAGGAGATAAAGCGGCTGTCCCTGGAAAAGAAGAAGACGCCTGTCATCATCATTGATGAGGCCAACTATGTCAGCAACGGCATCCTGAACGATTTAAAGCTCCTCTTCAACTTTGAGATGGATTCAAAGGACCGTGCCGTGATCCTCCTGTGCGGCCTTGGCCAGCTGAACAACACCCTGCGCCTGTCCGTCCACGAACCCCTGCGCCAGCGGCTGGTGATGAACTTCCACATGGAGGGCATGACGAAAGAGGAAGGGCGGGAATATATCCGGACAAAGCTTCATGGCGCTGGATGCAGCCATACTGTTTTTGAGGATGCTGCTGTCGAAGCGATCCTGAACGCCTCGGATGGGACACCCCGCATGGTAAACCGTCTCTGCAGCCAGAGCCTTCTGTGTGCAGAGGCAAAAAGGCGGGATCTGGTAGATGCGGACGCAGCCATGCAGGCTATCAACGACTGCGAGCTGGGATAGGGGGTGCAGCATTATGAAGAAAAAAAGACATCGCTTACAGCGGGAGCTTAAGGCCGTCGAAAAAATCTATGCCGGAACACTTGACTGGCTGGAACAGGGAGAACTGTATTCCTGGGTGGAGGCCGGCAACAGCCCCTTCACAAATCCGGAACAGATCATTCATGAGGATGGCACTCCTTTTGACTTTATTGAATGGTACCGCAGTGCGCGGTGGGTCACGGTCACAGAGACTCCGGCAGTGGAAGTGTCTGACAAGGAACGGTTTGATTTCTATACGGACACAAAGACGGAGCAAGGCTCCCTGGAAGAAACCAGAAAGTTCCTCCGGGATGCCCAGAGTTTCCTGGGATGTGAGATCCTGGCCCTCATGGGTTTCTTAAAAGAGAAAGGGCTCTTGTATGAATATCTACGATATAAATATAAAGCTCATGCTTGCCAGATAGAAGAAAAGGAACTGCCATTTTCATAAGATGATACAGAATACTCCTGCGCAATTAATTTGCATGGGAGTATTTTCGTTCTGGCAATGTGCAGAAGCGTTTCCGGATAATGTGGCTGGAGAACTACATCAATTTTTTATGGTGCTAAAATAATCTGAAGATTGGCTGCTCTTTTAATCTGGAAAACAACACCATAAGTCTCTCCCCAGTCACGGTATGGCATGGACCATTTTTTTATAATATCTCTTGTAGACAGGTATAATGTTTTTCTCAAAGCCTCGTCATTGGGAAAGAGTGCTTTGCTCTTTGTAACCTTGCGCAGTTGTCGGTTAAACCCTTCCAGAGTGTTCGTGGTATAGATCAATTTGCGGATCTGGTGCCCATAACAGAAATAAGTGGAAAGATGCTCCCATTTATCCAGCCAGCTGTCCAGGACTACAGCATATTTTTTCCAGGAATCCATCATTCCCTCCAGATTGCGCATTGCAATCTCTTCGCTTTCTGCCCCATATACACGTTTTAAATCTCTCATAAACGCCTTCTGGTCTTTATAAGCAATATATTTTAGTGTATTGCGGATCTGATGGATGATACACAATTGGATCCGGGCTTCCGGAAATACGGTGTGGATTGCATCCGGGAATCCTTTCAAGCCATCCACACAGGCAATCAGGATGTCAGAAACTCCTCTGTTTTTTAACTCATTGCATACTTTCAGCCAGAACTTCGCCCCTTCATTCTCACCGATCCATATCCCCAGGATATCTTTATAACCGTCCCCATTGATTCCCAACGCAACATAGGCCGCTTTTGTCAGGATCCTTCCGTCTTCGCGTACTTTAAAATGGACGGCATCCAGAAACACGACGGGATAGAACGAATCCAGTGTCCTGCAGTACCATTCTTTGGCCTCTTCCATCACTTTGTCCGTGATATTGGAAATGGAGCCGGCTGAGAGCTCTATCCCATAAAGGGTCCGCACATGTTCCGAGATATCCCGGACAGACATTCCTTTTGCATACATCGAAATGATCTGGGATTCCAGCCCTTCTTCGACAACTGCACGGCTCTTTATGATCTCCGGCTCGAATCCCGGTTCCCGTGTCCGTGGTACGTCGATCCCGATATTTCCATAAGCTGTTTTGATCGTCTTAGGGCTGCTCCCATTCTTAGAGACCTTATTTCCTTTGTCCCTGGCATCTGCGATATATCCATTTACTTCCTTACGGAGTACTTGTTCCACGGCATCCTTGATTACTTTTTGTATCAATCCATCTGGGCCTGTGATATCCTCCATTGTGTTACATTTTGCGATTTCTTCCTGATAGTCAATTTCCTGTGACATCGTTGTTTCCTCCTGAAATTTTTTTACCAATTTCTTCCAACTAATCACAGTATTGTCGAATCCATAATGTATTATACAAAAAGTGGGTGTGTCGAATAATCTGTGATGTCTTACACAGTTTATTTTACACACCCTGGTGGTAATTTCGAAATAGTGAGCACTTGTTTCTCATTTAGTCTTCGAATAAGTAATTCCTCCATTTGGATCGATTGGTTGATTTTCTGAATTTCCGGATGGTTCTCTGGAACGAAGCCATTTAGCATAGCCTGCCTTGCCTTTCGGTAATGCTGCAGACTATCTTCTGGGAGCCTTTTTGATTCTATGGCAGCAAGTGATTTATAAAGCTGTGCCAGAAACAGATTCATACCATCAATCTTTTTCACAAAACGTATCATGGCGAATAAGCGTTTTCGAGCTTCTCGCCAATTTCCGCTTGCAGCAAGCAGTTGAGCATAGGAAAGCCCTTGTACAAGTGTATCATGGGAAGAAATCGTTCCGTATTTCTCGCGAACTGAGATCGCTTCTTCGATAACCGAAAGTGCTGCATGTACATCTCCCAATGCAAGATATGTCTGCCCAAGATTATTTTTCAAATTTGATACCAGGTCAGCATTTACCGGGTGAAACGGTTCAAGTAGTTCCAGTCCATGAAGATAATATTGTTTTGATTTTTGGTAGTTGCCGCTTACATATTCAACATATCCTGCATAACAGTCATAAATGGCGGTATGACGCGCATTTTCCCCATAATTCGGCATATTTTTCATGAGATTAAGAACTATTTTAATAGCTTCCATACGCCCGTATTTTGCCAGATATGACAACGTAGTATCCATAAACAGTGTAGCAGATTCCGCATCATCCAGCTTTATATTGCGGTAAATGCTTTCTATTGTATTCAGCAATGCATAGTAGTAAGGTACATCCATGCCATACACAATACAGTTCTCAAAAATTCCTTTTAACAGATCCGCACATTTTGTAATAGACGGGACGGTTTCGGTTAAAAGGACCTCATGGAGATAGGGATGCAGTAAAATTTGATTATGTACCGTATCTTCCTGTATCCATCCATATTCTACCAGATTATTCGTAGTGTTCCAATCCGATTTCCCTTGCCATGTATGGAAAAGCACTTTAGAGATTCCTTTTTTCGGCATGAGCACCATGTTTCTGAGCGTGTCAAGAGCATCCGGTGATAATCTTTGTATTTGAAATAAGGTTTGAATATGCTGATAAAGCCTTTGTTTGTGCGATACGTTATCTTTGGTTAGGACTACTTTATTCGGATTCGTCAGGCTTAGTCCTTCTGTACGCAGTGCTTGAAGGAAATCTTTGGTCTCCATGCCGGATGCAGTCAGTGTTTTCGCTGCCAACTCCACAGTTAAAGTGTGCCGGTATACTTCCTCAATGATCTCTACAATTATGTCGGGATGCTGCTTTGTGCTGGGAGCATAAGCGAAAAATAACTGTTTCAAATCTTCTATATTTTCCATCTCATTGACTTTATAACAAGTTGTATCCGCAATATGGCTTCTGGTAGTTGCCAATACTTGAAAAGGCATGGATAGAAATGTATGAAACATTTCCTCATCTTCTGGGACAGAATTAAAATTATCAAGGATTACAAGGGCTCTGCTGTCCAGACATTTGAAAAAACGATAATGATTATGAAAACGTTCATCTTCCGACATTTCCAGTGAATCATCTATAAAATCCATTTCCAGAATTGTCCTTCTTAGATTTTCCTGATACTTCAGATATAATACATTGGAATACTGATTTTTGTGACGAGTTGCGTAGTATTTCGCAAGTTCAGATTTCCCAATTCCGCCGATCCCTTCCAGAAAAATACAGTGTTCATTCTGCAGCAATTCTTCGATTTTTTTCAGTTCACTTTCTCTTCCAACAAAATTACGGGTTACTGAGGGAAGACGGCAATCTAATAGATAATCCGATAATATCAATTCTGTTCCTGTAGCTTTTTTGCTCTTGGGAATGAAATTTCTTGATAAAGCAAATAGCAGACAGCTGGATATAAATTCAACAGCATTCGCATATTGAGTAGACAATTCCTGCTTTTTTGCTTGCGAGATACTAATGTCATTCCACAGAATACGGTAAATCTGTTCTTTTGCATAATTAACATCAGACAGTTCATCAAATATGATGTTCAGTGCTTCTTTTAATTCTGCTGAGCCGGAAAGCGTCTGATACAGGTAAATAATATCCTTTGGTACATTTCTTTGACCACTCATGATCTTGCTGATTTCCGGATCTTCGGGAACAGTTAATTTGATATCAGTTTGTTGAAAAGCATATTGAAAGAGGCAGGAATAATATTCTGTCTGTGACAGTGCTCCAATCATTCGGTTATCCAATATAATCTTCGATATAGAAGAAAAATCTAATCTGTCTCTCAAATTTAATTCAATCCTTTTTTGCCAATTCTATGCCAAGTCGCTGCCATTCAGAAAAACGCCATGGTTTTGTATGATGAAACTGTGACAAGGCTTCTTGAAAAATTATAGCTGATACAGCCGGATTTTTCAAGCGAGTGTCGCACCTGACAATCA
>ERZ808051.294-NODE-294-length-61637-cov-10.555101_pt1 | contig 61637 bp, 55 predicted proteins | sample MGYA00380199_ERZ808051 | MGnify/ENA primary metagenome ERZ808051 (study PRJEB31490, sample SAMN06133391) | mouse gut metagenome | isolation source: J11 | host: mice | place: China: Chengdu | collected 2015-05 ... | reverse complement strand
GCCTCCCGTAGGAGTTTGGGCCGTGTCTCAGTCCCAATGTGGCCGTTCACCCTCTCAGGCCGGCTACTGATCGTCGCTTTGGTGGGCCGTTACCCCGCCAACTGGCTAATCAGACGCGGATCCATCGTATACCACCGGAGTTTTTCACACTGTTCCATGCGGAACCGTGCGCTTATGCGGTATTAGCACCTATTTCTAAGTGTTATCCCCCTGTATACGGCAGGTTATCCACGCGTTACTCACCCGTCCGCCACTAATCCATACATCACTAGGTTTCAATATGGATCCGTTCGACTTGCATGTGTTAGGCACGCCGCCAGCGTTCATCCTGAGCCAGGATCAAACTCTCATGTTAAGATTTGATTCCTGCACCAGTCAGACTGGCTGCAGAAAACTGTGTTTTCTGTCTTTCATCCGTTGTGATCTTCATCACATTTACTTTTAAAGGTTTTGTTCTCTGAACAATTCTACTGCATCATCGTGACGCATTCCCCCTGACGAGGCTTTATCACTGATGCATTCTCTTTAGAATTTTCAGGGTTGCATTACTGTTCATTTGTCAAGGTACTGATTGTTTTGCTGCTTGTCTGATTCGTGACAGCTTAGTTAGCTTATCACAAGTTTTTGCATCTGTCAAGCGTTTTTTTATTTTTTTGAATTGACTTTTTCTTTTCGGATTATATCTCAAATCCAAATCGCCAAGATCATCAATATCGTTCTTACCGTATTTCTCGGCGACGAAGATTATCTTACCACGTCATTTTCCATATGTCAACAACAAATTTCATTTTTTTCCATAATTTTTTCTATTTTTCTCATCAGGTGTCCATTTCCGCCGTTTTTGCACCAAATACAGGATGCATAGAACAATGCGCTCTATGCATCTGCCCCCATGCATCCTGCACGTCATTTAATATCAGGAAACCGGATCTGCATCTGACGGACAGCCTTTCAGTCTGTCCACCTCTGTCCCTACGGTGTCCTTATCGATGCGTTCGAACAGGATCCGGATCTCCGGCAGGCTATAGCCTCCCGGGACTTCATGGATCTGCCAGTTTTTGTCCAGGTTGAGCCATTCACAGATTTTATCTGATGAGAATGGAAGAAACGGGCTCAACAGCACTGCCAGGTTCGCAATGATCTGCACACATTGATATAATGTGTTTTGACACGCGGCATGATCCGATGTCCTTGTGATCCACGGTGTCTCCGTATCAAAATACTTGTTCGCGCGGCGCACAAACACAAAGATTCCATCGATTGCATCTTTAAACGCTCCTCTTTCGATCAGATCACCTGTCGTCCCATACAGACATTCGATCGCCGAACCGATTGCCGGATCCACCCTGCCGTCAGGCACAATGCCGTTCCAGTACTTTCTGATAAAAGAGAGAGACCGGTTTACAAAATTGCCGTACGCGCCGAGCAGTTCCCCGTTGTGGCTGTTGACATACTCCCGCCAGGAAAAATCCGCATCTTTTTTCTCGGGTCCGTTTGCGATCAGAAAATATCGTATGGAGTCCGGATTATATTTGTCCACGATATCCCTTGCCCAGATCGCATAGTTTTGACTTGTGGAGATCTTTCTGCCCTCAAGCGTCAGATATTCGCTGGAGACGATCTGGTCCGGAAGATGCCACCCGCCGCCGTTTGCGATCAGCAGAGCGGGCAAAATGATCGTGTGGAATGGTATATTGTCCTTTCCATGCACATAGTAGTGTTTCGCGTGTTCGCCCCACAGTTTCCCAAAATCCGCCTCTCTCTCCTCCGCTGCACATTTACTGGCAGACAGATATCCCAGTACATTTTCTGCCCAGATATAGATCGACTTTCCCTCATAACCCTCCAGCGGAACGTCGATCCCCCATTCCAGATCCCGCGTCAGCGCCCGGTCCCGCAGCCCCTCATCTAGATAGCGGTTTGTGAATGCAACAGCATTTTTCCGCCAGGAACCTGCGCTGTCAGCCAACGCCCGCAGCTCCTTCTCCAATCTCGAGATGGCTATATATAAATGTTTCGATCTCCTGAACGCCACAGCCCTGCCGCAGATGGCGCAGACCGGCTCTATCAGATTTTCCGGCTCCAGCACGGTGCCGCAGTCGTCACACTGATCGCCTCTCGTCTCCTTTCCGCATGTCGGACAGATCCCGGTGACAAATCTGTCTGCCAGAAAACTGCGGCACTTTTCGCAGTATGCCTGCAGAGTCTCCTGCTCGTAGACCAGATCGCTCTGATACAGGCGTGCATGGAACGTTCTGACAAAGCTTTTGTGCCGCTCGTCAGAAGTTTTGATGTAGCAGTCATAACTGAATCCCAGCTTCTCGAAGCACCGCACAAATTCCTCGTGATATATTCCGCTGATCTCCTGCGGCGTCCTTCCCTCTTTTTTTGCCCTGACTGCCACCGGCGTGCCGTGACAGTCACTTCCTGACACATAGTACACCCGATCCTGGCACGCCCTGTGATACCTTGCCAGCACATCGCCCGGTAACAGTGCTGCTATATGTCCGATGTGCAGTGAACCGTTTGCATACGGCCACGCACCTCCGATCAAAATATCTCTCTTCATTTTCATCTACCTCATTTCCTCATTGTGACCAATCGTGACCGACCGTGATCGGTCGTGTGCGCATCAAAAAAGCCCTCCTCTCTGAAAAATTTCTTTTTCAGGGACGAGAGCTCACGCTTCGTGTTACCACCCTAAATTCACCTGTACCTCACGATAAAGGCCTTATCAACTACGGATGAGAAATGATTCATCGATAGTCTATCACTGTAACGGGTGCACCCGTCGCAGCCTTGGCGCGATCGCGCTTCGGTGCGCAGCTCCGAGACCATTTTCAACCGTTCCTTCCATGCCTGCTCCCACCAACGCAGGCTCTCTGTGATGTACCTAACAGTCTACTCTTCTCTTCACAGCCTTTCGGTTATCATACCACAGTAAAACGGATCCTGTCAATCTCCCTTGTACTTTATCACGAACCGGTTTTTCAGTCTCAGAAATTCCCTCAGCTGCATCAGCGTGTAGAACAAAAGCGCCCTGGCTTCGAACTCCTCCCTGCTCTCGGGGAGTTTCTCCTGTTTCATCTCCGCGAGCATTTTCTGCAGTCGCTCCAGCAATCCCTCCACATCATTTTCCCTGTGATACTGCATCTGGATCTCCTCGAAAAAGTCGGCGACCGGCATCGTCTGGACAGGGAGCATCTTCATCAGGACAATACTGTCGTAGATGTTGCGGAGAACCCTGCTCTGATTTTCCCGCATCCTGATATAGTCTAGTTCATAGGAGGTCTGGCTCCAGAGCGTGTTGTTCCAATTTCTGAGTGCGCATTCCTTTGCAGCGCAGATCTTGTCCTCAAGACGCACAAAGCAGTCGGAACTGTACCCGGTCTTGTCCGCACGCCTGAGATTTTCTGACATTCTGTGGACGATCCCCCGGATCTCGTCATCAACCTGTCTTGAGAGCCTGTCGAACTCGACTTCCTTTTTCCTCAGATGGAGATTGATCAGTATGCCGAAAAACGTGCCTACGACAAACAACAACACCTCATTTATGAGCATTTTGGCGCCGAAATCCTGCTCGGAGAGAAAATGCGAGATCAGCACGGAGTCCATGGCGATCGCCTCACCCCAGCCTGCACTGAGACACAGCAGCGCAAAGAAAAAGAGATAGATGATAAACGCGCTGACGCGATACCCCAGCAGGGTGTAGCACAAAAAAGCCATCACCAGCGCACACAAAAAAGCCAGTCCTCTGTTCCTGGCGGTCTTTAGCGTCTCGCGCTTGGTATTCTGTATGCTGAGGACAGTGATGATCCCCGCTGTGACGGCATATTTCAGCCCCAGCAGATTCGCTGTCAGTATCGACAGCACCGCTGCCAGGGCGATCTTAAATGCCTTGACGATGTGGAACCCTTTGATCCACTTCATCTTATGCCTTTATGAAGTCCATGATCTCCGACTTTTGTTTCGCGCCGATCGACTTTGCCGCGATCTCCCCGTTTTTGAACAATATGAGCGTCGGGATGGACATCACTTTATAATTGAGCGCAAGTGTATCTGCCTCATCCGTGTTCACCTTGCAGATCTTCACGTCCGTGACTTCCTGTGCGATCTCGTCGATGATCGGTGAGAGCATCTTGCAGGGACCGCACCACGGTGCCCAGAAATCCACCAGCACCGGAATATCCGATCTGAGTACCTCCTGTTCAAAGTTTGCCTCGGTCAAATGTACTACTGACATAATCAAATCCTTCCTTTCGTATCCTGTTTTTTCCTGCATTTTTGGAACGTGTTTTCAGAAACGTTCACTGCACCGGCGACGGCACAAAACGGCTGCACTGTTTTCGGTATTTATATAGTATACCATCTTTTGGTCAAAATAGTAAATAAATAATTGCGATTCTTTATGCAAACTTTTGTATGTTTTTCACTGCACATGTCATTCCATCACTCCGGCTTTGTTTTCCCCGTTCAGCGTCATTGCGATAATGTGCGCCATCGGATCACACGCGTTCATGGCTTCCTCGACCGTGTTGGTCTGCGATCCGAGTTCGATCAGTACACTTTTGGGTCTGTAATGCAGATTGTACCGATAACCTTTCAGATAAATGCGCCTGGTGAGTCCCGGATAGAACTCCTCGGCTGCGAGGTGCATCTGAAAGGCGAAGGACAAATTGTCCTGCACATACGGGTTTGGAAGATTGGTCAGTTCCCCCAGCGCCCTTGTGTAGCAGAGACCGTTGAAGAACATAAATCTCGCTGTCGGTCTGTCCTGTATCGTAGTGACCAGCTTGGTGTCGGGATTCGTCTGATCCCTGTGCAGGTCGATCATGACCTCGATGGTGGGATGCTCTGCAAGCACGCTGTCCAGGCCAGCCATGGCGTTTGAGTATGCGTTGTCCCTGCTCTCCACATCATACTCGCCTGTGTGATGGAGCACATTAAACCCATACTGCGTCCTCAGGATCTCGCACAAATGCTCTCCCACACCGACAATGGATGTCGACGGATCCCCCGGTATCGAATCTATGTATGCCTCCTGGGAATGTGTGTGATACACGAGTATCTGGACATTGCTGTTGTCCTGCTTTAATGTCGCGTCAAATCCCATGAGCGTGTCGTACTGAAGCTGGTCCGTTCTGATCTGTGTGGTCGCATCCTCGGCGTAGAATGCAGACTTGATAAATCCCGGCTCTGCCAGCTGCTGTTCCGAATACATTGCGACAGGTGCCTGTACCGGCACAAACGTTCCTGCCGTGTTTTCCGTCATCACAGACTGTTCCGGCTCCTGCTGTGTGTTTGTCACGCCCTCGCTGTGGCTTTCCGTATCGATCGCGTTTTTCAGACTGTTCTCGTATGCCAGACTGTTCTCGATCGCCGCACCGTTCTCGATCGCCAGGCTGTTTTCGATGGCTGCCATTTCCTCGATGGCTGACGGCTGTCTGTACTCCGTGATATTGCTGTCTTTTTCCGCCCCCAGAAACAGGCACATCTCCAGCGGCATATTTTTGATCATCTGATCCCTGATCTCTTTTATCGTATAGCCACTGCCGTTTGCATACAGTATATACGGTGTCGAGAATTGCACTCCCTGCCTCAGCATGGCGCTGCAGAGCCTTGCTCCCAGTGTCTCGTCATCCCCCAGACTATTCTCGATGTCATACGCGGCACGCATCAAAAGATGCACCAGAATCAGCAGGAAAACAGCCGCCACTATCCCCTGCTTTTTGACTTTTCGGCTAATATTCACAAGCTAACTCCCATCTGCCCGCCCTTGCGGGCACTGATATCAGTATCACTCCTCCTGCTCCATATCCAGGGCGATGTTGATCGCCTCCGACAGCGTGAAGCTGAGTCTTTTCGTAGTCTCGTCGATATTCTTTGCTGTTACATACATATTATGAAGCTGTGTGTCTGTACTATTCCTAAAATAATCGAGAGAGGCTTTTCCGCCATCGTATTCCTCCGACAATTTTTCCAGCGCATCCGAGACGATCGTCCCCGCATCCACCACCATGGGGATCCCGATCGCTATCACCGGTACGCCCAGGCTCTCCTTTGTGAGCGCATTTCTGTGATTGCCCACTCCGGAACCTGGGTGGATGCCCGTGTCCGTGATCTGCACGGTGCGGTTCAGCCGCCTGGTGCTCCTCGCAGCCAGTGCATCTATTACTATAACTATGTCCGGTGTCGTCTCCTTTATGACACCTTTTATGATCTCCGCGGTCTCCATGCCGGTCTTTGCCATCACCCCCGGCACAAGCGCGCTGATCTGGTGGATCTTCGACGCCCTGTACGCCTGTTTTCCATACTCCCGTATGATGTGTCTTGTGATGAATAGATTGTCGACCGTGCACGGACCGAGCGAGTCTGCCGTGACGTCGCGGTTCCCCAGCCCCACTACGAGTATCGCCTTCTCCTCCCGGTTGATATCCGGCAGAACGCTCTTGAGCTGTCTTGCCAGCTCCTCGGAAATCTCCCTGTGATAGTCCTCGTCGCTCTCCTGGAGAGCCGGCGCCTCCAGCGTGATGTATGTGCCCATGGGCTTTCCCATACTCTTAGCCGCATTCCTGCTCATGATCACGACTTTGGAGATGTGGACGTCATCCAGGACGTCATACTCGTCAATGGAGATTCCCCGCATCTGCCCTGAAGCCTGTTTTCTGACGCTCTCTGTCGCCTCCAGCGCCAAGTCCGTCCTTATCTGAAACTGCTGCATATATATTCCTCCCCGCCTGTTCACACTGATTCTGAACTATTGATTCTAAATAATATTGATATTTTTTTCATTTTTTTCAGGAATATGTATTGACATATCAGATTCCATAAATTACAATATATAAGTATGTTTCCATTAGTTCGTCCGTGTCCGGCTTTAATGAAACATCATACATGGAAATAAAAATCGGGAAAATGGGAGGTGACAAGCATGGCAAACATCAAATCTGCTAAGAAGAGAATCTTAGTCAACAGAACAAAGGCTGATAGAAATAAGGCTATTAAGTCTGGTGTAAAGACTGCGATCAAGAAGGTTTACACAGCTGTAGAGGCAAACGATAAGGAGGCTGCTGCTGCTGCTTTATTAAACGCGACAAGCGTGATTGATAAGGCTACAACAAAGGGCATATATCACAAAAATTATGCTTCCAGAAAAGTTTCTCGTTTATCCAAGGCTGTAAATCAGATGGCTTAAGCTTGAATATAGAATTGAATGCATAAAAATATGTAAATCGAGTAGGGGAATGACCTTCTCCACTACTCGCGCGCCGGGCACCCGTCAGCTTTTGCTGACATTCTTCCTTTGGGTGCCCGTGTGCATAAAAGAACAACCCATACCGTCATGTGGGTTGTTTTTTTGTCATGTCTCCATAATTTTCGTTCATCCAGTCGATCGCCTCGCCGAGTCCCGCCTCGCTGAATTCAAACAGTGCGGAGATCTTCTCCTCGTCAGGCGTCGCCTCAAATCCAAAAGGCTCGCTCCAGATATATACCTTGAGTTTTTTTTCATCGTCCACAGTCTCCTGGTGCAGCATAAAGCGCATTCCCCGGTGGCTGCCAGTGAAGTCCTCCTTTTTCACAAAGTTGAGCGACAAAAAGTCTTCCCTCGACAACATGCTGATACCTCCCTGCCCCCCTACAGCGAAACGTCTGTCTGCGCAAGCACTTCCAGAAGGGAGCCTGCAGGAGACACGTAGCGGTAAGACGGCTCGCTCTCCCCGTGAAAGACCGGGCTGCGGTTGATATAAAAGCCGTCGATCCCAGCCGCCTTCGCACCTGCCATATCAGACCGCAGCTCATTTCCGATCATGACGGACTGCTTCTTGTCGAGCTGATACCGCTCGCAGCACCTGTTGTAAAATGCCGGATCAGGCTTCATGCACCGCTCGTCGGAGGAGATCAGTATTCCGTCAAAATAGGGGAGCAGCCCTGTCAGCTCCAGTTCCTGCCAGGTGAAGCTTCTCTGTGCGTTGGACAGCAGATAGATCTTCTTTCCCGCCTTTTTCAGCCCCTCAAGACACGCAAGTGTATCCGGGAAAAGGCACAGATAGACGAGCGAGATTCGCCGGAAGCCGGCGCAGAGATACGCCGTCTGCTCATCCGAGATCTCATATCCGTTCGCGGCAAATACCTCGCGGAACACATCCTCTATCTGAATCTCAGGATTCGCAAATCCGCTGCTCTTCTCCGCTCTCTCCCTGTACGCCCTCTCCGTGGAAGTATACAGACCGTAAAAAAGTTTCCACTCAAAATGAAAGCCCTGTTTTCTGAGCCATTTCGCATACTTCTTGAAAAAATTCTTGCTGTATTCATCCGTGTGGATATCGATCAGTGTCCCATACAAATCAAATATATAATTCTGATACATCGCTAAACCTCCTTTAAAAACTGCTCATCCTCAAAATCAGGGATGAAACTTTCCTCTGCGGTATTGCCCTCCTGCACAAAGGCGTTTTCAACGCCCAATCCGATCGCATAGTCAACCACCTTGCTGTACTCCCTGCGCGTCACCCGCCTGCTGATCTCGGGATAGCCATCCAAACCGGCGGGCGGTGTATACTGGTTCATGATACTCATGTAAATGCCGTCCCTGTAGGTATCATACAGATACTTGATGACTTCCATGGAATCCCGGACATGCCCGGGCATGACCATATGTCTGACGATCACGCCGCGCCTCAACATTTTCTCGCCGAAACTCTGTCCTTCAAATACGGGCGCCCCCACCTGACGTGCCATCTCCGCGATCGCAAGGGATGCGCGCTCGAAATAGTCCGGCGCATTGGAATAGCGTGCCGACAGCTCGCTGCTGTGATATTTCAGGTCGGGAATATAGATATCGACAAGCCCCTCGAGCATCCGCACGGTCTCCACCTGTTCGTAGGCGGATGTGTTGTACACGACAGGGACAGAAAGTCCCGCTGACCTGGACATCCCCAGCGCCACTGCGATCTGCGGGACAAAATGTGTCGGTGTCACCAGATTGATGTTTTCCGCCCCTTGCCCCTGCAGCACGAGAAACAGTCTGGACAGCTGCGACGCCGAGAGCTCCCTCCCGCTGCCGCCCAGCGCGATCCTTCTGTTCTGGCAGAAAACGCACTTCAACGGGCATCCTGAGAAGAAAACAGTCCCTGAGCCTGTCCGCCCGCTGATGCAGGGCTCCTCCCACATGTGGAGCGAAGCCCTTGCCACTCTCACTTTTTCACTTTCACCGCAATATCCTCTGCTGTGCACTCTGTCCGTCCGGCACTGTCTCGGGCAGAGCACGCACGCTCCTGCTCCCTCCCGCATCTCTATGACTGTGCCTGACCGCCCATAAGCCATTTGTTCAGACACTTGTATACCTCCTCCGGCTCAATCGGTTTTGAGATATGTCCGTTCATACCGCACTTGTATGAATTCCGCACATCGCTCTCCAGGGCATTTGCCGTCATCGCTATGACCGGCAGCTCCCTGCAGTCCTTCCGGTCGATCTTTCTGATCTCCATTGCCGCCTCGTCACCTCGCATGACAGGCATGCTGATATCCATAAAAACCAGATCATAAGTTCCTTCCGCCGATTCCCTTATCATGTCGACAGCCTCCCTGCCGTTTGCCGCCTCATCGATGATCAGCCCGGTGTCCTCCAGAAAACCTTTCACGATCTCCATGTTGATGTGCTTGTCCTCGACAATGAGGATCCGTTTTCCGGGATATTTTCCCCTCGCCGCCGCGATCGCCGACTCGGTGCCCTCATCCTCGCCATCGCATACCATGAACGGGAGGGCTACCGTTATCTTCGTCCCCACATTGACCATGCTGTCGATCTTGATGTGACCCTGCATGAGATCCACAAGGTTTTTCGTGATCGCCATCCCGAGACCTGTCCCTTCTATTCGGTCCGACAGATCTGTGTTCTCGCGCTCAAAGGGATCAAAGACACGCTCCACAAAATCACTGCTCATACCGATGCCGTTATCGCGTATGATAAAGATGACCGTGCACTGCTTTTCCCTTCTCCCGGGCTGCTCGATCACTTCCATACTGATCCTGCCGTAAGCCGGCGTGTACTTCACGGCATTTGACAGGAGGTTGATGATGATCTGGCGCACTCTGATCTTGTCCATCCACACATATCTGTGGACGATCCTGTCGCAGTCGATCACTAAGATCTGTTGATTTTCCTCACAGCGGTTGCGGATCAGCAGTTCTATGTCCCCGATGAGCTTCACAAGGTCTTCCTTTTTGTCGCGCACTTCTATGACACCGCTCTCGATCTTATTCATATCAAGCACATCGTTGATCAGCGCGAGCATGTTCTGCGACGACAGGAGGATCGTGTTCAGGCACCGGTCTACCTCCTCCTCATCATCGATGTGTTTTCTAGCCATATACGCCATGCCCAGGATCACGTTCATCGGCGTCCTCAGATCGTGAGACATCGTTGAGAGGAACTTGCTCTTGGCATTGTTGGCGCTCTCCGCCTGCTGCAGCGCTTTCTCCAGATCCTTGCTCTTCTCCGCCAACAGCCTTGTCATCTCAAGTTCCTTCGCCTTTGCTTCCAGTTCCTTCTGCAGCTGCTCCGCCTTCCAGATCTCATGTTTCTTGAACTCGTCGATATTTCTGATCAGTATGACCATCTTGGGGCCTGACACGACATTTACCTTCGCATTGTACTGACGGTAATAATGGTATTCGCCTTCCTTGTCACAGATCCGGTATTCGCACTCTGCGCGCCCTTCCCTGTGAAACCGTTCGTCGGAAAGTTCTGTGAGAAATTTTTCCCGGTCGTCCTCATGGATGCACCCCAATATTAACTTCACCCAGTCGGAATAAATCCCTTTGTCAGGGAAATCCAACACATTTTCCAGCCGATGATAGCCGCACTCGTACCGGTCCGCCTCTATATCCCGGAAGGCAACCAGCGTGTAGATATCGTTCATCGCCTCAGCCGCAAGCACTTCGTTTGTCCTGATCTGCATCTCCGCAGTGTAATCCCTGAGCGCAAAGATCATTTTCTCATTGTTGTCCCCGTAGTCGGGAACCGGAAAGCACTCGAGCTTTTTCCACTTCTCATCGTATGATTTATAGATAAACTCTATTTTCTTGTCGCCGGACTCAAAGCGTCTCTTCAACGCCTCCGTGTCCAGCAGTTGTTGGAATCTCTCTCTGTATGGCGGTTTTGTCCAGGAGATGAGCGCCATCTCCATCAGCTGCGCGAAATCGCCTGTGAGATTCTTGATATAGTCGCCATGCCGCTCAGAGGAGCGGATGATCTCATAGGAGCCCTGGTCCAGATCGACCACATACACCTCAAAATATTCGCGGCTGAAATACATGAGCATCTCATCCCGCTGCCGCTGGTTGACCTCACTGATGTCCCACAGCGAATATACCCTGCTCTTCTGAAACGCGAGTATGATAATGCAGAGTATTATCAGTACCACGCATACCGCCTGAAAATACCAATTGATACTTAACAGCTCTGTCACCAACAATATACACACCAATATGAAAATCGCATTCGTGCCTGCCGCTTTACCTAACTTCTGTATCATCATTTTCATCTGGTCATCATTTCCTCAAAGCTTAAAGATCAGATCATGGTTGATCTGTTTTGCATTTTTGATGATGTTCTTCTCCTGTTCTTTGAGGTAGAGTTGGAGCTGGGCGAGTTCTCCCTCGTCAAACCCTCTCGAATTTACCACATTCCTGCTCGGCAGCACGATTTCTGCATAGTCGTCCCTGTCATCGGTCTTTCTCTCAAAGCACACATGGATGACTTTTCCGCTCTTCCCCGGCAGCAATCCTGTATGCGTCATCGTAATCTTGTCTCTGTCGTTTATTTTGAACTCCATCTCATGATTCTCCTTCTACTTGTTATACTTATGGATCCAATATGCGCCGAATCCACCAAAATGCAGTCCTTTCCTAATAAATCATACCATAATCAGTTGTTTTTCTCAATCGAATCTTTCCCTTTTCCGGCATTCCGACGCGCGGTCTGCTGTGCCTGCCGCAATCTGCTGTGATGCCTTCACGCTCTAACTATTGAAATCGCAAAAGCACTAAATACAGATGCCTTGCCCCCTGTATTTAGTGCTCTTCATCGCATATTGCCGACTACTTATAATTCACAATCTTTCCGAAATCAGCTTTCAGGCTCGCTCCGCCCACAAGACCGCCGTCGATATCCGGCTGTGCAAAGAGTTCTGCCGCGTTTGCCGCACTCACGGATCCGCCGTACTGGATGCGGACCGCCTCAGCGGTAGCTGCATCATACATCTCAGCGATGCAGTCGCGGATTCCCTTGCAGACCTCCTGTGCCTGCTCTGTCGTAGCTGTCTTGCCTGTTCCGATCGCCCAGATCGGCTCGTAAGCGATGACCAGTTTCTTCACCTGATCCGCTGTGATGCCCACCAGATCGGACTTGATCTGCAGTCTGATCCAGTCCATCGTGACACCTGTCTCTCTCTGTTCCAGGGACTCGCCGCAGCAGAGGATCGGCGTGAGACCATGCTCAAACGCCTTGGCTACCTTCTTGTTGAGGAAAGCGTCATCTTCCTTGAAATAATCGCGACGCTCGGAATGTCCGATGATAACATACTTCACACCCGCATCCACGAGCATTGCCGGCGCGATCTCGCCTGTGAACGCGCCCTTTTCCTCGATATACATATTCTCAGCGCCGACTTCCACGTTTGTGCCCTTAACTGCCTCCACAACCGGAATGATATCGATCGCCGGCACGCAGTATACGACGTCAACATCATCAGACTTTACCAGATCCTTTAACTCATGCACCAATTTAACAGCCTCACTGGGAGTCATATTCATCTTCCAGTTGCCGGCTACAATCTTTCTCCTTGCCATGTAACTTTTCCCTTCCTTTTCAACATCAATATCATTGTTGAGCTAAGCCATACGTTATTTTATATTGCCTTGCTTCTTTTTACGCTTCCCATCGAGTCATATTTTTCTCGAACTTCTGGATATATGCCTGTTTCAGTTCGTCCTCGGAGATACCGTAGCAGAGCATGACATCTCCGTAATACATCAGCACATCCGTCATTTCTTCCACAAGATGCGCCTTGAGATCCGGGTTTTCCACTGCGTTACGGCCTCCGTTCTTCTTCACGATATCGATGACCTCGCCGATCTCCCCGACCATCCACAGGAGCTGGTTCTGTCCGGTCTCCGGGGAAAGGGGACGCCAGACATTCCGGTACCGTTCCTGCAGTTTTCTCTGCATCTCCAATATTTCCGCCACTGTAAATTCCATCATATCATCCTTGTTCCATAAGATTCGATGCCACAGTCCGAATCCTTCCCTTACTTGTCATCTGCCGCAACTACACCCGGAAGCTCCTTGCCCTCCAGGAACTCAAGGGAAGCGCCGCCGCCTGTGGAAATGTGGCTCATCTTGTCCGCAAAACCTAACTGGTTGACTGCCGCCGCGGAATCGCCGCCGCCGATGATCGTAGTCGCCTCTGTCTCAGCGAGCGCCTTCGCCACCGCGATCGTTCCCTTTGCAAGCGTAGGATTCTCAAACACACCCATAGGTCCGTTCCACACAACTGTCTTTGCTGACTTCACGGCATCCGCAAAAAGCTCCGCCGTCTTTGTACCGATATCAAGCCCCTCTTTTCCAGCCGGGATCTTGTCTGCATCTACGACTTCCACAGAGATCTCCGCGTCGATCGGATTCGGGAAACCGTCCGCGATCGTGGTATCGATCGGAAGAAGAAGCTTCTTGCCAAGCTTCTCAGCCTTTTCCATCATCTCCTTGCAGTAGTCAAGTTTCTCGTCGTCTACCAGGGAATTGCCGATCTCATACCCTTTTGCTTTCAGGAATGTGAAAGCCATGCCGCCGCCGATGATCAGCGTATCGCACTTCTCCAGCAGGTTGTTGATGACGTTCAGCTTGTCAGCAACCTTCGCACCGCCAAGGATCGCAACGAACGGTCTCACCGGATTCTCCACTGCATTGCCGAGGAAATCGATCTCCTTCTGCATCAGATAGCCGACTGCATTCTCGCCGCCCTTTGCCGTGATAAACTTTGTGACACCCTCCACGGAAGCATGTGCCCTGTGGGATGATCCAAACGCGTCGCACACATACAGATCCGCGAGATCTGCCAGCTCCTTGCTGAACTCCTCACCGTTCTTTGTCTCCTCCTTGCCGCGGAAGCGTGTATTCTGCAGCAAGATGACATCTCCCTCACTCATAGCCTCCACTGCCGCGGTCGTGTCCGCACCTGTCACATTGTAGTCCGCTATGAACTTCACTTCCTTGCCAAGCTTCTCCGAAAGCCTCTTTGCAACCGGAGCCAAGGACTCACCCTCGTTGGGGCCGTTCTTAACCTTTCCAAGATGAGAGCAGAGGATCACCTTTCCGCCATCCTGCACCAGCTTATTGATCGTGGGGAGCGCAGCCACGATACGTGTCTCGTCCGTGATCTCGCCGTTCTTGAGCGGTACATTGAAATCGCATCTCACGAGCACTCTCTTTCCCTTTGCATTGATATCATCTACTGATTTCTTGTTCAATCCCATTTTAACATTCTCCTTTTAAATAATTGTAAAAAGGTCCGGTCCATAAGACCGGACCTTGAATAGGTCTTTTTATTGACTAGAGCACCTGCTTATACCAGCTCAGAGAAGTACTTGATCGTCCTTACCATCTGAGATGTGTAGCTGTTTTCATTGTCATACCATGATACAACCTGTACCAGATTGTCAGCGCCAACCATTGTCTGTGTCGCATCAAAGATAGAACCATATGTGCTGCCAACGATATCGGAAGATACGATCTCATCCTCGTTGTAGCCGAATGACTCTGTAGCTGCTGCCTTCATAGCTGCGTTGATCTCTTCCTTTGTCACAGATTTCTCAACAGTTGCCACGAGGATCGTTGTGGAGCCTGTCGGTGTCGGTACGCGCTGTGCAGAACCGATCAGCTTGCCGTTCAACTCAGGAATAACCAGACCAATTGCCTTTGCTGCGCCTGTTGAATTCGGAACGATGTTGACTGCGCCTGCGCGGCTTCTTCTCAGATCGCCCTTTCTCTGAGGTCCGTCAAGGATCATCTGGTCGCCTGTGTAAGCATGGATCGTGCTCATGATACCGGACTTGATGCCTGCCAGATCATTGAGAGCCTTAGCCATCGGAGCCAGGCAGTTTGTTGTGCAGGAAGCAGCAGAGATGATCGTGTCTGATGCCTTTAATGTCTCGTGATTTACATTGTAAACGATTGTAGGAAGATCATTTCCAGCCGGAGCAGAGATAACAACTTTGCGGGCACCAGCGTTGATGTGTGCCTGTGCCTTATCCTTGCTTGTGTAGAATCCTGAGCACTCCAACACAACGTCAACCTTTAACTCTCCCCAAGGGCAGTTGTTTGCATCGGGCTCTTTGTAGATCTTCAGTGTCTTACCGTCAACAGTGATCGTGTCCTCTCCTGCCGTAACCGTGTCAGCCAAAGCATACTTTCCCTGTGAAGAATCATACTTTAACAAGTGTGCTAACATCTTAGGGCTTGTCAAGTCATTGATTGCCACGACTTCATATCCCTCTGCATTGAACATCTGTCTGAATGCAAGACGACCAATACGGCCAAAACCATTAATTGCTACTCTTACTGCCATGTCATTTTCCTCCTAAAATAGATAATATTATTTTATCATCTTTATCTTGTCAACAATCCACACAGCCGCAGCCCCGCCTCAGATATTTTAGCGATTTTTGTACAGATGAACTGTCGAAAAAACAGAGCAATTCGGCATATTGTGTAAAATGATTGACAAAATTTTATCAACAAATTTATTTTACCTAATTATCCCATAAAATTCAAGACATATTTTGAAAAAAACGAAAAAACATCTATAAATTATTTATAAACACACTCTGCCTGCCAATATATTTTGAATTGAACACGTTTTTATATGTTATTTTTCTCCGTTCTGTGGTAGACTGAAAATTATATCTGACAATACAATCAAACAACTCCCGGAGTCTCCCTGTACCTGTCACCGCAAAAAGAATCCGCCGCGATGCAGGTGCGGCGGGAGATTCCGGGAGGCTGCAGTACCGTAAAGGAGGCTCTATATGGCAATAAAGGCGGACTACCACATCCACACCAGCTTCTCCGGGGACAGTGACGCCCCGATGGAGGAAGTAATCCAAAAGGCGGTCGCTCTCGGATTGACACACATCTGCATCACGGAGCATTACGACCCCGATTATGTCTATGCGCCCGGCGAGGAGGGTCTCTTTGAGCTCAACACGGACTCCTATCTGTATGAGCTCTTGAAGCTCCGGGAAAAATACAAGGATCAGATCACAGTCGGGTTCGGCGTGGAGCTGGGGCTGCAGACGCACTTAAAGCGCGCGCTCGCCGTGTATGCCAAGTCCCACGACTTTGACTTCATCATAGGCTCCTCCCATCTGTGCAACCGCAGGGATCCGTATTATCCCTCCTTTTTTGAGGAGCGCAGCGAGGAGGAGGCGCACCGGGAGTACTTCCAGACGATCCTGGAATGCGCAAGATCGCTCCCGTATTTCGACGTGTATGGCCATCTCGACTATGTGGTGCGGTACGGTCCGACCAAAAACGAAAAATATACCTACGCGAAACACGCCGACATTTTCGACCAGATCCTGACACACCTGATCGAAAACGGGAAAGGGATCGAGCTCAACACGAACGGACTGCGCACCGGGCTCGGACAGCCCAACCCCTGCGCGGATATTGTAAGGCGCTACCGCGAACTTGGCGGCGAGATCATCACGATCGGCTCCGACGCCCACACGCCGGAGGATATCGCCTCACACTTTGACGAGGCATGTGATCTGTTAAAAGCCTGCGGTTTCCGATATTACTGTATCTTCCAGTCGCGCATGCCGGAGTATCTTAAACTGTAAGGAGCTCTCTTTTTAGCATGTGTATTGCCGTCAGAGGATCGTCCCTCCGCCAAGCACATGGTCATCCTGGTAAAATACGACCGCCTGTCCGGGTGTCACAGCCCTGACAGGCTTTTTAAAGCTGCATTTGATCTGTCCACCCGGCAATTTCTCGATCACACAGGCCTCCCCCGCATGGGAATAGCGGATCTTTGCCGTCACTTCCATCGGTTCCGCTATGTCCTCGACCGCCATGAGATTCAGATCGCCGCACACGAGGGAATCCGTGAAGACGTCCTCCGCCTCCCCGATCACCACCTCGTTGGTCTCCGGTCTGATCGCTGTCACAAAGACTGGATGCCCCATCGCGAGGTTCAGACCCTTGCGCTGTCCTACCGTGTAGTGTATGATCCCTCTGTGCTGTCCTAATATTTCACCGGACGCAGTGACAAAATTCCCGGGCGCAGGCAGCCTGTCCGCCGGCGTCTCTCTCCGAACGACCGCCGCGTAGTCGTTGTCCGGCACAAAACAGATATCCTGACTGTCCGGCTTGGCAGCTACAGGGAGTCCAAGTGTCTGCGCGATCGCCCGGATCTCATCCTTCTCATACTCCCCGACCGGCATCAGCGTGTGCGCAAGCTGGTACTGTGTGAGACTGTACAGCGCATACGTCTGGTCCTTCCGGGCTGTGACCGAATTGCGCACCGCATACCTGCCGTTTTCCAGGCGCATGATCCGCGCATAGTGTCCAGTAGCGATGTAGTCTGCCCCCAGCTCCACGCTCCGCCCAAGCAGCGCCTCCCACTTCACGTACCTGTTGCACAGGATACAGGGATTGGGGGTCCGCCCGTGCAGGTAATCCTCCACAAACGGGTTGATCACATGATCGCGGAACGCGCTCTTAAAGTTCAGCACATAGTACGGTATGTCGAGCGCAGCCGCCACTCTCCTCGCATCATCCACAGCGCTCAGTCCGCAGCAGCCGCCGTTCTCCGCAGCCGCCTCCTGTTCCTCCTCCTGCCAGATCTGCATGGTCACACCCATGACATCATATCCCTGTCTCTTTAACAGGTACGCTGCCACCGACGAGTCCACACCGCCGGACAGCCCGACTACTACCTTTTCTTTCATACCGATCCTTTCCCTGCCTTTCCACTTTCTATATATATTTCTAAATAATATTTTTCTGCATAGCATCTTCTCTATAACCTGTTCATGATATGTATGATGCATGTTCACGTTCCGAGATCCTGTTTGATGATATCATTCTGCCCTGTTCCTGTCAATGTCTGCGGACGCGCCCCGATCTTTTCTTCATCACTCGCTTTCGCTTTTTTCCTGACGCAAATCGGGTGCAGGAGACATATTTGTAAAAATTTTCCATAGATTATAAAAAGCGAATGTGATGGAGTCCTTGTATGCATTTTAATTGTTCTGCAAAAAAGCTTCGCCGTTATCTCACCCCGAAATATCTGAAAAATCCCATCATCACTGGCGCATTCTTTCTGACTGCCGCCGGGATCGTCACCAAATTCATCGGTTTCTTCTACCGCATTTTTTTGTCGCGCGTTTTCAACGAGGAGAGTCTCGGGATCTTCGGGCTCATATCCCCTGTCATGATGATCGTGCACGCCGTGTGTACTTCCGGTATACAGAATGCTATCACCCGTTTTGTCGCCGCGTCCCACAAGGACAAGACAGCCGAGGCGTACAGCTATCTCTTTACCGGGATCGTAGTCTCCGTACTGCTCTCAGGCTCCATGGCGTACATCGTCTTTACCCAGGCTCCCTTTATCGCAGCCAGCATCATCGGTGAGCGGCGCTGCATCCCCCTGCTGCGCATCAGCGCCCTGTCCTTCCCGCTCGCCACAGTACACTCCTGCATCAACGGCTTTTTCTACGGCAGGAAAAAGGCAGCGATCCCCGCATGCTCCATGATCATCGAACAGTCCTGCCGTGTACTGACTGTCTACATCCTGTTCCGGCTCTCCGTGGAGGCAGGTTTGAACGTGTCATTGTCTTATATCTGCGTAGGTCTTCTTGTCGGTGAATTTTTCTCGGCGGCTTTTTCGTGCTTCATGCTCGCGCTCAAGCCGGATCACGCGGAGTTCCCCCTGCACAAGTCCGTCTCCTGCCGCAAGGGGATCGCTCTCCTGTCACTGGCGTTTCCCATCAGCCTGAACAGGATATGCATCAGCTTTATCTCCACCATCGAGACGATACAGCTCCCCAAAATGCTTGTTGTCAGCGGGCACTCCTCCTCCGACGCCCTGTCCATATACGGCGTCTTCTCCGGGATGGCGATCCCGCTCATCATGTTTCCCTGCGCTTTTACCGGTTCTGTCGCCTCCCTTCTGCTCCCATCCGTATCGGAGGCACAGGCACAGGGCAACACCAAACGGATACAGAAAACCATCTATCTGACTATCGGTCTCTGCTTCCTGCTCGGCATGGCATGCTTTCTGTTTTTCTTCACTTTCGCGGATTTTCTCGGAAAAGCCCTCTTTGACAGCGATATCGCCGCCAGCCAGATCCGCGCGCTCTCGTTTGTCTGCCCGTTCCTGTATATGTCGGGCACGCTCTGCAGCATCCTCCACGGGCTGGGCAAGACGGGGATCACCTTCCTCTTTAACCTGTCCAGCATCCTGCTGCGGCTCGTGTTTGTGTTCCTATCTGTCCCCTCGATCGGATTTTCGGGCTATATTTACGGCACACTGATCAGCCAGGTCCTGTTTGATCTGCTAATAATCCTTGCCTTAAAACGCTATTTGTTATATGATAAGGGGTAGCGGCAGCCTTTCACGGGCTGTCCCAAAATACGAAAGGAGCAAGACAATGAGTTTTGAATTTATAAAAAAACTGCCCACGCCGGATCAGATCAGGGAGGAATTTCCTGTCCCTGACGCGATGCAGGCGTTAAAGGAAAAGAGGGATCAGGCGATCAGCGATGTGTTTACAGGCAGGTCGGACAAGTTCCTTGTGATCATAGGCCCCTGTTCCGCCGACAACGAGGACGCTGTCTGCGAGTATGTCTCGAGACTTGCCAGGATCAACGAGAAGGTCAATGACAAACTGATCCTCATCCCACGGGTGTACACCAACAAGCCAAGGACGACAGGCGACGGCTACAAGGGCATCGTACATCAGCCGGATCCGGAAAAGGAAACCGACTTCCTAAAGGGAATCATCGCAATGAGAAAAATGCAGCTGCGCATCATGGCGGAGTCCGAGCTGACAGCTGCCGACGAGATGCTCTACCCCGAAAACTGGGGATATGTGTCCGACATCCTCTCCTACGTGGCGATCGGCGCGCGCTCCGTGGAGGATCAGCAGCACCGCCTTGTCGTCAGCGGCTTCGATGTGCCTGCCGGGATGAAAAATCCGACAAGCGGTGATTTCAGTGTCATGCTCAACTCCGTGTACGCGGCGCAGCATCCCCACCCCTTCATCTACCGCGGCTGGGAAGTCAACACGACCGGAAACCCCCTCGCCCACACGATACTGCGCGGCGCGGTCAACAAGCATGGCAGCAACATCCCGAACTATCACTACGAGGATCTCATCCGCCTGCTGGAAAAATACAACGAGCGCGACCTGGTCAATCCCGCGTGCATCGTGGATGCGAACCACAGCAATTCCAACAAGCAGTTCCGGGAACAGATCCGGATCGTTCACGAGGTCATGCACTCCCGCAGAAACAACGGCGAACTGGCAAATCTCGTAAAGGGTGTCATGGTTGAGAGCTATATCAAGGAAGGCTGCCAGAAAATCGGTGAGCACATCTATGGAAAATCCATCACGGATCCCTGTCTTGGCTGGAAAGATACGGAGGATTTGATCTACAGGATCGCAGATTTTATCTGAACCCTGACATTTTTCCTCCGCACGGATCTGCACATAAAAAACGCAAGCCTGCAGCTTGCGTTTTTTATGCAATCTTATCCTCTTGGATGCGCCTTGGCGTACACTTCCCTGATCCGGTTGTGTGTCAGGTTCGTATATACCTGTGTCGTCGAGATGTCAGAATGACCGAGCATTTCCTGAACGCTCCTCAAGTCCGCACCATTCTCCACCAGATGCGCAGCAAAAGAATGGCGGAGCGTATGCGGTGTGATATCAGCTATAATACCGGCTTTCTTTGCATAATATTTGATCAGCTTCCAGAAACCTTGTCTACTCATCGGCTGTCCCGAACAGTTCACAAACAAAATCTCCGAGTGCAGATCAAACAGCATTACATCACGCGCCTTCTCAAGATAATTTGTCATTGCCTTCTTTGCAGCGGCACCAAAGGGGATCACCCTCTCTCTGCTGCCGTCCCTGCAGATGATAAAGCCCATCTGCATATTCACATCGGAAACCTTTAGGGTAATCAGTTCCGTCACGCGAATTCCTGTCGCGTATAAAAGCTCTAACATCGCTTTATCGCGAATCTCTTTGGGAGTATCTCCCTTTGGCTGCTCCAGAAGCCATATAACCTCCTCCGGAGTCAGAATCTCAGGCATCTTCTTCTCAATCTTCGGAGCCTTCAACCCATCAGATACATCTTTTTCCACAACGCCCTCCTTGCACAGATAGTGAAAGAAAGCTTTTATAGAAGCGACATTTCTGGATATGGTTGCAGCTGCAAAATGATTGTCACCTAAATACACAATATAGGATTTCAGGATCTCCGATGTGATCTCATTCACATCAACGATATCCCTTTCTTCTAAATACTGGCGCAGCTTACCTAAATCCCTCTTGTATGATAATTCAGTATTATTCGAAGTTTTCTTTATATTATGTAAATAAGAAATAAAATTATCAATTTCTCTTTCCATAAATTTTGAAAAACCTCCTCATAAAGATTTGATTTACCCCTTATGCCTACTCCTATTATATATTGTATTTTACATAAAATCAAATGTTTTTTCAGAAAATTTAAAATTATTTTAACCAATTTTCGAAAAACTCTGTCCTTTTGTTCCAAATCATATTCAATACACCTTTTTTTCCGATCATCAATCAGCTAAACAACAGTGTTATTTTCCGCATGATCTCGGGATTGATATACACTTCACTCAGGATTCCGATGCAGAACATCAGGGTTCCCAGAACAACAGTTTTAATCCTGTCCAATCTCTGACGATGCCGCTCACTTTTTACAGTCACCTCATTATGACAACTTTTTTTGTCACTCGTCCAGTACTTGCGGAATATGATCAGAAAGAGGATGGCGTAAAAAATCCCCTGCGGCAGAATCATGGAGAATGTCAGCAGGATCCCTTTCATGCTGTACTGGTATACGAGTGTAAAAATGAGCAGCCCGACCTCAAATCCGCACAGCCCCATGATGGAGTACGCCATCAGACCGCCCACACTGCTCAGTGCGCAGATCACACAGAACAGGAACTGTCTGAGCCGCACGCCTGCGACGTACTCAAAAAGCCCCAGCCTGTTCACCTCGAAATCCTGCAGCAACGCCAGATGCTCACCGTCCAGCATGCTTCCCTCACCGGCATTTTTTCCCCCGGTCAAATAAAAAAATACCATACCCGCACAAAATCCTGTAAGAAATACAAGCACCCTGTTGTCGGGTATCGTATTTTTATAATGAAACTTCCTGTAATCGATATATGCATCCTGATCCTGTGCCGCCTGCGCCGCATTCTGACCGGACGGCTCCGAACCTGCACTGCCAGCTGCCGTCTTCCCGCTCTGTCCTCCCGCATCAAATCTGTTCATCCACCATTTCACCCATACGATCTCTGCTTATTTCAATATATGAGTTTTCCGGCGCACATATTCATCCCAGATATTTGTTTTTGTACGCCAGAACAGATGCTATTGTCTTGGCATCCTCGATCGTCCCGTCGTATATCATCGCTTCAAGCTCCTCCATCGTGTGAAGCTCTATCTTCACATACTCATCCTCATCGAGATGCTGCGCTGTCTCTGTGAGGTCTGTCGCCAGATATATATCGATCTTCTCATTGCAGAACGCCACTGTTGTGCGGATCGTGATCAGTTTCTCGATCTTACCGCACCGATATCCGGTCTCCTCCTCCAGCTCCCTCGCCGCCGCGTCAATCGTCGGCTCATCGGGATTTAAGCCGCCTGCAGGGATCTCGAGCGTAAACCTGTCGAGCGCGTTTCTGTACTGCCTGACCATGACGAGCCTTCCGTCCGGGAGCACGCCGACTGCCGCGGCTGCACCGTTATGTCCCACAAAGTCATACTTCTCTGTCCTGCCGTCCGGAAGAACCACCGTGTCTTTGTAATATTTTGTGATCGCACCCTCACACTGCAGTTCCCGCCTGGCACGGGTTATTTTCATATTTTCCTCGTTTTTCATTTGAAACCTCCACTTATTTTTGAATCCGGATCCCTGTCCGATGGAGCCTGATGCCCCCTGCCCGTCAGCTTCTGCTGACATGCTTCCTCACGGTGCCCGTGTGCATAAGAAAACCGCCAAGGCTTGTGAACTTACAAGTCTTGGCGGTAAGCATTTTGAATTATTTCGCATACTCAACGACACGAGATTCCCTGATGACATTGATCTTGATCTGTCCCGGATATTCAAGCTCTGCTTCGATCTGCTTGGAAATATCGCGTGCCAGCAATACCATGTCAGCATCATTAATCTGCTCAGGAACTACCATAACACGAACCTCTCTACCCGCCTGAATAGCAAAAGATTTATCGACACCTTTAAAATTGTTGGTTATTTCTTCTAATTGTTTTAATCTGGTTGTATATGTTTCGAGAGTTTCACGTCTTGCCCCCGGTCTTGCAGCCGATATCGTATCAGCCGCCTGCACCAGACAGGCAATCAATGACTGCGCCTCCACATCACCGTGATGCGACTCTACAGCATTGATGACAATCGATGATTCCTTGTACTTTCTGCACAGTTCAGCACCCAACTGTATGTGTGACCCTTCCATCTCATGATCTACTGCCTTGCCAATGTCATGCAGCAGACCGGCTCTCTTTGCCATTCTGACATCGAGCCCCATCTCAGCAGCGAGCAGCCCTGTAAGGTGCGCCACCTCGATCGAGTGCTTCAACGCGTTCTGACCATAGCTCGTTCGAAACTTCATCTTGCCCAAAAGCTTCACAAGCTCCGGATGAATACCGTGCACGCCAACCTCGAGTGTCGCCGCCTCGCCTTCCTCCTTGATCATGATCTCGACCTCTCTCTGTGCCTTCTCGACCATCTCCTCAATCCTTGCCGGATGGATCCGCCCGTCAACGATCAGCTTCTCGAGCGCAATCCTTGCCACTTCTCTCCGAATCGGATCAAAGCCTGAAAGAATGACTGCTTCCGGCGTATCATCGATGATCAGCTCCACGCCCGTGAGCGTCTCGAGCGTCCTGATATTACGCCCTTCCCTGCCGATGATCCTGCCCTTCATCTCGTCATTTGGAAGCTGTACGACGGAGATCGTCGTCTCAGATACATGGTCTGCCGCGCATTTCTGAATCGCTGTGACAACATACTCTTTTGCCTTCTTATCAGCTTCTTCTTTTGCCCTGCTTTCCAGTTCTTTCACCATCACTGCTGTTTCATGTTTTACTTCGTCTTCAACAATTTTTAATAAATGCTCTTTTGCCTGTTCAGAGGTTAATCCTGAAATTCGCTCCAGTTCCTGTATCCGCTCTTCGTTTAGTCTTGCAATAATTGCGCTCTGTTTCGCGAGTTCTTCTTCACGCTTGACAAGTCCGGCTTCTTTCCTCTCGATCGCTTCCGCCTTCTTGTCGATGCTTTCTTCCTTCTGCTGAACACGTCTCTCATAGCGCTGAGCCTCCGCCCTGCGCTCCTTGATCTCCTTGTCGAGCTCGTTCCTGGTCTTAATGGATTCCTCCTTAATCTCAAGAAGTCCCTCGCGCTTTTTCGTCTCGGCAGTTTTGAGAGCTTCATCGACAATCTCCCTCGCCTTATCCTCTGCATTTCCAATTGTAGTCTCTACGTTTTTCTTGTAATTTGAAAATGCGAAGAAGCAACCCGCTACACATATGGCAATGATGATAACTGCCTCTAATACGTATAGCATGTACAGGAGCACCTCCTTATTAAATTTTCATTGTGCAACTGTTCAGTGCCTCCACAGTTTCCTGCTCGTCGCGCCGGATCCGAACAGCTCCGCATCCGTGTGCATGAAAACCAATACTCGCAACTCTGCGGTCTTGGCGCTGAAATCTATAAAGTGTTCCGAATAGTCACTATATTGTATCTAAATGTATCTATGCAGATACTACAACATATTAATTTTACTCTTTTAACAAGACGATGTCAAGCACTTTATCAACAACTGTAACAGTTCAGCCTCCGGCTTCCTGTTACAGGCATCAAGCCATGCAAAAACCGCTTCGCGGTTGGCTTGATGCATCTAGGTCGCTATGCTTTCTCACGGACTTCGCAGCGCAGTGCGAAGTCCTGGGCTGAACTGTAACTGATAACTGTATTCAGTAACATTCTCCATCCTGCCCGATCACCCTGTAGATCCTGTCAAGTTCAAATCCTCTGCGATACAGAAAGCCAACCATCTTCCGGCACTCCTGATACGTTGCATTCTGTCTGTCAAAACGCTTTTTCTCAAGAAGCCTGCGGATCGCTTCCTCCTCTGCAATGCTGTCCTCCCCGACGTACTGTGACCACGCCTGCCTGATGTCTTCTGCCGATATCCCTTTCCGCATGAGGTCGTTTTCGATCTGCCGCCTGCTCCTGGATCTGCCTGCGCACCCGATATAGGATGCAGCGTACCTGATGTCATCGACATACCCATAGGAGATCACGTACGCAACCGCCGCCTCGATGATCTCCCCGGGATAAAAACCCTGTTTCAGCTTTGTCTCAAGCTGGTGTTTTGTATAGTCCCTGCTCTTTAACAGATTCATGCACCTGAGCTTTGCCCGCTTTAGCAGCACTTCGCCCATGATCGTGTCATACGTTTCCCGGGAAAGTTCCGTGTCCTTTTTGACCGCATACTTTCTCACCTCGCTCTTATACAGGGCAAAGCTGACAGCGTCATCGACGCATACCCTGACTTTTGTCTTTGAGATCTCCGCAATATCCGTGACAATCATTGCCCGCTGCCCGTCTGCGCGGCTGTCTCTGCGCTCTCCGCCTTATCCGCCGCGGATTTCACCGGTGATTTTGTCTTTCCTCTGATCTCCGTCTGCGCGGCTGTCTCCGGCGCCGGCACGCCACCCTGCAGTCCGAAGTGCTCGCGCACTTTATTTTCGATCTCTTTGCAGGTCTCGGGGTTATCCTTCAGATACTGCTTGGCATTCTCACGCCCCTGTCCGATCTTGCTTCCGTCGTAGGCATACCACGCACCGCTCTTCACGATGATATTCTGGGACGCGGCAAGATCGAGGATATCCCCCACCACAGAGATCCCCTCGCCGAACATGATGTCAAACTCTGCCTCCTTGAACGGCGGCGCGATCTTGTTCTTGACAACCTTGACCCTCGTCCTGTTGCCCGTCACCTCGCCGCTCTGCTTGAGCGACTCGATCCTCCTGACATCCAGGCGGACTGACGAGTAGAACTTCAACGCGCGCCCTCCTGTCGTCGTCTCCGGGTTTCCGAACATCACGCCGACTTTCTCGCGGAGCTGGTTGATAAAGACCACGACACAGTTGGATCTGTTGATGGCAGCTGTCAGCTTGCGCAGCGCCTGCGACATCAGACGCGCCTGCAGCCCCACATGCGAGTCTCCCATATCCCCGTCGATCTCCGCCTTTGGAACAAGCGCCGCCACGGAGTCGACGACCACGATATCAATCGCGCCGGAGCGCACCATCGTCTCTGTGATCTCGAGCGCCTGCTCGCCGTTGTCGGGCTGCGATATGTACAGATTATCCACATCGACACCGATATTTTTCGCATAGACCGGATCGAGGGCATGCTCCGCGTCGATAAATCCGGCGATCCCGCCTCTCTTCTGCACTTCCGCGACCATGTGGAGCGTGACTGTCGTCTTACCGGAAGACTCCGGTCCATAGATCTCCACGATCCTTCCCTTGGGGATCCCGCCGAGTCCCAAGGCGATGTCAAGGCTCAGCGACCCCGTCGGGATCGTCTCCACGTTCATCTGCGCACTGGGATCCCCCAGCTTCATGACTGCTCCCTTGCCATACTGTTTCTCGATCTGTGCCAGCGCGGCGTCCAATGCTTTGAGTTTTTCTTCTTTTTCCATGTGATTACTCCTTTTATTCTAGACTCCTGAGGTCTGTTATTCAAACTGTAGAGCGTGCCTGGCAGCGCCCTAGAACGAATGTTTTAGTCTATATATACTTTAAAACATCTGTTCGCAATTGTCAAGATGATTTTAAATATTTTTGAGAATAAATCACTCGTTTGAATAACCTTACCATATGCAGGATGCCAAAACAAGTGCGAGTTTTTACATTTCAGCAAATATACGTTTGTTTATGTATTCTCAAACTGCCTGCTTCTCTTAATCTTCCCCCACGCCAGTTTATGCTCCTTATATCCGATAAACGCAGTACAGCGAATAAAGTCCAGCAGAAACCGAAAGAAAACATTTTCTATCACACACATTACACACGCTTTGAATACATCTCCCACACTGATTCTGACATTCTGTGAATAAATCCTCTGAAAAAAAGCGGTCATCGTCAATATCACCCCATAAACCGCATAGAGTATATATAACTTCAGCATAAATCCCGTATTCAGTCTTCCGAGCAGGGCAGCCAGAGCCACCGTAAAAAGACCGAAAAGTTCAATGACAGGAGACCAGAGCTCATAGATCAGATAATAAATATAGGAAACTGTCCCAAGCAGTCCGTAATGTCTGTTCAGGAACAAGTGCCTGTATTTCGTCATGCACTGGAAAAGACCCAGATGCCATCTCCTCCTCTGCGACCTGAGATCCTTAAAGGAGGACGGAGCCTGACTCCAGCATATGGCATTGGGCTCGTATCGTATCGCATATTTCATATTATTATTTCTGCAGAATGCATGAAGCTTTACAACAAGCTCCATATCCTCCCCCAATGTCTGTCTGTCATATCCGCCTGCCGCTGCTACCACATCTTTTTTGAACAGTCCAAAGGCTCCTGATATGATCAGATTGCCGTTAAAGCTGTCGAGCAGGATCCTGGAAGCCAGAAAAGACCGGTCATACTCCATCGCCTGCAGACTCAATAGCAGGTTCCACGGCAGATGATAACCTAAGATCTCTCCATTTTCGATCGATACGCACTGGGCAATTCGGATCAGGCCTCCCACCGCAACGACATCGTCGTCTTCCATGATCGGCTGGACGATCCGCTCTATGGAATCGCTCTGCAGCATGGAATCCGCATCCATACACAGGAAATAGGGATACTCCGCTGCATTGATCCCCATGTTGAGCGCATCCCCTTTGCCGCCGTTCTTCTTCCGTATCAGTGTAATCTTTATATTTTTCACCCTGCATTCGTAGATCGCTTCCTGCATCTCGCAGTCTACCATACGGCGGATCGGTCTGCTCACTTTTTTCATCTGAAAGTGATCGACCATCAATTCCGTTGTCCGATCCGCGGAACCATCATCGATCACGATGATCTCGTATAACCTGTATTTCAGATTCAGGAGAGACTCTACACTGTCTATGATCGTAACTTCCTCGTTGTATGCCGGCACGAGGATCGACACAGGAAAATAAAATTCATGTTTCAGTTCGTTTTTGATCTGTGCCATCTTTTCGAGCTTGTACAGCCGAAATCCCCCGACTGTCACAGACGCAAAGAGATACGACGCATACAGTAGAAGATAGATCAAAAAGAAAATCCCCGTACCAGTAAAAAAATATTCCATAAACTGTGTCATGTGCTCCCCTCCCTATGACGCGCCAAACTGTATTCCTGCCACATATTCCAATATTTCTTTTCCATAGCGGTCACTGCGCCCGTAAATCCGTTCCAGTTCCGTCTCCGGAATTCCGATGTGGATCAGAGAAATGGCTGAATTCTTCCTGACATACCAGTTTCTGCTCCGCAGCGCCTGTTCAAGCGCCTGCCTTGTATCATCCCCCGGATAACTGCCAAGCGCCGTGCTCGCTGCAATCGCCAGATAATTGTTAGCCCTGTCATACTGTTCCAGACAACTGATGAGAAATCCCTTCAATTCAGGCTTTACATGGCGCTGAAAATATCGGATATACGCAAACCGCTGCTCGATCGATGTCCCTTCCCTCTGCAGCTCCCTGAAAAATTCTGCTGAAAAATCCGCTTCCAATTGTGTGACGAACTGGATCACAGCGATCACCAGCGACTCGTTCCACATGTGACAGTTCCTCCAAAGCCGCCATGCCAGCTCTTCCTTATCTCCCCTGTACGTCATCAGTCCGTCTGAAATCAGCTTCGAACTGTGGTACAATCCCCTGTTGTCCAAAAATGCAAAAGCATGCTCCACCGCCACCGCGTCCCCTATAGAATACAGGGCATGCAGCACGTTCTCGCGACAGTAAACAGTAGCATTGTCCATATATTTGAGGAGGATATTCACCATCTGTTTTCTGAACGTTCCCATATAAGGATGATACAGCGAGATCACATACGCAAAAAATGCTTTCTCCATAGCGCTTCTGGTGCCGTATTCCGCCGCCAGAACCAGAAAATCATCATAGCAGTCCCTCAGATAATCCGAGACAACACCCTCCCCGAGACAACGCTCCATCACATTGTTGTATGCGATCAGCTGATCCGTCCTTTTCAGTTTCCTGCGCAGCATCCGTCTGTGCTGACGCAGCATCCGGTCTGTACATTCCTCTTCGTTCCAGATACGCTCGAGCTCAGTCTTCCAGCGCCTGGATCGACCATCCTGCACAAACTGCCTGATCTTCATATAAAAAATGTATGCGATATTGAAAAAAAGGAGTGTGAGACAGATAAACATGTAAAAGTATATGATGTAGTTGATATTGAGCGTTCTCATTTGTCTTCTCTCCATTTGTCCTGTATGATATAGTAAGATTCTTTTAATCGCTCATGGCAGGGTACGGCTCCGCCCCAGCCTTTCATGGATACTGGCTGCATGGAAACAGGAGAGGCTGCACCCTCTTCCCCGACCCCAATCCAAAGCTGTGTGATCTCCTGCGACTTAACACCATAGTAATCATAGTAGTCACCGTGGATCTGCATTGCAGAGGGATTTGAAAAATTGAGCATCAGCCAGGGCAGACGTATCTCCACCCGATCTTCTCCAAAACAAATGTCTGTCAGCGAATGATACTCTGGTGACTGCGGATTTCCGTTGCCATGAACCAGATGCCCTGTGTCATAAAATTCCAACGAATATACATCCAGAATATCGTCCGGGATCCAGCCCGCCGCCATCTGGAGCCGCAGATCTATCCTGCGCTCCAGATCCAACGGTTTCTCCACCACCATACGGCTCTCATAAAATACACTGCTGTCGTCCCTGGGTGTATGGATAAATGGATTTCTGCCGTCTACTTCCTCCATAAAATTGATGCGTGCCGCATCTGAAAACTCATGTACCAGCAGCCTGCTGTCTGTCTCCCCGTCCACACACAGCAAAAAATCTGCTTCCCTGTCAAAGAAGATATCCTTCCCATCCTCGTCCGAATAAACAGCCGCCCCTCTTTCCTGTAAGGTGTCGATCGGCACATACAGGCGTCTGTCTGACAGTTCTTCCCCCTGTATCAAAAGATAGATCCCTTCTGCATCATACTTGACAGAGAGCGCGAATCCCTCCGGGCTGTCCACAACCTGATCCTCTTTTGACCACTCTGAATCATCGCCGTCTACCACGCACACTGCCTCGTCCTCCCCGGGCACAAACGCCATAATGCCGCAATTCTGTCCTGCCGTCTGCAGATCGTGCCACAGACTATTCTCTGGCAAAACAGAAGCAAACGCAGTGTTCCATGTTTTCTGTTCCCACGTATCCTGCCATGTGGAAATAAATCCTCCTGACCACCCCGCCGAGACAAGATCCTCATACATCTGTACGATGTTCTCGCCCTGCTGCCTTTCGGTCAGCGCAGACTCGTCCGACTTTGTCTTCCCTCTTGCAGTAGAATATTGGAAACCGGCCACCACGGGCATTGTATGATATCGTTTTAACAGTTCCAGATAACCATCATACCGCGACGCCGGATCGACGGCTGCCATGATATCTGCCAGCTCCAGCTTCTGTGTCTCACTCAGATAATCCATAAACCTGTCACAAAACCGAAATACCCTGTACGTGGCAAAATACCCTGACTCCAGCTTTTCAGCAGGCTGTATGTGCTCTGGGTCAAGATGACAGAATTTCGCCAGCATCTGTGCATATTGCTGCTCGTATTCCAGAAAATCTATCGTCGGATCACAGACAAAGCTCACCAGCCGCTGACACTTGTATTTGTCTGTCTCGTATTTTACCAGCTGGTCCATCACCTGCGCCAGAATACTTTCAAAATTTGTGGCCTCCTCAGTTGTCACAAAATACTCTCCCTGATATCCATTCCTCAGCACCTGGTTGTGATCCGTATAAGCCACTGTCTCCGCAGACCACTCATCCCCTACCTGATAACCGATCACCCACCTCGAGATATCTTTGAGATACACGCCGCTGCCCTCTGCATCATTCAATTCGATGACACACTTTCCATGGATGACATCCACAGCCCTTTTTGCATCTGCCTTCAACTGTCCCAGAAACGCATCCGCCGAAGCATCCTCGAACCCATAGTTTGCTGCCTCGCTGACTCGTATCCCCTGGATCAGATAGAGCGGTGTCTCTTTCCCGCTGTTAAACGCATAGAATGCATTGTAAAAATCATCGTCCATTATAGTATACACACGGACTGTATTGGCGCCCATCTCCCACACATTTTCCAGCCAACGCTGATATGTCTCCTGATCCGCCGCAAATTCTCCCAGATAATGTCCTGCCACCGATGCGGAGAGATCCACTCCTTTTATGACCAGAGCCTCCCCGCTATCCGCCACACAAAGTTCTGTGCCAGCCACCGTAAAGTCAATCCTGACCGCACTGTCATGATGAAGATCAATATAGATCCCTTTGATAAACACTGCGTAAAGCACTCCCAGTATGAACAGGGCCGCCGCGGTACTGCCTATGACAAACTTCTTCACTGCCAATCCTCCCCGTCAATAATTCCGCTTCAGGGCATTCTTGGATTCGCGGCAATATTGTAGCAGTGTCTCAATATTGCGGTCCATCCATCTTCCACGGTCACGGATCTGATCCTTTAGCTGCTGCACCGACTCCTCATAGCTTGTATAATTCCGCTCCACGGGAGACAGATAATTGATGTCATCGACCTGCTCCAGCAGAAACACATAACCATACTTATCATAATTGCGGTCAACCGCATCTCCAAGATACGCGATCGTTTCGTCTATCATGCGGTTCAGATTCTCATCGCTCAGTATATCCTTGCGCAATGCTCTGTACTGATAGATCACTTCATCCACAAAAAGCTCATCCCGCAGCATTTCTCCAAACCATGGTGACTGTACCATATCGAAACCATTTTCATCGGTCGAGAAATAGATGTAATTATCACTGCCATTGTTGAAATCCCAGACCACGGGTTTTACCTTTCCCCGGACATCTTTATAGTAATATGTGGAAAATCTGCCTGCATCCATATTTTCAAAAAATTCATTGATCACAAAGTACCGGGCAAATTCCGCTATATCGATGTACCGGGAATAGCCCTTTAACCTGTCACCGGACCCGCGCATATACAAAGATCTCTCGATCGCACTGATCTCTGACTCCACATATGACTTTTTCTCAGGCGTGCAGGTGTCTTTGCCCGGATAGAGCAGATCAAGTGAAGATACGCCTCCCTTATAGGTATAGTACACAAAATTATCGACCTTATTGTCACTCTTATCATCCCTGTCCCAGCGGACAAGCCAGCTGGTCACGGGATTCTTCTTTCCTGTCGTGCTCAGTTCCAGCCGCCCCTCTTCCACGCTGACAGCCTCAACTGCCAGGTAAAGACCCTGGTATTCCCCATTTATAAACATCTCGCAATACCTTGTCTGCGGCGCGTACTCCATGATCTGCCCTGCCACGTTATAGCAGAGATAGTTCCGCAGCAGGGTCCGGTCCAGAAAAGGTCCGTGCAGAACCCACTTGTCGGAAGGGTTCATTCCCATGACAGAGATATCTTTCTTTTTCTCCTGTGTTCCAAATTTGAGCAAGTAGGACTTCTTATCAAATTTGCGGCTGGTGTTACCACGGATCCTGATCAGTCCCTCTGCCTGTGCGCGGACTGCATCCTCCAGGGTATTCCACTGATCTTCGCTGTCATAGATCGCAACCTCGCACGACGCATAGCTCTCCGGCATGCCATGCTTCGGTGCAGTTTCCCCGGGGATCGCTTCTGATGTCTGTATGGAAATGATCGGAAGGTGCGTCACAAAATCCGCCTCCGGCCGCTCCGCCTCCGGCATGCCCTTCTGGTGCTGCATATATCTCTGTGTACGGTCTGTGCGACTGACCATGCTGCTCCCCATCGCAGCCATGATCAACATCAGGACAGCGCCAATATATATATATCTTGATCTCATTCCTGTCTCCTGTATGTCATCCTGTGATCTCGTCGCTCTGCGTCACAAAATTCACGTATTCAACGCCCCCGAGCGCATATAACTGGTCAATGACATCGTTTTCCTTTTTGTAGGCATTCTGGTAAACCATCCTGGTCATCTCATAAATCAATTCCACATTTTCGTTTGTGGTATTTTTTACTTTCAAGAGCGGTTTTCCGTCAAAAAAACTGAAAACGAGCCGTTCCATATCGAGGCTCTTATCCTTCGCCCCCCGGATGATCAGCAGGATACGGCTTTCATTCCGAACCCGTCCAAGCAGGAGCAAAATAATAAATACAACAGCGCTTCCCACCGCTGCCACATAATAGTCACTCACGCCACAGCAGATGCCAACGATGATCGCCCAGAAGATATAAGTCGTATCTCTGGAATCCTTGATGGCCGTGCGAAAACGAACAATGGAAAGCGCACCTACCATGCCGAGCGACAGCGCGATATTATTGCCGATGACAGTCATGACCGTGCCGGTGAGGATCGTGAGCGTTATCAGGGAAACGTTGAACTTTTTGCTGTAGGCTGTTCCTGCATGCGTATACCAGTATGACAAGTAGATCACCATGCCAAAAACCGCCGCTGTCACAATGTTCAATATGATAGTCTCCAAAGTAAGTGTTGCGCTCTCAAACATGATCGTCCGTAAATAATCTTTCATTTTCTTCTGTCCCTTCCTGAAATATGATTGCCAATGCGCCTCCGTGCGCTAAAAATTGTAATGCGTGCTGACACTGCGGCTCAGACAGTATTTGCTGACAGACAGCTCGCTGCGGTCGCAGATCTGCAGCAGATCCTTGATATAACTCAGCAGAAAACCATTGTATTTTACCTCAAAAACTGTAAGATACGGATTCAGAACCGGATTCTGGACCAACTGTAACGAGAAAATGTCCATATTGCTTTCCGTCGCCTTGATCTGATGGTCAAACGTAACGCGTATCTTATTCTCCCTGGCGATAAATGCTTTTCTGCGGTATTCAACGACCGCCCTTGGCAGATAGCAGTACATGTTCATAAGTGCATAGCATTCCCTGGCAAACTCCTCGTCATAGCAAAGCAGTACCTTGTAGTCGCACTGTGCCAGCCGTCTGGCATCGTCCCGCTTCATGCGCAGCGACCGCTTCTTCTGCATTGCACCCTGTTTCTGCTTCATCTCCAGCATCGCAAAATCATCTGCTGGCTGATAGCACCTCAGCCGGATCTTCCTTCTAAGCTCCACTCCGTCCTCTTTTTCCATAAAATCCCTGTTCTCCAGCGTGTCAAAATAGAGTGATCGGACCGTGTACCCCTCCGCGCCATTATGCGGATCCTGTATCATGGTCTCCTGCAGATACTGACTGCACTGATACATCTGTTCCACGGAGATCAGGAACTTTTTTTCCTGCCGCAGTACTTCATTCATCGTCTCTCATTTCCTTCCATGCATCATAATCATGAATCGCAAACTCTACATCTCCCTGATACACGGACTTTAAGCTGACTGCACTTCTGACAACCGCTCCCAGCCCCTCATGATAGTATGTGTTTACATCTGTCACCGCAGTCCCATCCGGCGGCTGCAGTTCATAGATATTGACCAGCTTTTTTCCATATTTTCTGGACAGTGCGATCTCATCAGCAATATGTTCTGCCTCTTTTCCTTTATAGTAGTTCATCACAGCTGCCCTGTCACATCCGCTTTCTATGATCCCTTCCAGCGCATCCATATATCCTTTGGTATCATAAAAATACGGTATGCATACAATGAGCTGCAGCCCGCAGTCCAGGGCCTCACTGTAGGCGCAGGCCAGCCCTGCGGCAAAACGATCCATCACCTCCCCGGGCGCCGCATCCCACTCGTCTGTGAGATAGGGCTCTACATCCATGACCACGCCCCTGAGCCGTGCCTCCTTGGGCACGAGCTGGTTGATTGTCTGCGCACGCATGATCTCGTCGATCATGCCGGCTCCATCCGTCTCCAATCCCCACTTCGGTTCCCCTGTCAGCAGATAGATCCCGACTTCATGCGCAGCAGCGCACGTCAAATAATATACAATATCCTCGTCTGCGGTTTTGGAAGAAATATATTGATACACTACACTTATCGTACTGTTCGATAATTCGTCAAAAAAAACATCTGCATTTTCAACTGTAACCATATCCCTGTCCCAGTTAAAAACAGACACTTTTGTCGCATTACATATGCTTTCGTATAGATCGATACCTGTCGTGAGTAAAATGATAACTTCAAAAAGACTACACAGAATCCTATACATCATGTCTTCCTTCCCATGGTGCCTTCTATCAATGCTTGCGGAAGCGGCACTTATATTTTTTACATTATAACACAATATTAATGAAAATAAAGCCTAAATTTCATACTAATATTTTCTTTACTGTTAAGCAAAAACATATTATTATAAAAATATGGGCTAAATTTATATTCAGTTCATGCCGATACATATTAGAATACATTTTTATCAACGGAGGACACGCAATGAATGTTGAACCGAATGACTGGAGACCATACGGTAAAATAATTTATCAAAAACAAAATTTCATCGTCAAGCAGGTCGCAATGCTGCCCGAGAAAGCCGCGGAGTATGACAGCGCTCCTGATTACACCTGCTGTCCGATCCAATCCTGGCAGCATACGGATCTGCATAAGTTGTTTGACGACTGGCGCAAACAGTTTTCCAAGGCGCCGGGAAACGGCATCTGCAAGCGCATACCCTGTATCTGCTACCCGGATCCCATCACTTTCAGGGCATCTTACCTCGCCGGTCTAAAGCACAGCGCCTTCATGAAGGCAATGCAGGATAACATCGACAACGGCTGGGACAGGGCGCGGCTCGTCGCGCACGATGTCGTGACGAAGGCAACGAAATCAAAGGATCTGAAGGAGATCTGCAAGGCGATCGGTTATCCCCCCTTTATCATAGCAGCGCTCGGCAAAGCACTTCTCAAATTCGAGGACGGTGACGCCACACCACAGATCGCCAAGTTCTATGAGGAACTGATCACAGGAATCCTCTACGTGCCTGTGGAGAAGCTGGACGAGCTGGCATTCAAGATCTCAGACAAGACATGGGAAGTGATCGATTCAACGGAATTTAACTATTAAGTTCAAACCAAAAAGCCATCTGTGAAACGCCCTTCACAGATGGCTTTCTCTTTGGGTCAGGACATTGCCCGTCAGATCTTTCCGTCGAGCAGCACGCCCTTATTTTTTGCCAGATAATCAACAAGGGAGATGATCGTGAGTACGACCGCGATCCACATGACGATCTGTGTGAGCAGCGCAAGCGCCTCGATGTTCGCGATCATCAGACAGACCATGATCATCTGGAATGTCGTCTTGAACTTTCCCCAGTAGTTCGCGGCGATGACCACGCGGTTGTCAGCCGCCACCAGCCGGAAACCGCTGATGATGAACTCCCTGCTGATGATGATGATGACGATCCACGACGGGATCCTGTCAAGCTCGATCAGACAGATCAGCGCAGCGCACACGAGCAGCTTGTCCGCCAAAGGATCCATAAACTTTCCAAAATTGGTGACCAGATCGTACTTCCTGGCGATCTTTCCGTCGAGCATATCCGTGAGGCTCGCAATGACAAAGATCACCAGCGCGATGAGATCCGCATAGTCCGCGGTCCCCCCAAACAACGCCATGAACCAGCCCCACTGCGCATGGCTGCCGAGCATGACCAGCACAAACGGTATGATCAGGATCACTCTGAAAACAGTCAGTTTATTCGGTAAATTCATCTTCAATCTCTCCTATCAGGTCATATTCATGCGACCCAGTGATGCGCACCCGCACAAAATCCCCCGTCATCAGTTCCCTGCCTGTCTGGATGAACACAAAACCATCGACATCCGGGGCATCCCTGTAACTTCTTGCCACGTAAGCGTGCTCGTCCGGCACCTTGCCCTCCACCATGACAAGCAGCGTGCTCCCCACAGCTTCCTGCGCCTTCTCAAACGCGATCTCCTGCTGCAGCTCCATGATATCCGCCTGACGGTCAAGCTTCACTTCCTCGTCGATCTGGTCGTCAAACAGTGCCGCCGGTGTGTCTTCTTCCGGTGAATAGGTAAACACACCGAGCCGGTCAAACGCCATCTCATCGACAAACGTCAACAGAGACTCGTGATCCTCCTGCGTCTCCCCCGGGAACCCCGTGATGAGTGTCGTCCGCAGACAGATATCCGGGATCCGCTCCCGCAGCTTCGCGATCATCTCCGCAAGTTCCTGCCGGTCAGTCCGCCGCCCCATGCGTTTCAGGATCCTGTCAGACGCGTGCTGTATCGGGATATCCAGATAATTGCATACTTTCGGTTCTCTTTGTATTGTCTCGATCAGTTCATCGGTGATCTCTTCCGGGTAACAATAAAGGATTCTTATCCAGTAAATCCCCTGGATCGCGCACAGCCTGTGCAGCAGCTCGGGGAGACACTTTTTGCCGTACAGGTCTGCCCCGTAGAGCGTCGTCTCCTGCGCCACCAGGATGAGTTCCCTCACACCGGATGCGGCGAGGTGCTCCGCCTCCTGGACCAGGCTGTCGATCGGGATGCTTCTGTAGTTTCCCCTCACCTTCGGAATGATACAGTAGCTGCAGTGCTTGTCACAGCCCTCCGCGATCTTTAAGTGCGCGTAGTGTCCTCCGGTCGTGACGATCCTTTTTCTGCCGTACACAGGTTCGCGGTTGATATCCTCCAGATGATTGTGCCTGTCTCCCGAGAGCACCCCGTCGAGTGCATCAGCGACCGCATCGATCGCTGTCGTGCCCACGATGGCATCCACCTCGGGGATCTCCCTCTGGATCTCGTCCTGATAGCGCTGTGCGAGGCACCCGGCGGCGATCAACGCCTTGATATTGCCGTTTTTGCGCAGCTCTGCCATCTCGAGCAGCGCATTGATGCTCTCCTGCTTGGCATCGTTTATAAAGCAGCACGTGTTGACGACAACCGCCTCCGCCTGTGTCTCATCGTCCGTAATAGAAAATCCCCTCTGCACCAGCATCCCAAGCATCATTTCCGTATCTACCAGATTCTTGTCGCAGCCGAGGGAAATAAATAAAATCTTCAAAGCTTTATCCTCAAACCGAATATCCGAAATCAATCTTCGTGTGTTATCTTGATCTTGCCCTGGTTCAGTTCCTCTATGGCGATCGACAGCGGCTTTGTCTGTCTCGTGTCCACAAGGGACTCCTCACCGCCGATGATCTGTCTTGCGCGCTTCGCTGTCGCCATAACGATCGAATAGCGGCTGTTCACCACAGGCGCCTCGCCCTGCTCTACCTCATTGTTCACTACCTTCATTAAATCTGTGTAAGATGGATGTAACATATTTTTTCCTCGCTTTATTATAATATTTGATCATGCTGCCCTATATATTTTCATCAGCGTCCTCATCCGTCAAAGCCCCCTGCGCCCTTCCGGCGATCGTCTCCGGCAGGAGCGCCGAGAGCACGATCTGGCTGCCCTCCATGACCAGCACGGACTTTGTCCTGCGCCCCTGCGTGGCATCTATGACTGTGCCGCTCTCCTTCGCCTTCTGGACAAGCCTCTTCACCGGCGCAGAGTCGGGGCTCACGATCGCGATGATCTTTGACGTGTTTACGATATTTCCAAAACCTATATGGATCAGTCTGTTCACATGACACCTCGCCGCAGTTCAGGAACTTATGTTCGAAACACTGTCTCCGAACAGTTCCTCACTCTATATTCTGTATCTGTTCCCGCACTTTCTCGATCTCGGTCTTCAGGTCGATCCCGCGATTGGAGATCGCAAGGTCGTTTGCCTTTGACAGGATCGTGTTTGCCTCCCGGTTCATCTCCTGCGCGATAAAATCAAGCTTTCTGCCGATGCCGCCGCCGTCCCTGAGCGCCTGCTTCATCGTCTCGATATGGCTTTTCAGCCGGACGATCTCCTCGTCGACGCACACCTTGTCGGCAAAGATCGTGACCTCCGTCAAAAGCCTTGTCTCATCCACAGAGGCGTCGCCCAGCAGTTCGCGGATCCGCTCATCCAGCTTCTTCCTGTACTCCTCGATGATCTGCGGGGAGCGCTCCTCGATAAAGGCAACGTGCTCCAGCATCCCGTCGAGCTTTGCAGTCAGATCACCGGCAAGGTTGTGCCCCTCCCTGATCCTTGTCTCCTCCAGCCCTCTTGCCGCACCCTGTATGGCTTTCGCAAGCCCTTTCCAGATCTCCTCCCCGTCTATGGTCTGCTCCTCCATCGAGAAGACCTCGGGATAGCGCGAGAGCGTCGAGACCCTGATATCATTGTCCAGCCCAAAGTCCTCCGACATGGTCCTGAGATATCCGAGATACTCCGCCGCTATATCTTTATTGTACTTGATGCAGACATTGCTCTCGGAAAAATCCTCGTACGTGATAAAGATGTCGATCTTTCCGCGCTGCACATAATTTTTCAGTTCATTCCTGATAGAGCTCTCGAAAAAACTGAGTTTCTTGGGCATCTTGATGCTGGCGTCAAGATATCTGTGGTTGACGGATTTCATCTCGACCGTGTATTTGCGGTCTCCCTCCGTGACTTCGCACCGCCCAAAACCTGTCATGCTTTTGATCATGTCAATCCTCCTGACTGATAATGCACTGCAACTGTATAACTGCTTATCTAATGTATTATAAGATAATCCGAACGGAACGTCAACAGATTTTCACACCTTTTCAGACACGCATAAAGGACAAATTCAATGTATAAATCCTTTCAGATATTGAAAACAGTCTACAAAGAGACTATAATGAAAGAAGCAATCAAACAACACCCATACATTCACAAGGAGGATTCCATTATGAAGATCAATTTTCTAAAAAGATGCGCAGCCACGCTGATGGCTGTCAGTGTACTATCTACAGGTTTGACCGTCAGTGCCGCGGAAAACACCGCAGTACCCCAAAATGCTCCCGCACCGACAGTGTCCGATGCCTCGGGGACGGATCTGCCGTACGACCAGTACCTGAGCGCACTGCTGGATGTCTGTTTCAGAAATGATGCGCGCGCCTTTGTCGCTCTGGGACTTGGCTCCGAGGAGGACGCTGCCGAGATCTACAATTCGATCCTCGACGCGGAGATGAGCAGCCTGGATCTCGACTCGATCCTTGGCACAGAATGCCCGGAATCCCTCAAAAATGATTTTCGGACCGCCATGGCACAGCTCCTTGCCAACGCGCGTTTCGCTGTGGCAGGCTGCGACCTGCAGGCTGACGGCTCATACAAGATCACGATCGTCTACGAAAAAATGATCTTTTTTGAGCCTTTGATGAATCTGTACACGGCGATCCTCACGGATCTCGCCACGACATGGCTCTCAGATCCGGCTGCTGCTCCCAGCGAGGAGGATATGATGGTCCAGATATTTGCCGCACTCTGCAGCAGTATGAACGTCTGTCTCGAGAATGCCACTTACGCTGCGCCCGCACTCACGACAGTATCCTTCACCCCGGTCAGCGGCATCTATCTCCCGGACATAGGGGATATCGCCACTCTCGAAAAAAAGCTGTTTGACACCGATTATATTGACAGCTAAATTTCTAAGAGATCCAATACCATTGGATCTCTTTCTTCTTCTCTCCGCGGCCATAAAATCAAAACAACCTTGAAAACACCGCAAAAAAGTGCTATTGTAATTAAGTTATAGCAATGTGGAGGTTAAAAAAGGTTAAAATGATAAAGTGGCTGTCTAAATACCCAAAAACCATATGGTGTCTGAGGAATCTGGTGCCTATGATACTCTTTCCCATCGCAGACTTTTATCTGTTTGAGTGGTACACGAATAATCCGTGGGAGACGATGAAAGTTCCCATACAGTTTCTGAATATCTACTTTTTTGAGCTGATGATGGCGCTGTTTTTGTTCGTCTTTGGCAGACTGAAATGGTCGCTGCGCCTGCAGAGCATCTTTTTCATGGTCGCCGGTCTGGCAAACTATTATGTCCTCAGCTTCCGCTCCGCCCCGATCATGCCGTGGGACATCTACTCACTCGGCACCGCGATGAGCGTCGCCAACAATTTTGAGTACACGCTCGAAAGACAGACAGTGTTCGTGCTGGCCGGGTTCGTGCTGCTGATCCTCGCGGAGTCTGTCGTCGATCTGGAGCTGAAAGGTACCGGCAGGTGGCGGAAGCGATTCTGGGGCATCCGCATCGCAGGAGCCGCTGTCTTTGCCGTGCTCATCGGCAGCTTCACGCACATGCTCCACCTGGACAGCACGATCCTCAGGTACGGCATGTACGACAAGCTGTTCACGCCGGCTGTCATGAGCAAGCGCGACGGCACCGCTGTCGCATTTTTGATGGAACTCAAATACATCTCAGTGGACAAACCCGCAGGCTACAGCGCAGACGCCGCCGCTGAGATCCTTGCCCCTTTTGAGGAGGAGGACACGGCGCAGCAGCTCCCCGGGACGCGCCCGAATATCATTGTCATCATGAACGAGGCGTTCTCCGATCCCGCCGTGCTCGGCGCATTTGAGACGAATGTGGATTATATGCCCTATATACATTCCGTCTTAAGTGGGCATATTAAAAATACGATCTCCGGCTATCTGAACGTATCCGTGCTCGGCGGCAACACGGCGAACACGGAATTTGAGTTCCTCACCGGAAACACGATGGCATTCCTCCCGCAGGGAAGCGTGCCCTACCAGCAGTACCTCAAGAGAGAGACACCCTCCCTCGCGTCCCACTTAAAGACACTGGGCTACGAGACGGTCGCCATGCACCCGTACAACAGCACCGGCTGGGACAGAAACAAAGTATACCCGCTGCTCGGTTTTGACGAAATGTATTTCATAAGGGATTATAAAAATCCGAAAAAGATCCGAAAATATGTAAGTGACCGGACGTGCTACGACAAGATCATCGAGCTGTACGAGTCCAAACCTGACGGCACACCGCTCTTTGTGTTCAACGTCACGATGCAGAACCACTCGTCGTACACCGACGCGTTTGACAATTTCAAGCCGGACGTCTCCGTCTCGGGGAGCAGCTCTGTGGCGCTGGACAACTATCTGTCGCTGATGAAGATCTCCGACGAATCCATCGCGTACCTGACGGACTATTTTGACGGCGCCGGGGAGGACACCATGATCATCTTTTTCGGGGACCACCAGCCGACCAACTCTGTCGTCTCGAACATCTGGAGACTGAACGGAAAGAACGGCAGTGAACTGTCCGAGGCGGATGAAGCGGCGCGCTACAAGGTTCCCTATTTTATCTGGTGCAATTTTGAGACCGACACAAAGACGGGCGCTGACACCAGCACGAATTTCCTCGCGACGGATATCCTCGAGACTGCGGGCCTCCCTATGACCGCATACGAAAAATATCTCGCCAGCCTGTCAGAAAGCTATCCTGTCATCACATCGATCCGCGCCGAAAATGCGGAGGGCAGGAGCACTGACACTGCCGATGTGGCGGACGCCCTGAACAACTATGCCATCCTGCAGTACGACTGCATCTTCGGCAAAAAGTAAAACGGAGGTGAAACTCTATGAAACCGATACAACTGATACCCTTCAAGAAACCCGCTGTAAAATTGGACTGGCTCTATCTGTTTTCTTTTCTGGCGCCGGCGCTGATCATGCTTGTCATCTTTGTGCTGCAGGAGATCTACCCGTTTGGGGAGCGCTCCTTTCTCCACATTGACATGTACCACCAGTATTTTCCTTTTCTGGTGGAGTTTTACCACAAGCTCAAGAACGGCGAAAGTCTCTTCTACTCATGGAACACCGGGATCGGATCGAATTTCCTCGCCCTGTACGTGTACTATCTGGCAAGCCCGTCAAACTGGCTCTGCGTCCTTGTTCCCGAGCGGTTCCTGATGGAGTTTTTGTCCTATATGGTCATCATCAAGATCGGGCTCTGCGGACTGACCTTTACCTATTATATAAGGAAACATTTCCGCAGCGACTCCTGGGTGATCCTGTGCTTCTCGCTCTTCTATGCCCTGTCCGGTTTTATGGCTGCCTACAACTGGAATGTCATGTGGCTTGACGTGATTGTCCTTGCCCCGGTCATCATCCTAGGCGTCGAGCGGCTGGTCAGCGAGGGCAAATGCTATATGTACTGCATCGCATTGGGATTGTCCATCCTGTCAAACTATTATCTGTCCATTATGCTGTGTCTGTTTCTCGTGCTCTATTTCGCGGTCCTGTTGATCGCGCGGGAGCCTTCCCCGGAACAGGATTCCGCCCCCCTCGCTTTTCCGGGGCTTGACGGCATCACCAGCTTTTACGGGAAAGCGTTGATCCGTTTCAGTATATTTTCCCTGCTTGCGGGCGGCATGGCGGCTGTCCTGCTGCTGCCAGAGCTCGCCGCGCTGCGCTTTACCGAATTCAGCGACATCAATTTCCCGAGTAAGGTCAAAATTTATTTCCCTGTTCTCGACATGCTCTCGAGGCATTGCTTTAACGTGACTGTCGAGACCGGGCTCGACCACTGGCCCAACATTTACTGCGGCGTCCTTGTCTTTGTCCTGCTGCCGCTGTATGTCCTGCAGAAAAAGATCCCCTGGCGGCAGAAGGCTCCCAAACTGCTGCTGCTCGCCTTCCTGCTGGTCAGCTTCTCGACGAACGTGTTGAACTTCATATGGCACGGCATGAATTATCCCGACTCGCTGCCCGCCAGACAGTCCTTTTTGTACATCCTGCTGCTGCTCACCGTGTGCTTTGAGGCTTTCCTGCACATACAGGACATCTCGGGGAGCATGCTCGGCTCCGTGTTTGCGGGTGCCCTCTTCTTCCTGCTGTTCTGTGAAAAGATGGCGACGGACGACGCTTTTACAAACGCCTGTTTTCTGGTGACTGGCGTCTTTCTGCTGCTCTATGCCGCTCTGCTCTGCCGCTGCAAAAGCTGCCTGGAAAAACGCGGCAGCGTACCAAAACTGATGTGCGCCTGCGCGATCCTCTTGACCGTGGCGGAGTCCGGCGTGAACACCTACCTCACGAGCGTGCCCACTGTGTCGAGGACCACCTACCTGTCCAACTACGACTCCTATCAGATCCTGACGGACAGAACGGTCGAAAGAGAAAACGGCGATTTCTTCCGGTTTGAGAAGTTTGCGCGCAGGACCCAGAACGACGCGATGCTGATCGGATTCCAGGGAGGCTCCTACTTCTCATCCACCCTGAACTCGCTGGTGTCGGACTTTTACGAAAAATACGGGATGCGGGGCAGCCGCGTCAATTACTGCTTTGAGGGCGCCACCCCGGTGACTGCCGCCCTCCTCTCTACCCGGTACATGCTCTATACCCTCGACAGAGGCTATGACAACCTGTTCGAGCTTGCGGACAGGGAGGGAAAAGTGTACCTGTACAAGAACAACTATTCGCTCCCTCTCGGGTATATGGTCACTTCCGCACACGCATCCTTCAACGATGCCGGGGAGGTCGAGGAGAATATCCACGAGGAGGACACAGACGACAAAAACCTGGATCCGCTGCAGCGGCAGAACAAGCTCGCACACCGCCTTGGCATCAGCGACGACATCTTTCTAGAAGTCGGCCTCAACGCTTACGGAAGCGAGGCGGATCTCCACATCGAGGAGTATGCACACTATTATGCGTACACCCCGAATACCAAGATCGACACGATCAGGATGGACTACGAGGAATCTTCCAGGAACTTTAGCCAGATCAGGAAAAAATACATTTTGGATCTGGGATATCACGATGCAGGCGATACCCTGTCCCTCGAATCCGAGAACGGCGAAAACCTCAATCTGACTGCATACAGGGTGAACGAACCCGCCCTGGCGCGCCTCATCAGCCTTCTGAATCAGCAGACGCTTGTTGTGGACAGCTATGACGAGACTTCCCTGAACGGTCACATCTTTGTCACCTCCGCAGGCCAGCTTGTCCTCTCCGTTCCGTACGATCCCGGATGGACGCTGTATGTGGACGGTGCCCGGACAGACATGAATCTGTTCGAGGACACCTTCATCGGCACCTATCTCGACGAGGGCGCGCACACGATCGAGCTGAGATACTTCCCGAAGGGCTTTATCCCGGGCATCATCGTCTCTCTCGTGTGTATCATGCTGACTGCCGCACTGTACTATATCTCGCTTCTGTATCGGCGCCGGGCAAATGCATGAACCAGTTACAGAACCGATACAGGAACATCCTTTTTGCTTGACAGAACCGCCAAAGAATATTATGATAAGGAACGGATTGTCCCGGGAAACAGGTGCGAATCCTGTGCGAGCCCGTCGCCGTAAGGCACACCTATACTCACTGTCCTGACCGGAACGCCACAGATCCGGGACATGCCATTGGACTTTTTCCGAGAAGGCTTGCCAGTGAAGTGCCAAGCCGGAATATCGGGACAAGACCAGTCCTCTCGAGCGCGTGGCAGACCACCCGCTCAGACCGCGGGCGCCGGTCTTTGGGGAAATCATAACGATTCAAAGGAGATCACAGACATGAAAACATTTTTTTGCAGAAAAACGTTGTCATTCATCCTTTGTACGGTGCTTACTGTGGCTACGGCACTCTCTACAACCGGTTGCAATGACAGTCAGAACAAAGTTAACACCCCCCCCGCTTCAACCGCCGCGGCAGATGCAGGCACAGCGTCGGGTGACACCGTGCTTGGCGAAGGAAACACAAGCTTTGCCCTCACCGTGACAGACCAGGACGGCGGTACAAGCTCGTTCGAGATCCACACGGACAAGGCGATTGTCGGCGAGGCTCTGCTGGAACTCGAGCTGATCGCCGGCGACGACAGCGAGTACGGTCTGTTCGTGAAGACCGTGAACGGCATCACGCTCGACTATGACAAGGACGGCAAATACTGGGCATTTTATGTGGACGGGGAGTATGCCACCTCCGGTGTCGACTCCACACCGATCACAGACGGCGCCAGCTACGCCCTCAAAGCGGAATAGTCATGAAGCCTACAACCAGGGAGCTTGTCGTCTTTGCCATGCTCGGCTCTGTCATGTACGCTTCCAAGCTCATCATGGAGTTTGCGCCAAACATCCACCTGATCGGCGTATTCACGATCGCCTTCACAGTGGTATACAGAAAAAAGGCACTCTACCCGCTCTATATATATGTCCTGATGACCGGCATATTGAACGGCTTTGCGACATGGTGGATCCCCTATCTGTACCTGTGGACAGTCCTGTGGGGCGCTGTCATGCTCCTTCCCGCAAACATGCCGGGAAAGCTCAAAAAGCTGCAGCCGCTGGTGTACATGCTTGTCTGCGCCGCACACGGTTTCCTGTACGGAACGCTCTATGCACCCGCACAGGCTCTCCTGTACGGGCTGAGTTTCCAGAAAATGATCGCGTGGATCATCGCGGGGCTGCCCTTTGACTGCATCCACGGCATCAGCAATTTCTTCTGCGGAATCCTGATCGTTCCGATCATTTCCACATTAAGGCTCGCAGAGCGCAATCAGGGCAGGGCGTGATCTCACGCCCTGCCCTGATGCTGTCTTGCCGGTGTTTTGGCAATTAGTCCGTATTCCATCCCCCCCTGTTTTTGACATTTTTTACATATATCCGGCACAACCGGCAGCAGATTTGGCACTTATATGACAAGGAACAGCAATCTAATACACAGATTTTACACTTTCATGACAGAATGGATCGTTTTGGCAATTCTTTCTATAGATCATATATCATAAATATTCAAGAAAGTACTTGAAAAAACTTTAAAATCACGTAATATATAATTAGATGGTAATTAATAATATAATTAATTACATACTATTCAATTCAATTAAGAAATGGAGATGTATCAATGATAACCAGCAAAAGAAAAACAGTACTTATGAAAGCAGTTTCACAGCTGAAGCAGGAGGACTACTCAAGAGAGCCGGAGTTAGGCGGTATCTATAACAGATTGTCCGACGGAAGAAAGCAGTTTGCAGAAGTTTTAGACAAAAATATCAATGCAGTCATGCAGATCAGCTCGCTCGATCTGACGATGCAGTATCAGACACAAAAAATTGTTGATATATCCAACAAGATCGCAAAAGCTACCGAGACGATCTTTGGCACAACCTCCGGCAGCACGAACAACCCGCAGGAAGAGCTGACCAACACGATCATCCAGATCTCCGAAAAGACCGATGAAGTATTCAAGAAGATCGAGGGCGGCCAGGACGAACTGACTGCCATCAAGGACTTCTCCACAAAGACGATCGAGGCCGCGGGTGAGATGCAGGCGGACATGGACGAACTGATGGGGATCATCAACCATATCAGCTCCATCCTGTCAGGGATCGACACGATCTCCCTCCAGACGAACCTGCTGGCGCTCAACGCATCCGTGGAGGCGGCAAGAGCCGGAGAAGCGGGAAAGGGCTTTGCGGTTGTCGCGGGCGAGATCCGGGAGCTTGCCGAGGAAACCCAGAAGCTGACAAAGGATATGGGTACTTTTGTGGAGAACATGAAGCATGCGTCCAAAAAGAGCATTCAGAGTTCCGACAGCACGATCCAGTCCCTGAACTCCATGGCCGGCAAGATCACGAACGTGTGGGAGTTGAATGACCGAAGCAAAAAGGACATCGCACAGATCAATGATTCCATCAGTTCCATGGCATCGGTGAGCGAGGAGATCAGCAGCGCAATGGCTGAGATGGAAAACCAGCTCAACGACAGCACTGAATTCATGCGCACTGTCGGCCGCGACCTCAAGCAGGCGACGGAGCCTGTTGTCACGATCGAGAAGACGCTTGACGACTCGTTAAAGAAGATGGGAAACATGGCAAAGGACGCTTTTTACCGCATAGAGAACCGGGAATTTATCCAGTATATGACCACCGCGATCTCCTCACACCAGACATGGCTTGAGAACCTCAGAAAGATCGTCGACAGCCAGAATGTGATACCGCTGCAGCTAGACTCCTCCAAGTGCGGATTCGGACATTTTTACTACGCTGTCACCCCCGATATCCCCGGTGTCAGACCGATCTGGGAAGATCTGGGCGCCAAGCATCAGAAATTCCATACATACGGCCAGACTGTCATCGACGCGATCAGGAACCGGGAATACGGCAGAGCCAGACAGACCTATAACGAAGCCGCAAACTACTCCAGTGAACTCATCGCCGATATGCAGAAGATCATCGATCTGGCAAGAAAATAATACGATAGCACAGCCTGTCCAGAAAGTAAAGGGTTATGACCAAAACAGTCATAACCCTTGCTTATTTCACAAGATAATTCTTTTTGTCCCGCTTTTGCAACCTATCATGGTGAATTTATCCATTAAAATCTTACATAACAGGTTGTAAAAACGATACGCAGTATGTGCGTGCACTATGACAGAAAGAAGGTTAGATCATGCCAAAACCAAAAACCAGTTCCGGTGAGAAAAATCTGATCAGCAAACGACTGATCGCCCTGCGGAAAGAGCACTATCTCTCCCAGCGGGATCTGTCTCGCGAACTCCAGCTTGCAGGCTATGACATGGACAAAAATGTCATCACCCGCATAGAGACCAACAAGCGGTACGTGACCGACATAGAGATCAGGGCTCTCGCCCATATATTCGGCGTCACCTGCGACTATCTGATCGAGGGCGAGCACGCAGACTGATCAAAGCAGCAGACCCTGTCCGCCATCCGGATCGTGGATGATCTGTGGGCGATCATGAGGATCGTCTGATGCCCATGAAGTCTGCGCACGGCACAGTTGACAAGCCGTTCGGACTCATTGTCCAGCGCAGACGTCGCCTCATCCATCAGAAGAACCGGCGCCCCCTTCAAAATGGCACGCGCGATGGCGATCCGCTGGCGCTGCCCGCCGGAGAGTCTGTTTCCGCGCTCACCCACCTGTGTATCATATCCCTTCTCCAGTTTCCGTATAAACTCATGGGCATTTGCCATCCGCGCCGCCCTCACGATCTCCTCCTCGGAGGCATCCAGTTTTCCCATACGGATATTTTCCCGGACACTTCCCTCAAACAGATACGGTTCCTGCGGCACATAGGCAAAATGTTCCCTGAGCTCCCTGTTCGTCATGCTCCCCATGGTGTTTCCCCGGACGGCGATCGTCCCCTCATCAACCGGGTACAGCCCCAGCAAAAGTTTGGACACCGTGGACTTCCCGCACCCGGACGCCCCGGTGATCGCCACGCACTCACCGCGCTGCACCGCGAGGGAGTAGTTCTCCAGAACCCTGTTCTCCCCGTAGGAAAATCCGATCTTATCCACCGAAACCATCCAGGTATCGTCAGCGTCCCTGTCCGCGCCGCAGACGCCCTCCGGCGTGTACCAGCTCTCCGGCTCGCGCTCCTCCTCCAGCAGATCAAATATGTTCTGTGCGTATGCCAGATACGCCACCAGCTCCGGCATATACCGGTTCATCTGCAGAAACTGGGCGGAAAAGCTGCCGTACAGCGTATAGATCGCCGCCAGCGCGCCAAGCGTGGTGTACCCCCTCTGCACAAAGAACACGCCGAGCGCCAGGAATACGAGGGCGCAGAGCAGGTCAAACCCTCTGTTTGCGCTCTCCAGTCCCGACGACAGCAGGATCCTCCTGCCCGACTTGCCGGCATAGCGCCGGCTCAGCTGTACGTACTCCTGAACGGTCTCGCTGCCGCGCGCGAACATCCGCACCTGCTCCATCCCCTGCAGAATGTCAGACAGTTTCCGGGTCATACCGCTGTTGATCCCTGCCAGTTCCCGGCTGACCCTCCTGAGCGGCTCCGCCAGGACCATGTTGACCGACATCATCGCCAGGTTGACTCCCACAAGGCACAGCGTCAGCTGCGGGCTGAGCACCAGCATGGGGACCAGATACACGACGACTTCCAGAAACGGCATGATCATGCGCCGGAAGCGGGAGCCGTAGATATCCCCCATCCTTCCCAGGTCGTAGGACACTTTGGACATGATATCCCCGCTGTGGTGCGTCTCATAATACGCATAGGGCAGATCCATCTCCAGATCGAGTATCCGCTCATACAGGATGCCGTACACACGCTTTGCCTCCACATTGTAGACCACGGCAGACCTTCGGTATACAAGCAGCGACACGATCCCCGCCGACACGATCCCTGCGATCATCGCGCCAAGGCTTCGGCAGTCACCAGACTGGGAGATGTCCACGACGCACTTCATCATCATGGAACCCAGCACCGAGAACATCGCCATGCCGACACTCATGCCCAGAATAGCGCCATAGTACAGAAAGCGGCGTCTGCCCATCACGCGCATCGTCCTACAGAATAGTTTCCATGTACTGGTCATATGTGCCCACCTCCTCAATGTGTCTGTCCTTCACCGCAAAGATCCAGTCCGCATCCCGGATCGTCGACAGGCGGTGGGCGATCGTGAGACAGGTCCTGCCCGCTCTCACCCTGGCGATCGCCTGCTGGATCTCCCTCTCCGTCTCCTCGTCAACGGCGGATGTCGGCTCATCCAGGAGCAGAATGGGCGCGTCCTTCAAGATCGCCCTCGCGATGGCGATGCGCTGCCGCTGTCCGCCGGAGAGCATCGCGCCCCGCTCCCCCACCACTGTCTGGTATTTCATCGGGAGACTTTCTATAAAATCATGGATCTCCGCCTTTTTGCACGCCTCAACGATCTCCTCGTCCGATGCCTCCCATCTTCCGTAACGGACATTCTCCTGTATGGATGCCGGAAACAGGAATATGTTCTGCGACACAAGCGCAAACTGCTCCCTCGCCCTCTCCCTGTCCCAGTCCGCAAAGCGTCTCCCGCACAGCAGGTACTCGCCCTCCCGCGGGCTGTAAAATCCGCACAGCAGGCTGAAGATCGTACTCTTCCCGCCGCCCGACTCGCCCACGAACGCCACATTCTCGCCTTTTCGCACCTCAAGCTGCACATGTTCGAGGACGTTTGGCGCATCGCCGTAGCCAAAGGTCAGATTGTCAAAGACAAGCACGGTCTCCTCGTCCAAAGGAGTGTCCCCGCTCCCGGATGGTTCCTCGCGGGTTCTCAGTATTTCCTCCACACGCTGTATGCTGACGATGCTCCCCGCGGCGTCCACCATGTTAAACGGCAGTCCCATAAAGGATTCCACCAGTCTGCCCAGCACGAGGATAAATGCCAGCAGCCTGCCGATGCTCAGATTTCCCTGCATGACGAGCACCAGGGCGTACACCGCACACACGATATTCGGAATCCACTGGATCAGCTTCCGGATCAGCACTGCGCTGTTTGTTATCCTGGCGCGCTTCTCCTCATTGTCCACCAGATCGAGTGCCGCGGCGTGCAGCTTCCCCAGAAAATAGTCCTCCAGACCAAAGCTGCGCACCACCAGGATGCCGCCCAGCGCATCCTGCGCGATCCCCGTGATGATGTCGGTCTTTTCGCGGTATGTCATCGTCAGGCTGTGGATCTTCCGGATCAGCCTGTCGGCGATCCAGAGAACAAGCGGATAGCACAGCAGCACCAGCACAAAGAGCCCTGCGTTGAGCCTTCTCACATAATCCGCGTAGATGACAATGGCAACGGCATCCGACACAAGCATCGCGAACGTCTCGCCCAGAAAGCGCTCCGCCTCATTCAGATCCGCGTTGACCTTGTTGATGACTGACGCACCGCTGTGCTCGTCAAAGTACTGGTATTCCATCCGATACAGCTTCTCCGCCACCTGCCCGCGGTAGCGCGCAGACACGAGCACACTGTATTTCCCATTGACAGCTGATGCGGCAAACGCCGCGGCGAAGCCAAGCGCCGTCAGCACGGCAAACTCCGCGAGAAAGCTGCCAAAGACGACACGCTCTCCCGCAAGCATGCGGTCAATGACCGCACTGATCACCTGGTTGCCCCTCACCACCGCCAGATTCAGCAGGCCGGTGAGCAGCAGCCCGGCAAGCGGCATATATCCGTAACGGATCATATTTCCAAGAAAAACATTTCTCTTCACCGGGTACACCTCCTCATGGTTTCTCTCATTCTGATATCAAGTATATATCAAGAAATCATAATTTTCTTTCGTATCGGTGCGTAAATGCTTTTCTTTTTTACGATTTCATGCTATAATATCCCAAAATATCCAGGAGGTTATCCCATGTCACTCCCCATGCCCGCTGATACAAGCTTTCACATCACAAAACGGTCGCTGGATTCCGGCTATACCATGCCCACACTGGAGGCAGCCAGCGACTACTACGAGATCGGCTACCTGCTCTCCGGCGACAGGCTGTCGATCACGCCCGGCGGTTCCTACACCCTGCGGGAAGGCACTGTCGGGACGATGCCGCCCTTTGTCTACCACAGAACGATCCCGCTCTCAAATGTGCCGTACAACACATATCTCGTCAAGTTCAAGCCGGATTTTGTCAGGCCGCTCACGGATGCCTTCGGGCACACTATCCTCGAGGAAGTCTACTCCCGGCTGTTCAACCGCTTCCCCCCCTCGGCGGGCAGCCGGATCGTATTGTATTTCCGGGAAATGCATGAACTCTATAAATCGGACTCCCCCTACAGGGATTTCCGTCTACAGTGCATCCTCTGCGACCTTCTGCTCGCCGTGCTGGAAAACCGGCTTCCAGACGATGCTGCTGACAGCCCGCACCAGGACGCAGTTGAGATCCCCCACAAGACACCGCTCACCCCGCCCATCATCGATGCGCTGTACTACATGGAACAGCACTACCAGGAAAATCCCTCCCTCGAGACGGCCGCACTGCAGTCCGGGTACTCTGCTTCGCATTTTTCCAGACTATTCCACGCCCAGCTCGGGAAGCCTTATTCCGAATATCTGACCAGGATCCGCATCCGCCACGCGCAGGAGATGCTGCTCAACACAAAAAAATCCGTCACGGAAATAGCCCTGGAAACCGGCTATCTCCATACCGGAAATCTGAGTGAACAGTTTAAACAGCAGACTGGAATGACACCGCTGCAGTACCGAAAGTCCAATACCTATCCCCGCTGAGCGGCGGCGACCATCGCTTGCGGACTCACTGGTGGTTTTGGGAGCGGTTCAATGATCCTGCATTCGATCGATATATTCAATATACCCTTTGCGCCTTACTTCATCCTTATGCCCGCAATACCAATGATACGATTCACTAAGCCCTTTTTCCAGTGGAACGGTGCCTGTGATCAGCTCCTTTTGTCTGGTGATATCGAGCTGATACTCATAGTCAGAAAAAGGAAAATATTCCCTCTGGCTGATGTCCCGGTACACTTCCACGAACTCGGCTCTGTGCCCTGCCGCGCGGTAACACTGGGACACCCAGTCCCGCACCGTGATGCGCTCCTCATTGCCGACATTGTAAATATGCTCCGCCGGGTGCCTGTCCAATATCGCCTCGATGCATCTGCACAGATCCCGGACATGGAAGAACTGCAGTTTCATCTCCCCCTTCCCCGGCAGGTAAAACCTGCGGTTCTGATCCGCGCACTCAAATGCAAACGCCTCGCGGTACACATTGTCCATCGGTCCGTAGAGATATGGCGGCCGGAGTATGTACGCACCTGGAACTCTCCTCAGCAATTCTGTTTCCGCCTCGATCTTGTCTGTCCCGTAGGCTCCCCAGTATTTATTTGCGCCTGTCTGCTGGCTCTCTGCAAACGGCTGCGGCGCAGTCTCAGGGTACACGGCACTGGAACTGATCAGCACATAATCCTGGACGTTTTCCAGCGCATCGAGCAGATCCGACACATCCTTCCCTGTATATGCAGTGACATCGAGCACTGCGTCAAACACACGCCGCCTCAGCTGATCGCCAAGCTGATGCCTGTCCGCTTCGATCAAAGTGCAGCCCCGCGGCTGCGGGCGGTGATTCCGATTCAGCACATAAACCGCATCCCCTTTGTCTGCAAAATATTCCGAGACATATCGGCTCACAAACACGGTTCCACCTGTAACAAGTATCTTTCTCATATCATATCATACCTCACCTATCGATCCTGTCTACATTGTTATTTATAGTGCGCTTTCAGCCAGTTCGCGACACCGTCGTTCTCGTTGCTGTCGATGATCCCTGTCGCGGCAGCCTTCAATTCCGCCACCGCATTTTCCACCGCGTAACACTCGTCAGAGATCTCAAACATCGGGATATCATTGACTGCGTCCCCGAATGAGACCACCCTGTCACAGTTCCAGATCTTTTTTAGCTTCCGGATCGCGTTCGCCTTTGTCGCCCCGGCCGGCATGACCTCGCAAAAATATTCCGGCCGGTATAACTCCTGCTGAATCGTACAGCGGTACCGCGCATCGTTTGACAAGATATCATAGACCGGCCACAGCTCGTCCTTCTCCCCGATACACGTAAAATAAAAGATCTCCCCCTGATAGAGTCTTTCATCATCCTCCACCGGGTGCAGCCGCCTGTCGCCCTGCCGCAGGCTGAGATACCGCCTGATGCCCTCATTTTCCCGCCCGGACAGCCACGACACTCTCTCCACACCGTCCACAAAAGCGTAGACCAGAGGCCAGACCCCATTTGCACGGATCACCTCTGTCGCATACGCCCTCTCCTCCTGGCTGAAATCTTCCCTGGACAGGATCTCCCTTGTCTCCGGCTGAAAAATAAACGCACCGTTATACGCTATGACCGGTATCTTTGTCGTCAGCCCCTCTGTCACCACGGACGCGGATACCAGCGACCTCGCAGTCGCATACGTAAACAGCATCCCCTCTTCCACCAGCCCGTTGATGATCTCGAGGCTTTTTTTGTTGATTCGATCCTTTTGGTTCAGCAGTGTGCCGTCCAGATCCGTTACATACATTATTTTTTCCATGACTATACCGCCCTTTCATCCCTCAATCTTCATTCACCCAGGATCGAACAAATATCGTCCAGACTATAATAATTCTGTGGCTCCGTCCGCTGTGCCTCCGGGCAGACCGCCTCCAGCCGCGCAATGTATTCTGTCCCGCTGACCGCCTCATCAGGCTCATTCCAACTATATTCCCGGACCAGTTTCCAATCGTAATCATCATCGTGAAACCACATCGCAAGCTTTGCCGGCAACGGGGAAGTATCCGCACGCTCACTGTATCGCCCGCCGCCCACATAGACCCATTTTCCATCCTGGATCATGTATACATCCTCCAAATGAAACACTTCATTTACATCGCAGCCGTCATATACCATACAGATCCGGTTTCCCCGCTCGATATACGTAAAACGGCTGCGCAGCGGCTCCCACACATCCACAGCATGGTCGTGAAATGTCAGAACAGCCCTGCATCCGCCGTCCACCCGCACACCCATGTCATCAAATCCATAATCGACCGCAAGCTCGGGAATCTCATCATCGTCCACATAGATCAGGCTGTATGCACACTGCCCGGCGCCTTCAAGCGTATCCAGATAACGCAGATATGCCTGTTTCCATTCTTCCAGTTCCGGATCATTCCGTTTGACAGTTTTGCCGCTTTCCTCATTCACCTGCGCTGAAATATGTTCCTGTGCACCTGCCGCCTCAGCTTCATTGCTCATACCTGATCGTTCGTATTCCTGACCGTCTTTATCCTGATCCGCCAGTGTGCTCCCGCTTTCGACTGCGGCCTGCCGGACACTGCCATTTCCCGCTTCCGCCGTCTGCTTCCCACATGCTCCCAGATAAACGCCGATCCAGCAGATGCCTATGAAAAATGTCCTTTTTTTCACCTGTATCCTCCCATATTCAGACGCGCCTCACCTGTCTTGCCGGATATGCCTCTATGCACCGACCAGACACTCCTTCCCCCGGAATGCAAACCCGTATTTCCGGATCCGCTCCGGCGAGATTCCCTTTGCAGTAAGCCCTGCCGCATACTGCTTTTCGTCGATCTGAGTCAGCGCATTCGCAACCGTCTCTTCCAGACTCTTCTCCCGCAGAGGCTTGTGTACTTTAAACTCTATGATATAGGCACAATCCCGCGCCGGGTCAACCGGCTCCAGCACCACATCGTAGCGCCCGAAACCGCTCTCCCTGTTCGACGTGATCTGAAACCTGCCGGCAAGCTCCACCATCAGCCCAAGCACAAACCCGTGATAAAACCGTTCCGGCGCGTCGTCGTCCGAAACGCCCTTCGCAATGTCAAAGCTGGAAAAACTGTACAGTGCGATCTTATTCATAAACTCATTCATCGCATCCACGTCATTGATCAGCAGCGCCCTGATAAAGTTATTGTACGATGTCTGCGCCCTGCCGCCAAACCACCCTTTCACCATATCCGCAAACATGCTCCGCACTTCCATATTCGTGGGCGCCAGTGCATACACCCTCTTTTTGAACTCCCCGACACGCCTAAGCCCCGACACCTTCAGATATCCCGCCGCAAGCAGCAGACTCCACACGGCACTCACGCTGTCATCCAGCTGGCTGAACACGATCTGTTCATCGATCTCTGCCTCAATACTCTCGCCCCGCAAAAGCGCCTCCATCGCCTGCTTGATCTCTGCGTTCCCGCTCTGGAGCAGGAAATTCACAAGTCCGTTGGAGCTTGTATTGACCCAGTAGGCATCATACACTCCATTTTTCTTGATAAAGGACGCGATCGACCACGGATTGTATATATCGGTGTGCCGCCCAAACGTAAAACCATCGTACCACCGCCTGACCTCCTGTTTCTCATCACCGTATCCTGTGGCATCCAGCGCCACAAAAACCTCCTCCTCCGTAAAGCCAAACGATGTCGCGTACTCATCCGATGTCGTCGTGATCACGTCCAGATTGTTCAGTCCAGAAAAGACACTCTCTTTTGAGATACGGGTGATCCCAGTGATCAGTCCTTTATAAAGATATGGATTGGTCTTGAAGGTGCTATTAAAGAAGCTGCTAAAAAAGATCGCCGCCTTATCCCAGTAGCCTGAAATCCATGATTCCTGCATCGGTGTATCATATTCGTCGAGAATAATGATCACCTCCTTGTTGTGGTAACGTTTCATAAAACCTGCCATGGAATGAATCGCGCCTGCCGCCACTTCCGCCCTGATTCCCGGCCTGATACTCCTATAGTACATTTTCTCATTTTCGCTTAGACAATCCCCTTCCAGCAGATAACTGTTCTGCGCATATACACTGGCGATCACATCTGTGATCATATATTCCATTTTCTCATATTCGTCAGCCTTTATATTCGCAAAACTCAAAAAAATCACCGGAAACGTACCCTGCAGCTGCCTGTATGGAAACGCCTCCTCCCAGATGGAGAGCCCTTCAAACAGATCACTCCTGCCTGCATACCTGTTTGAGAAAAAACACTCCACCATACTCATGTTGAGTGTCTTGCCAAACCTGCGCGGGCGCATGATCAGTGTCACAGTCGAGCCATTCTCCCACCATTCCCTGATAAAAGATGTCTTGTCAATATAAAAAGCCTTCTGTTCCCTTAATCTGTCAAAACGTTGTGCCCCTATGTTAACCAATACCCTGCTGCCCATGACCGCACCTCCCTGCATGATCTTCCATACTTTCAGTATACACGCCGCGCACTGTTTATTCAACCCACAAGATGACCGTACAGCAGATCCCCAAGCCGGCGGATCCCTTCCTCGATCGCCGCGCAGTCCGCATTGGTAAAGTTCAGGCGCATCGTGTTGACTGCCGGGGTGTCCGCGCGGGGTGCGTACAATAGATCCGCTGATTTCCCTGCATACCCCTGCGCATAAAACGGATCACCCGGAACAAAAGCGACCTTTTTCTCCAAAGCCTTTGGAAATAAGTCCATCGCACTCACACCCTCCGGAAGCGTCACCCACAGAAACATGCCGCCATGCGGCTTCGTGTATCTCACTGAGGGCGGAAAATACCGCTCTATGGCGTCCATCATCGCCTGCGCCTGCTTTTTGTACAGTGCCCTGATCCTGTCAATATGCGCCTCCAGGTCATTGTTGGTCAGATAATCCCAGATTAGATACTGCGAAAAGACATTGGTGTGCAAGTCGCCTGCCTCCTTTGCGATCGATATGTTTTTCAATAATTCCATATTTTCCGAGATGATAAAGCCCGTGCGCATCCCCGGCGTGACCGTCTTTGAAAACGTTCCGAGCAGGATACTGTATGGCAGCTTTCCCGCGCCGATATAAGGCAGGCGCTCCCCGTCAAAGCGCAGATCTCCATACGGATCGTCCTCGATCAAAACGACATCGCGGCCTCTTAAGATCTCGCATATGCGGCTCCTGTTTTCAGCAGCGTACGTAAGCCCAGTCGGATTCTGAAAATCAGGGATCGCGTAGATAAATTTCACAGGATTCTGCAGCGCTGTCCAAAGCCCCTCCGGATCCATGCCCTCCTCCGTCAGCTCCACCGGATAAAATACCGGCTGATACAGTGAAAACGCCTGTATCGCTGCCAGATACGTCGGTCTCTCGACAATGATGCCGTCTCCCCTGTTGAGCAGAACCTTCCCGATCAGATCCAGCGCCTGCTGGGAGCCAGTGGTGATGATAACATTCTCAGTCCCGAGATGCAGACCAAAAATCCGGTTATACCGGTCCGCTATGTATTGCCTCAGCTCCGGCAGACCGGCTGTGACCGAATACTGGAATACCTTACTTTTGTATGTCTTCACAATGCGTTCCATAGAAACCAGCAGCTCCTCCTGCGGGAAGGAGACCGGATTCGGCAGCCCACCCGCAAAAGAGATCACGTCCGGGTCAGAGGCCGCTTTTAAGATCCCCCTGACAAACGACGGCGGCGTCGCCTTGATCCCATCGGACAATAAATTTTCCATACCCATAACAATGCACCTCTCTCTCCAGATTTTTTTCATTATATTCCGGGGTGCAGTTGAAAACAATAACCAAATTGCATGACATACAATTTTCAATATTACGGGAAAATAGTTTCGAGCGTGTGACTTGACAAAAAAACGATGCGCCGCTATACTGATAAATATCAAACAAGTGTACGCAGTATGTTTAATCGCATCATAAACCAGAGAACATTAAAAAAGGGCACCAAAGCCCGGACAGGAGGAGATGCAGCCATGCCCGTAAATTCATTTGACAATTATCCCATGAGCTGGAAACCCGATCTGAACAGTCTGACCGGTCCGAAATATACAGCACTGGCGGAACTGCTGGAACGCGATATCAAAAGTGGAAAGCTCAAAGCCGGCACAAAACTGCCGCCCCAGCGGGAACTCGCTGACTTTCTGGACCTGAATCCCAGCACCATATCCAAGGTCTACAGACTGTGCGGACAGAAAGGCCTCCTCTCCGCGTCGGTCGGCAACGGCACCTACGTCTCCTCCGACGCCGCTGCCAGCCCCGTACTGCTGTGCGGAAGAGCGGATTCCCGCATGATCGAGATGGGCGCGATCATCCCTTTTGTCACAAGTAATCTGAAAGTAAAAGAATATACAGAACGTCTGATGAAAACACCGGACGCGCTGAACCTGTTCTCCTACGGATCTCCCGAAGGCACACTGCGTCAGCGCAAGGCAGGCGTGGCATGGCTGCAGAGAGCCCTCCCAGAGTCATCCGGCCAGGGAGCATTTTACACAGATACAGACCATATCGTGCTGGCAGCGGCAGGGCAAAACGGACTGACAGCTGCCCTGGGTGCATGTTTTGAGACCAGCGACAAGATCGGAACGGAACCGATGACCTATCCCGGCATCAAGACAGCGGCAAAGCTGTTTGGCATCCAACTGCTGCCTGTCAGAAGCCGCGACCGCGAACTGACATCAGAGGGGATCCGCTACGCGGTGCAGAATGAAAACATAAAGGGACTCTATGTCATACCCGATTACCAGAATCCGACATCGCACACCATGTCGCTCGAGACGAGAAAAATGATCGCAGCCGCCGCCAGAGAAGAAAACCTGCTCGTCATAGAGGACGGCATCAACAGCCTGCTCGCGGAGGAACCGCTGCCCCCGATCGCGTCCTTTGCGCCAGAGCATGTCATCCACATATCAAGTCTCTCAAAGACAGTCTCCCCGGGGCTGCGAACCGCATTTGTCCATGTTCCTGAGCGCTTCCACGAAAAGCTGGTGACAGCACTGTACTCCATGAACATCTGTGTCTCCCCGCTGCTCGCAACCGTATCGGCATCCCTGATCGAGGACGGCGCCGCCGATCAGATCCTCACAGAGCGCAAAAGGTGCATCATGGAACGAAACCGGAGCGTCGATCAGATTTTGAAGGGCTATGTCCTGCCGAGCGGAGCCACGTCACCGCTACGTCTGGTACAGCTGCCGCAATACTTTACCGGAAAAAGCTTTGAGATCTGTGCCAGACAGGCAGGCGTCGAAGTCTACGGTGCGGAGCGCTTCTTTGTCGGAAACAGGACACCCGAAAAAACAGTCCGTATTTCCGTGACCACACCGTCGTCCGTCGATATCCTGACAGACGGGCTGGAAAGGCTGCGGGCGTTGCTACAGCAGTAACAGAGATTGGAATCAGTCACCACCATTTGTCATGACTGATTCCAAAATCAATATGCTTTCTCCTCCAATGTCTTTTCCTTTGAAGATTTGAAAATCTTGAATTCTATTATATATGCATTGTTTTCCTTCCAGTCGTATGGCTTTAAAACGATATCATAGCGTCCGAATCCGCTTTCCCGGTTTGTTGTATCTCAAACTGATCCCGAAGCCCTACCATCAGTCCCGGAACAAAACCATGATAAAACCGTTCTGGATGGTCATTACATGATGCGTTTTTGACCACATCAAAGTTTGAGCAGCTTTTTAGTGCAATTTCGTTTATGTCAGCCGTTGTTTTGTGCCGGTTTTCCTTTCCATCTGTCGCAATGACATCGTGTACATGACAGTCCAGTTTCCTGGAAAAAAACATTCGAGCATGCTCATGTTCAGTGTCTTGCCAAAACGGCGCGGACGCGTGATCAGCGTCACCTCCGAACCGGTCTCCCACCATTCCCTGATAAAATCCGTCTTGTCAATATAGAACGAACCTTGTTTCCTAAGTTTGTCAAACCGCTGTACACCTATATTTACCACAGGCTTCTTATTCATACCTACACCTCCCGCAATGCATGGATGCATCCTCTGATGGTAGTATACATGATATCTTCATTTTAGGCAAATAAATATGATGCTTGTGAGTAAAAAGCTTTCTAAAAAATAACCATTCTGCATGGATTTATGGTATCTCTAAGTTGCTACACTATAGAGAAATATACAATGTAAAACTGCTTTGATACTTATGCTATACATGCTTTAACTGTTCTTGTTTAAGGAACTGTTAAAGAATTAATCTTTACATCTGACTTGTCTAAATCTTCTTATGCCGCGTTGTCGTCAATCGGCGT
>ERZ808051.292-NODE-292-length-61703-cov-24.773261_pt1 | contig 61703 bp, 61 predicted proteins | sample MGYA00380199_ERZ808051 | MGnify/ENA primary metagenome ERZ808051 (study PRJEB31490, sample SAMN06133391) | mouse gut metagenome | isolation source: J11 | host: mice | place: China: Chengdu | collected 2015-05 ... | reverse complement strand
TACACACTTTTCACACTTTACAAACATTATCTCAAAAGTCGAGAAAAAAGGAAGTCGACGGGTTATTTACCATGTACATTTCTTATGAATTGTAATCAAGCCAATCAATGGCGGTTTCCGTTCCGGAATACCGGTTTCCATATTACCGGAATCATGGTTTCTTGGTGCAAGAATATTCATTCTATCTCCACCGAGATACCGAAGCATCTGGATGATACTGACCGCAGCTTTTTGGAAGACCTGCTCCTCTGATCACAAAACCTCCCTGCGAACTGCCGCAAGCCCGGTAAAGATGAAGTGAAATAAGACTGGGGCAAATTTGTTTCTATCATACAGGTTCACTCCAGTTTTGTACAGGTACACACTATCTACCGTTTACATTCATTATGATAAGTTCACAATCATATTATCCCCTATGGAGAATTCAGTCTATCCCATAGTATTGCAGAACAAGGAAAATATGGAGAGACTAGCCGATTACCAGACTGGTCTCTCCATATCCAATCAACCATAAATCAACTCACTATTTATGACTTCCTTTGCCTGGCTACGGATATTATTCATTCTTCCTACCCATTCAAGCTGATTTTGTGATTTTAGTTTCTCGGTCACTCCCTCGGCGGTTTTCATCTGCTCTATAATTAAATCAAGCCTTTCTTCCGCCAGCTCATTCAAGTCAGCAAGGTATGTCCATAATTTCCCTGTCAGGATAAGGGAACTATACCGTGTTGGAGTTCCTCTTTGAGATATTCCCGTTGCAATCGTCCATAACGTCCGATAGGGCGGTTTCCATCCGGTAATTTCAAGTCTGGGATATAGTAATCGCCTACCAACGTATAATGTAGTCCGTTATTTTCATCATAAATATGCTTTTTCAATTCGTCCATTTTTTATTCTCCTCATTCTGATTTAATAATTGTAAGTCTGCCTCTCCAAAAATATTGGTAAATCATTGGTAAAATTGAGTAAGAGACACAAAAAACATTGAATTTATAAGAATTTTACCATCACCAACAAATCCTGCCGTTGCAGATAAAAAGTACACGAATGCTCATATAAACTCCTTTTTAAAGGTGCTCTCCTGCTGCCATTTGCAGCGTTTTACGCGGGTTAATTTTTCTTTATGTATCGGTCATTTCTGTACATAAAATGCAAATCTTAGCAAAATTTTGCAAGACGTATACAGCAATCGTAGTTGAAACGTAGTAAAAATTAGATGGATTACTACTGCGGTCTTAACGCAGATTCGATTGAACTTTTTCATCTATAAGCCTATTAACGTTATCTCCAACAAAAGTCTTAAACGGAAATCCATCAACATCTATTATTTCAGATTTTAATGATACTTCCACACCCAATCTCTTATTTTCATTTATTATTTTGTACTCAAAAAGGGTCTCTGCGCTCCCTTTTGACTGCTTAACACATGCCAAAAGTTCTTTTTCAGTTGACATTCTAGGCAAAATTCCAAGAATCAATGCTAATTCGCTTAACAATTCCTTCTTTACGGCAAAACTTTCATCTACAGTTTTATCAAGTGCAGCAAATTTCAAAGAACGAACAATATCAGAAAAATGTTCATAAATTTGGTCATTACTTTTTTCTTCCCAATAGCTAACTTCGTTAGCTGCTGCAGATGGCTTTCCATTAAACGTTGTATTTGGAGAAAACGCATAATAGCTTTCCACCGCTCCCTTCCGCAGAATGAAACAACCTAATTTTTCTAAAATGTCAAACAACACAGTAATTCTCTTTTTGAGACTTATCCACTCTTGTGAATCTGGCCAAGTTACTAATTCAGCTTCACTAACCGTAAACAACTGTGCAATCAATGCACGACGTATAATCTTATCTTCCTCTGCCTCCGAATCTCGATTTATCCAATACGGATGTTGGTTATAAATTGTTACTATACTCTCTTTTTGAGATTGAATTACCTCATCTATTTTTGTTTTTATATTTCTAATCATACTTTGAAGATCCCCATTGCCATAATCATTAGCAATTTCAGTTGCTTCTGGCAATCCCGAAAATAAATTTATAATACTATTATCATCTACAAATCCATCTAAATCCGTTAAAACACATACTTCTTTACCAATAAGCCGAAACAGTTTTGTGATAATGGGGAACTGTCCCTTTCCTTCAACTGGAATAATTTGCGAACCTGCAACATCAAGATTTAAGTCAAGTCTATTGCAGAGAAATCTACATAAAATCATATCGCTGGATCCTTCAATAAGCATTACTTTTTTGGCAAAAAATCCCTCATTATATATAAGACTCATTCGCAATAAAAATTCTTTCAATTTTACGCTACTCAACTCTGGTGAATCAGGCGGAATTTGTTTAGGCAATGCATCTTTTCTAAAAAACACCAAATTGCACAGTTCAGATGCTGTATTTAATTCAATCATCTCTGCAGAATGAGTTGAAATAATAATAGTTTTATTGTATTTTTTAACAGCATTCTTCATCTCACGAAGAAGATACGATTGTAATTGCGGATGCAGCGACACTTCCGGTTCGTCAATTAGTAATACATCAACCGATTCATCAAATAAGGCAGCTAAAATTGAAATAACATTAACTAATCCACTTGCTTCTGCGGCAACAGAGTATTCTTGTTCGCTATCAGTCTTTCCAAAAAACACCTTCATTTGTCCAGCATCCCAGCGAATAAAAATATTTCTATTAAACAAGACTGACAATCTTTCGGATACTTTAATAAAAACGTCCTTTCGTTCATCCATTGCAAAGAAATCGCCGCTTGCAGTTTCAATTTGTAAACGAGCGCGTTTTGTCGCTTGATCCCCAAGTGTATAATCATCAGTAGTATAACTATATTGATTTACTTTAGATCTATACTGTTCCATATTTCCAATTCTATTGGACGATAAATATCGAACCTTATTACTACCCAAGTCTCTTCTCATAATATCTCTTATCTTTTTTAATGTTTGTGTTTTTCCTGACGCATTTGTCCCAACAAATATGCTTAATCCAGAATATAATGTTATTTGAACATCTTGATTGCCCAAAATGTTCTCTACCTTAATATTCAATGTCTGAGGATATTCCATATAAATCACCTATCTTTCTGTTTAATTCTTCACTTATTAGTTATCATTCTTCAGAACTGGTATACACACCATCTTCAAAAGAATCATATCCTTATATTTACGTTGACTATAGAAATTGCAAAGAAACAACTTCCTTCCCAACCAATGACTATTCTACACTTCCTCAATTATTACTACACCATATTATCCCGATTCTGTCCATTATAAAGAAACCTTCTAACCTCCATAACCAAATCATGCGGATCATCATCAATTACCACATAGTAAATAATATAATTATCCACATAAATACGATAATAAGAATATCTACGCTCCCGGACAGAATGATATGGTTCAAATGATTCAGCCACTGGAAGCCGCTCCATAATAGCAGACTCTACCTTATCCAATAAGTCATTTGCTGCTTTCGGATTCTTCAATTTCTCCGCAATATAGGTTACTTTTTCATCAAGATCCTCATAAAAAAGTGGCAGATAGCTCAATCTGTACTTTTTACTGAACATTTATCTTCCTCCGTAGTCCTCCAAAAACTTCCTCATGGCTCATCCTTGTATCATTTTCTGCCGCAAACCTATCTGCTTTATCTAATGCAGCTTCAACACCATCCGTCAACTTTGAATATTCTTCAAGACTAAGCACCACCATTGCTCCATATCCGTTTTTTGTTAAATATACCGGTTCACCCGCATTTACAATTTTCTCAATATCTGGGAACTTATTTCTCAAATCTGAAACAGGTCTAATCTGTAACATAAGCGTTCACTCCTTATCAATATTTTATCTTAACTTTATCATTATCCATATTGTACTCTACTATTCCCCAAAAAACAACCACTGTTAAAAATCTTTCTTCATTAAATTACTATGTATTATGCAAAAATGTAGTTGAATTTTTTTAGGCAAATGGCAGTTCCCTTTCCATGAAGAAAACTGCCACCTTATAAACATATTTATTTAGCTATAAGCAATGTCATTTCAAGGCTCTTCCAAAAATGGTGTAGTAGTGGTGTAGTAAGCGCCTTTTCTCTCCGTAAAAGCATTGGTTTTACAGGCTTTTGTGGGATTCTTCAAGATATTGCCGTGGCATATAAAAAGTATCTTAACCATAATATTTTCCCTCCTAAAATGTCGTGATTTGCCGTGTTTTGGGGACTTTTGCACTATCTGTAAAACCCACATAAAATCTGTGAAATGTGGCACATTACGCAAAATAGGGCAAATTAAGGCAAAATGTAATAGTCAATCGTAGTTAAATGGTAGTCTGTTTCAGGCGGGCAGACTACGCACTTTTTAACGGTATTATCGTTAAAGGGGTTTCAAAGGGTGTGCATAATTTAACGATAACGCACAGTAATTCTTCAAGAAATCAGCCCTTATAGGACTTCATGGCTTTGTAAATCGCCATCCGTGGAGTATCCGGCACTTCTTTCTTTAAGAGTTGCGAACCGGTCGCCCTATGGATTGCCCCATCTACGCCACTGCCATCCAATAGAAATTCGTTGGCTGCATTGACAATTGCCGGAACTTTGATTTTTATAATGTCACCTTTTACTGCCTTAATCATTGTCTCACTCCACAAATCTCTTGACTACTTCTCGTAGCTTTATAGCCTTTTCACAATACCACTCAAAGTACTTGTCCCAATTATCAGTATTAAAATCAGCATTATATGTGTCATATCCAAACACCGCATCTATAGAAGCCTCATGCCATGTAATTTCCTCACCAAAAAACTCCTCGATGGCTGCTTTCTGCTCTAAAAAATGGTTATACAAATCCTTGTTTTTACTGATATATACCTGAGCCGCAAGACGTTTTTTTGTCATTGTGGCAGTTAATGTAATGTGACAATGTCTGTTTCCTGCCGAGAGATCATACCACCCTTGTGGATATGCCTTTCTTTCACTAAATATCTTTTTAAATTCTGCCTTATTGAATGCGTACTTCTTGAATGCTTCCCAATATTCAAGATTAGTCTTCTTTGTATCTGACAGTCCCGCAGAAGCTTTAATTGCCTTTGCCCAATCATTAGGCCGTTCCACTATATTAAAGCGAGGTGCAGGAACAGAACCGTTGATTTTCCACAATTCAATTTCAAGCAGAAAGAACCCGATATTCTCATCCGTGTGCTGATTGAGCCATTCCACCGCTTTCCGATGTTCATCTCGGGCACGTTTAACAATCCAAATAATAACAGATGCCTCCTTCCCCGCAGCATATGTTATTATTTTACCAAGATGGTCATGGTTTGTATCTTCCAGTTGATTTTCAATGATGATCTTCCTGCCGGTTCCCTCTTCTGTTGCGAAAAGATCAACAGAGAAACCTCCAACAGACGACTCACGTTCTTCGAGATCAATATCAATTCCGACCGTCTCTCCAAGCATAGTAAGATTCTCATCCTGGGAAAGCCATACCGTAAAGTCTCTCGCCTCATTTGGCCATATTTTACGCAAGTCTTCTACTCGTTCAATTTTCCCTAACTCTGGCATATGTACCTCCTCATGTATTTAGGATTGTCAAAATTTTTAGTTTTGACAACTGAGCTATTATAAAAAAACGACATCATTAAAGAGGTTCCAAATTTACAAAAGAAACACAATTTCATAATAACCCTTGAAAGCTACAAAATGTTATCCTGCTAAATCTATTCCATATCATTTCTAATATCTTCAATTAATTTAAAGTATACATTTTTAAATCTTTCTGGAACACCTTCATAGCTTCTAAGCACACATTCTGCCCTATTTAGGAATCTCATTGCAGAATCACCTTTAGCAGACTTTGCTGCTTCAATATATCCTTCTACTTCGCTTCTTAATTCATCTATCGTAGTTGAGCGCATGACTACTCCCCTATATAAAATTCCGCATACAGTTTTATGACCGCTATAAATTTAATCATACCATAACAGAAGTGATTTTACCAATCGGGTAGGAGGCAGATAATTATTTGGCACAAAAAAAGCGGTCGGAAGCATCTGGCACAAAACCGATGCCCCGAAAGGAAGCCGCTGAAAATGCCATACTGGATTTCTTTCTCCTCCCGTTCCTTTTGCATACTGTCCTCCCGGCTCTCAAGGGCGGCATACCGGCTTGCATACCCGTCATACTTTTTGTGGTAGTCGTGCTGGTCAAGTTTCCGGGCGGCGTTCTCATCGACCAGCCTCTGGATCAGCTCCGCAGTCGCTGCATTTCAGCTTTGCCGAAAACGGACTGCCGCAGTTGTGGCTCCGCCCCGTGTTCTTCCTCCGCTAAAAACTTTGAATAATAATAGCCCTTATATTTTGAGATTATCTTCTAACATCTTTTCACCCCAGACTACAGCTAACTAATCACATTGGAAATTAGGGCCGCAAACCAATATCAAAACACTGGCGGTTCCGGAATGCTGCAAACACCTTTTTCGTAAAACACACGATTATCAACATATCCGCAACAACCCCTCTCTCTTTCGAAGTAACAATTCTATATACGGATTGCCATCCCCTTTTGTAGATTCCTAACATTCCTCTTAATCTTCCTGCACACCCCATTATTTTCTTTTTCATTGGAAGACAGCTTTTGAAGCCTATCCTCCAATAATTTAATTTTTGCCATTGTGTCCATATAAGCACCATCCTTTCTTTACTTTATGCTTCTTTTTCAATCCAGCTCTGATCATTTGAATCATGACAGATAAAACCTATTCCTGCTCCAGTTTCCCGGTATAAAGCTGATAATACATTCCCCGCTTCGCCAACAAGCTGTCATGATCTCCTCTCTCCACAATCCTCCCGTGATCCAACACCATGATCACATCCGAATTTTTGATTGTGGAAAGCCTGTGGGCGATCACAAATACCGTCCTGCCTTTCATCAGCCGGTCCATGCCGTCCTGCACGATTTTTTCCGTGCGGGTATCAATGCTGGAAGTCGCTTCATCCAGAATCAGCACCGGCGGATCAGCCACCGCCACTCTCGCAATCGCCAGGAGCTGACGCTGGCCCTGGGAAAGACTGTTCCCGCTTCCTTTTAGCTCTGTCTGATACCCATCGGGAAGTTTCATAATAAATTCGTGGGCATTTGCCAGTTTTGCAGCCTGAATGACTTCCTCTTCCGCAGCATCCAATTTCCCATACCGGATATTGTCCATGACAGTACCGGTAAACAAATGGGTATCCTGTAGTACCAAGCCTAAGGAATGCCGCAGATCATCTTTCCTGATTTTATTGATATTGATGCCGTCATAACGGATCTTGCCATCCTGCACATCATAAAACCGGTTGATCAGATTGGTAATCGTTGTTTTTCCTGCGCCGGTAGCTCCCACAAAGGCTACTTTCTGCCCCGGTCTCGCAAAAATCTCTATATCATGCAAAATCTCCTTATCTTCCGTATAGCCGAAGTCCACATGGTCAAAAACTACATCTCCCTGCATCGGCTGATAAGTTGTCGTATTGTCTGCCTTATGATAATGCTTCCACGCCCACATCCCCGTCCTGTCAGGAGCTTCCGTCAGATTTCCCTTTTCATCATAACGTGCGTTTACCAGCTTCACATATCCGCCGTCCTTTTCCGGCTCCTCATCCAACAGCCCAAAAATCCTCTCTGCGCCCGCAATGGCCATGATGATAGAATTCAACTGCTGCGAAAGCTGCGAAATCGGCTGATTAAAGGAACGAGAAAACTGCAGGAAAGATGCCAGCGTTCCAAGAGTCATCTGCCCGCCAAAAATAGACAGGCAGGCTCCGACCATTGCGATTACCGCATAGCTGACATACCCAAGGTTGCCAAGCACAGGCATAAGGATACTGGCATAACGGTTCGCATTGTTCGTGCTGTCCCGCAATTTTCCATTCAGAGCCTTAAAATCCTGTATACAGGCTTTCTCATGGCAGAATACCTTTACTACCTTCTGACCTTCCATCATTTCCTCTATGTATCCGTTCAGACTCCCCACGTCCGTCTGCTGCTTCACAAAATAGTGCCCGCTCTTTGAGGATATGTTTCTCGTTGCGAATACCATGCAGACCACCATCACAACCGTGATCAGTGTCAGTGGACGGTTTAAAACCAGCATAGATACAAAAACACCCACAATCGTGATCGCTGCGGACAGCATCTGCGGCATACTCTGGCTGATCACCTGCCGCAGGGTATCCGTGTCATTGGTGTAAATGCTCATGATGTCCCCATGGGATTTTGTGTCAAAATAGCGGATGGGCAGATGTTCCATGTGACGAAACAGGTCATCCCTTACTTTTTTTAACATTCCCTGCGACACATAAATCATAATGTAGTTATAAGCCCACGTGCAGAACACGCCGACATAATAAACTGCTGCCATCACAAGCAATGCTTTGAAAAGAGGGGACAAATCGGGCTGTGTCTGATTCACAAATGGCAGGATGTAGTCATCAATCAGGTTCCGCATGAACAGAGTGCCGCCGATATTCGCGACAGTGCTGACCAGAATACATAACGCCACCAACAGGCACTGCCATTTATATTCTTTCAGGATATAAGCAATCAGCCGCCTTAACGTCGCCCCCATATTCTTTTTATTCCCTACTATCATCATCGCCGCCCTCCTTCGTCTGTGACTCATAAATTTCTCTGTAAATCGGGCTGCTTTCCAGCAGTTCTTCATGGGTGCCGACTGATTTCATCCTGCCGTTGTCAAATACCAGAATCCTGTCCGCATCCTGGATCGACGAGATTCTCTGGGCTATGATAATCTTTGTGGTATCCGGTATCTTCTCCCTGAATGCCCTGCGGATCAACGCATCCGTCTTTGTGTCAACTGCACTTGTGGAATCATCGAGGATCAGGATTTTCGGTTTCTTTAAAAGCGCTCTGGCAATACAGAGCCTCTGTTTCTGCCCGCCCGATACATTTGCCCCGCCCCGCTCAATGTAGGTATCATACCCTGCCGGGAAATCCCGGATAAATTCATCCGCCTGGGCAAGCCGGCACACATTTATGATCTCATCATCCGTTGCATCTTCTTTTCCCCACCGCAGGTTCTCTCTGATTGTTCCGGAAAAGAGCACATTTTTCTGGAGGACCACAGCCACACTGTCCCGCAGACTGGCCATGTCATAATCCTTGACCGGAACGCCCCCAACCCGCACCTCGCCCCTTGTCACATCATAAAGCCTTGGTATCAGAGCGGCAAAGGTGGACTTTGCGCTCCCGGTTCCTCCAAGAACGCCAATGGTCTCTCCCGACCTGATATGAAGGTCCAGATCACTGATTACTTCCTTATCGGGATTGGAGGGATACGCAAAACCTACCTGTTCAAAATCAATAGAACCATCCGCGACTTCCCTGATCGCATGGGAAACGTTAAATAAATCCGGCTCCTCCGTCAGCACCTCAGAAATCCTTTCCCCCGATGCCCTTGACATAATAAGCATCACAAACGTCATGGATACCATCATCAGGCTGATCAGAATATTGATCACGTATGTAAACATACTCATAAGCTGCCCTTCTGTCAGGCTTCCCGCAATAATCATTTTCGCGCCCATCCATGAAATCAGTAAAATACATGAATACATGGAAAACTGCATGACAGGGGAATTCAGTGCAAGCAGCTTTTCCGCGCTTACAAACAGGCTGCGGATTTTTTCACTTTCCGTTTCAAACCGTCCAATCTCATAATCCTCACGTACAAAAGATTTTACCACCCGTATTCCGTTTACATTTTCCTGCACCTTTGCGTTCAATTCATCGTATTGACGAAAAACTTTCCTTAAAGTCGGATTTGCCTTCGATGAAATCAGGGCAAGCACGGCTGCCAGGCAGACGATCACCACCAAAAAAATACGGGCAAAACGAGGGTGTATCATAAATGTCATCACCATCGCACTGACCAGCATGATCGGCGCCCTCACGCAGATACGGATGGACATCTGGAACGCCTGCTGTACGTTCATCACGTCTGTTGTCATTCTGGTCACAAGTCCTGCTGTAGAAAATTTATCGATATTGGAGAAAGAAAAGGTCTGTATCTTCTCGTACATTGCCTGCCTCAGATTCATGGCAAACCCGGAACTGGCACTGGAAGCCGTCCTGCCTGATTCCACCCCAAACCACAGCGCCAGCATTGCCGCCACGATCATGGCAAGCCCGATCAGCACAACTTTCCCAAGGCTCCGGCTTTCCAGCCCATAGTCAATAATGACCGCCATTATAATGGGAATGATCACTTCCATGATCACTTCCATAACCACAAGAACAGGAGTGAGTACGGCATCCCGTTTAAATTCTCCAATGTATTTTACCAATGTTTTAAACATAAAATCCCTCCTGGCAATCCCATCTCAACTGCTCCTGACGCCATCACGCCAGTTCTGGATCACGGCCACTGCCAAATTCTTCCTTTCTCTATTGCCCTGCATTTATGGACTGATAAATATCACAGATTACAGAAACACATTTTTCAACCCCAATCAGGCTGCTGTCCAGGCACAGATGGTAATTCTCCGCAAGGCCCCATACCTGGTCCGTATAATATTTATAATGGGAAGCCCTGCGTTTATCCAGCCGTTCCATTTCTCTGACAGCCTCATCATAAGACACATGGTTTCTTTCCATAAGATGCTTTGCCTTAAATGCGTTTTCCGCATGAATATAAATATTCAGACTGTTTCCTGTTTCTTTCAGAATAGAATCCGCACAGCGTCCCACGATCACACAGGGTTCTTTTTCTGCAAGTTCCGTGATGATCTTTCTCTGGACAAAGAAAATTTCATCCTGCAGGTATTCCGAATTTCCGGAGGGCATGGAACGGGAATAAGATAAATTTTTCACCAAATTATACAGCACACTGCTGTTACGGTGTTCCCCCTGCTCCTCCACGAACTCTTTTCCAAAACCGCTTTCCCGCGCCGTCATTTCTATCAGTTCTCTGTCATAAAAGGGAACGCCGAGTATTTTAGCAACCTGCTCCCCTATGGTATGTCCGCCGCTTCCGCATTGCCGTCCGATTGTAATAACCTGACCTGCCATAATCCATTACCTCCCTGCTGTTTCTTTTTGTCCCTTATTCTCAAAAATACGTTTCCAGAATACTTTCACTGTAATCAATGCAATAATCCCAGACAAAGCGTCAGAAAACGGGCCTGCCCATAAAATTCCTTCCACGCCCATTGTATAACCTAAAATCAGCATAGCAGGAATCAACAGGATAATCTGCCTTGAAAGGGTAAGCGCCGCAGCCGGAACCGGCTTTCCGATTGCCTGAAAAAAAATACCTACAACTGCGCCCGACGGGATCAGAAAGCAGGCAAGCAGATAAATGCGGAAACACTTTACCGCGAATTCTACATAAAGGTCTGATTCCTGTCCAAAAATACCGATGATCTGCTCCGGGAAAACCTGGAAGATAAACAATGCCACAAACATGATTGCGGTACCCAAAATAAGCGACCATTTCAATGTACTTTTAACACGGTCATGCTGTCTGCTTCCGTAATTGTATCCAAGAATTGGCTGCACGCCGCTTGCAATCCCTAATGTAACCCCGGTAATCAACTGGCTGACCTTCATCGTGACACCCAAAGCTGCCAATGGAATATCAGCTCCATATTTAGAAACCGCCCCGTACTTTACCAGCATATTATTCATAATTGCAATAACGAACACCGAAGCAATCTGTGAAATAAGGCTGGATGTTCCAAGAGAAGCGATGTTCCCCACAACCTTTGCATCCGGAATAAAATATTCTTTTTTTATTTTAATTGACTTAAATTGAAACAAACAGATAATAAAGTAAAGCGCGTTCAATACCTGTCCCAGTATCGTTGCCCATGCGGCTCCTTTTACGCCCCACCCGCATACAAAAATAAAAATCGGGTCAAGAATCATGTTTGTAGCACATCCGATCAGGAGACCGACCATGCTTATCTTCGGTCTGCCGTCAGCACGGATCGGGCTTCCAAAAGCAGAACAGATGATCGAAAAGGGAAATCCAAGTACAATGATCCGTCCATAGTCCAGCGCATAAGGAAGTACATTATCCGTGGCCCCAAACAGCCTGCAAAGCGGTGTCAAAAACAATTCAAACAGGATCAGCAGGACAATTCCGGTTCCAATGACTATCGCTACCATATTCCCTATGCCTTTTGCGGCCTTTTCCGGTTCCTTTTTCCCAAGGTGCAGACTCATAAAAGCTGCCGCCCCGTCCCCAAACATAAAGCCGAGGGCCAGCATAATCGTTGAAATCGGCATAATTACATTCGTTGCCGCATTTCCAAGATATCCTACCCCCTGGCCGATAAAGACCTGGTCTACCATGTTATACAGTGAATTCACCACAATGGAAATAATGCTTGGCACTGCATAACGCATCATCAGTTTTCCAACCCTTTCTGCGCCGAGAGGGTTGGTTTTTGTTATCGTTGCTTCCATTTTCTACCTCCTGGTTTTATAAATCTGCTGAGCGGGTTTCACTCCGTATGTTTCATTCCTCTTCTATATCTTTCTGATATATCTCCCTGTCCGGATATGCCACCAAGACAAAGTTCAAGATTCTTATCTGTGCGCCGCAACGTCCTGTTATTGTATCAAAAACCCTTTTTATCTGATTGGCCAGCCCCAAAACAGAACTGGATTCTCACAGCGTCAAATCCGATTCCTGCTTCTTTTTCCCGTACCTTGTTCACAATGGCGGCGTCCTTCAGACCTGCGTTCTCTGCGATTGACCGGAGGGGCGCTTCCAACGCCTTACCAACAATCTCAGCTCCTGTCTTTTCATCGCCCTCCAGGGATTTTGCTGCCTTCATTTCTGTTTCCGCAGCCGCGCCGTTTGTTCCAAAACCGGAAAAATATCCTGGATATTGGAAATTTTCTTATCCGTGATCAGAATATATGGATTTTCCATATTCAAAGTCATCTTTTCTTTGTCATCGCACATATATGAGGATCTTCCGCTTTCTGTTACTTTAAAATTACTCTGTCACTTAATGGTCTTAATTTCATTTCTGTTACCTGCCTTTCTGTTTGCTGTTAGCACTCATGTTCTTCGAGTGCTAACCCTTGTCTAAAAAAATATGCCAGCCACCACTGGCAGACTTTGCTAGCAATATAACCCTGTCGGACTATATACTATATTAAAGCACACCAGCTCTTGAAAGTGAAGTGAAAATATGGTATTATCAATGACAAAAACGCAATAATCGAGGTAAAACCCATGAATACAGACCAGTTAAAGAGCTTTATCCAGGTTGCCGAAAACCTGAACTTTGCAAGAGCCGCTGAAATTTTAAAGATTACACAATCAGCGGTCTCCCGGCAGATTCATTCGCTGGAAGATGAATTGGGAACAAAACTTCTGCACCGTACTACCCGGACAGTTACCCTTACACCCGCCGGAATCAGTTTTTTGGAAGATGCGAAAAATGTTATGGGCAGGTTAAAAATTGCTGAGCAAAAAATACAGCGCCACCAAAGTACAAATATACAGGTCTTAACCATTGGATGTCAGAATGAAGCTAACCTGGATCTGCTCTGCAAGGTACTCAAATCCTGCAAGCAGCAGATTCCCAAACTTTATCCATTTTTAAAAGTGATCCCTCACAGATCTATTTTAAATCTTTTCTATCAAGATGAACTGGATCTGCTGTTTGGTTTTCAGGAGGATATTCCAATAAAAAATGACACGGTTTACAAAGAACTGTTCCAGATACCACTGTGCTGTATTGTTCCAGCCTCACACCCTTATGCCGAACGCCCGGAGCTTGCAAAGGAAGAACTGTACCTGGAAAATATTGTCGTCTGCAATTCCTATGCAATCCCCGCCAGGGTTGCGGAAATGCAAAATCAGATTTCACAGCATATCCTGCCAGAGTCCACTTATATGTGTGAAAACCTGCAGGTACTCCTTACACTTGTAAGGGCAGGTTATGGCTGCTCGGTTCTTCCGCTTATGAATTTTGTAAACACGGATATACGCGGAATTCCCTTAAAAGACAGCGAGCCTTTATCCTATGGTATTTTCTTTAAGAAAAGTTCTCAAAGCCCTCTTTTGAAAAAATTTATTTCCATTGTAACGAATACATCTTACAGTTAACCACAAACAGCGGAGGGTCAGAAATGCCCCTCCGCTGTTTGCTTTTTTTCCGCGCTTCGCCCCACATACGCGAACCGAACTTCCCGAAGGCAAAGCCCGCCCCCAACACCTGTATTACTAATAAATTCCTTATGATATAACATTTGGGAAAAAGATTGCAGATGTGCCGGGGTACAGAATCTCTTTTATCCCGATACGGAGGCATTCTGCCGCCTGTATGTATCATTGTCTTTTTGTCTTAGCTCATTCTCTACCTGCACCAGCTTTTTCTCCAGCTCCCGGACTTTCTTTTCATCCCCGGAGGCGGATCGGATCTGCTGTTCCAACTGCTGCTTTTTTTCTTTCAGCTTCTTGATTTCCCTGTCAACTTTATCCGTATTCGCGACACATTTCTCCGCCGGCTTTCCCTGCCCCTTCCCGCTTATCTTCGTCTCTTTTCCGTCTTTGCCTTCCCCGGAACGTTCTTTCTCTTCCTTCTCCTGAGAGGATCTTAAATTTTCCTTTCCATCTGCGTAAGCGGCTTTCGGATCATCGAAAAAGATTTTCCGGCTGCCGTTCTCATCCTGCCCTACCCGGTACAATCCCGTAGGCTTTTTCCCTGATTTTTCACTACTGATATACTCATCCTGTAGTTCGGACAACTTACCGGAACTTCTCCCCTCTACAGCCCTCTCCGTTTCTTTTGCCGCCCTTTCAACAGCCTGTTTTTCTTTTACTCTTTCCGCGTAGTCAATTCCGGAATGATCATAATTTCCATTAATCTGCATTGCCATAAGTATGTTCTCCTTCCATTTGATATTGTCAGACAGCTTCCTTTTTCTTTTTTCGGCTGCGGAAAGTCGCCTATTAATCCATTTGCTGCGAGATACCTTCTGAATGCCGTGGAATGATCAGCAGTACATGGAGGACAAATACATTCCCCCGCGTCTCTATACTCATGGCGCCGCCATATTTTTCAGCTACCGTTTTTACATTTGACAATCCCGTCCCTTTTTTGAACACACCCTTTCCATGAAAACTGTTTTCAATTTCCATCATAAGGAAATCCCCCTGTATGCGCCCGGACACCCGGATATATTTCTCTGTGCCGGAGTCCTGACTCTTACATGCATGGATTGCATTGTCCAAAGCATTAGACAAGACAATGCAGATATCAATATCCCGCAGACCGCATGGGTATGGCAGAAGGAGGAAACAGCCCACATCTATCCCCATGCTCTTTGCAATCCCCAGCTTGTTTCCTACCAGGATATCCACTACCGGGTTATTGGTGCTGATAGGGAATGACATTTCTTCCGCCATATCGTCCATATCCTCCATATATCTTACAGCCTCCTCCAATCTCCCATTCTGCAAAAGCTTTTTTATCACCTCGATGTGGTTTCTGATGTCATGGCGGAATGATTTTGTCCTGTCATACCGGGTCTTCGATTCTTCTACATACTGATTCAGGGAATGTTCTTCCTGTTCCAGCAAAGTTAATTCTGTTCTAAGACGAAAACCCTGCAGCAGCTTTTTATAGGCAATCAGAAAACAGAACAGACTGGCAAGCCCCAAAAAATACATGGCAAACAACTGCCAGTGACTGGACAGATACCTGAAATATCCTTCTTCCGCTAAGACCGTATGCTGGAAAAATTCAACCGTATGAATGTACTCACTCATAATAAAGATCATCAGGATTGGGATAAAAACCAGAAACATCTGCTGCATTTCCGCTGTGGTACCAGAGGGATGAAGGGCATCCCCGGAAAAATAGCGGTACACCATATAATAGCAAAACCCGGTCAGCACCAGTGACGCCGCCTCGCTGGCCAGCATGACCGCAATACCGGCCGTATCATGAAAAGCGTCAAACAGAAACGGACATAAAAGGCTTATCAGAGAGTTCACAACTCCATAACATAGCAGCATGATTTCAGTCATCAGGGCCGCATACAAAATGGAAGGCTTAAAATCCGCACGGCAGACCAGCACCCCGCATACCGTAAGAAGAAAAACAAGCGCCGCGAAGCCGGCTATCGTGCCCACCGGAAGAAAATCGTTGACAATCACCGCACATACTGCAAACAGAACATAAAAAGGCGGCCATACTTTCTTTTTCAGTATTTTTATCAGGAAATAAAACTGGAAAAGCATCTCTATTACGCCCATAATATAAATATTGAAAAAATCTAAATGCTCAGCCATTTGATCTGCCCCCATATCTAAAAACTCTTAAATATTCTTCATATACTGCAGAACCACACCGGAAAACTCCTTGCTCCGCAGCCGCGATACGGGAACCCCCTTGCCGTTATCCATATAGGCAGTCCCGTTTTTATAGCCTTTTAAATGACGCAGATTGATGAGATAGCTTCTGTGGCATCGGAAAAAATGCTCGCCCAGTTTCGTTTCCAGCTTTTCGATCCGCTCATAATAATCAAGAATCTCGCCTGAAGCCAAGTTCAAATATATTTTCCGGTCTATGATCTCGCAGAAAACAATCTCATCCTTCCGTATGATACGCCCCTCATATCCCTTTTGCACGAGCAGACTGTCTTCGCTGGCATTTTGTATGGACGCCAAACAACGTTCCATCGTTTTCTCAAACAATTTTTCATCCACCGGCTTCACCAAATAGTCGTAGGCCTGCACCTCGAAGGATTGGAATACCATCTCCTTCAGTACTGTAATGAAAATCAGGAATCCCCGGAACTTATTCTCTCTCAGCCTCCTTGCCGTTTCCATACCGTCCATGCCTTTCATCTGAATATCCAGAAACAGAATATCTATCTGCCCGTCATATTTCAATAGTTCTTCCCCGCCGGAAAATATCCGGCAGCTAATTTCCCGGTTCTTTTTACGGAAAAAATCGGAAACCATTGTCTTTATATGCCCGGACATATTTTTTTCATCATCACAGATTGCAATATGGATCAATGTGCCACCTCCTCGTCACCATCCAGACAAATATATTGCGGTTGAAGTCAGTCTGCCGCCCTGATCCTCTCCACAAGGGATTTCCAGTCAAGAGGCTTTCACAAAAGACGGAAAGAAATCATCATAAAAATAACAATTATTATAATCTTCCTGAATCGTTCAAGCAACCTGTTTGCTGTGAAATGCTTTCCGGATGCCACAAACTAAAAATGTGGCAATCTGCTTCATACTGCAAACTGCCACATTACTACATTTCCCTTATCCAAATTCGTTCTTAAGCAAGTGTAAACTGATCTACCAATTCCTTCAGACAGGCAGCCTCTGCAGAAAGCTGTTCGCTTGCGGCTGCGCCTTCTTCAGCAGTGGCGCTGTTACTCTGCACAACGAGAGAAATCTGATTGATCCCTTCGGAAACCTGTTCCACCGATTCGGACTGCTCATTAGATACTGCTGCAATATGGTCGATGGCATCGGCCACAGACTGAATACTGTTTACGACGCCGCTCAAAACGTCCGCCGTATTTTGGGCAATCTCCGTACCGATATGTACTGCATCCGTAGAGTTGGCAATCAATTCCGATGTATTTTTAGCCGCTTGTGCAGATTTACCGGCCAAATCCCGAACCTCTTCCGCAACAACGGCAAATCCTTTCCCTGCGCTGCCGGCTCTGGCCGCCTCCACCGCCGCATTCAATGCAAGTATATTTGTCTGGAATGCAATATCATCGATTGTCTTAAGAATCTTCTCAATCTCTTCGGAGCTGGTCTGAATCCTTCCCATGGCCTCTACCAAATTCTGCATTTTCTGGTTGCACAGGAGAACTTCTTCACCAGTCTGATGTGTCTGGCTCCTGACATCCAGCGCTCCGTCTGCCATATTTTTCACTTCACCGGAAATGATACCGATCCTCGCCGCCAGTTCCTGTACTGAGCTGGCTTGTTCCGTAGTGCCCTGACTAAGTGTCTGCGCGCTTGAGGATAACTGATTGCTGGCGTTCGCCACCTCTTTTGCGGAATGATTCACCTGGCGCATGGCCTCGCACAGCTCAATCCTCATATTGCGCATGGAATGCAAAATAGCCTGAAAACTGCCAACATATGCTTCCTCATGCTCCGTATGGATATCCAGATTCTGGTTTGCCATCTCATTGAGCAGATAACTGATATCGCCAATAACAATGCGCAGTCCCTCTACCAATGCCTCTGTTGACTTGACAAGCACGCCGGTTTCATCCTTATTTTTGATTTTAGGCATCGGTGTCTCCAAATCGCCCTCCACAAGCAGTTTCATCCGATTTACACAGGCCTTCATTGGTTTACCGATATTGAGCGCCAAAACGAGGGCAACCACAACGGAAATCAATATGGATACCACAATAACCACAATATTGATAACCATTGCATCCCTTGTGGATTCCAGATAATTGATCTGCGGCGCAGTCACTGCGATACTCCATCCATCCGTATCCAATACTGGAGCATAAGCTGCAAACATTTTATCTTCTCCGTTTGTGTAACTTCCAAACCCATTTTTCCCCTGGCGCATCCCGGAATGGATCGCTGCCAGCTCTTGCAGCGAAGGATCGCTCTCCGCCTCCGCTTCTATATTTTGAACCGTAATCGTATCAAGCGTAATGTCGGCAATCGTATCGCCGGATTTATTAATCATGTAAGCCCTGCTGTTTTCACCAATCTGGATAGCCGATACAATGTCATTCAAAAAGGTTTCATGAGGGACAAAATATACGACGCCAACAATGGATGCCCCATAGTTTCCTCCATCATATAAAGGAGCCGCTACCATAATGGACAATTCCCCTGTAATCTTGCTGATCAATGGCTCCGACACATAAACATTTCCCTCCATGGCCTGGCGTACATATTCACGGTCTGAATAATCATTTCCATCAAAAATACTGATACCATCCGCGCCCACAATATTTCCCCTCTGGAAATCATGCATGGAAACGCGTTCGTTAATAATCGCCTGTTTTGCTTCCACAGACACTTCCGGATCAGACAGATCCGGAATGCACCCTACCTCCATAACAACATTCTTATATACATCCAGCTCCTGCTGCACGCGCCCAGCCGCCAGCACTGCCGTCTGGCTCATCATCCGCTCTACGGTGGACATGGTATTGTTATAGTTTAACATAATACTTGAGGAACCGGACGCGACTAGTCCAATCAGAACAGTTAGAATAAGAGATAAGGTGATTTTGGTTCGAATACTTTTCATTTTAATACTACCCCCTGCTCACGTAGCCGGAATACGAGATGTTCCAATCAACATGTCCGACCCTTTTTATTTATATTATAATTATTATAAAAGTTACTGTTTCCGCTTGTCAACTACTATCCTTGGGTTACACAGAAATCAGTTTTTATAAACGCCAGGGCGGAGGAAAGCCAGGAAGGCCTGAATAGCTGGGAAGGAGCGGGCAAAGAAGGCGGGAGGCAGTGGCAGCGGGCAGTGATTTCAAAGCTGCTGCTTCGGGAAATGGATTTTCTAAATATTCCGGTAAAAGAGTATCGACCGTACGCAACCGCGCGCGATTCGCCATCCGGGCTCATTGCGCGCTTTTGGTGACATCCGTGTCACCAAATTGCTGTTTTAAAAACGGAATATTAAGAAAATCTCATTTCCCTGCGCCAAGCAGCTTTGAAACCACTGCCCGCTGCCACTGCCTCCCGCCTTCTTTGCCCGCTCCTTCCCGGCTGTCCAGGCCTTCCTGGCTTTCCTCCGTAGTGCTGAGATTTATATAACTACAAGTCCCAATATCCATCCTCCACATACAGGCTTTCCGCCTGTTCATAGGCATCCTGCCAGGCTTCTTCCGCGGATGGATCCCGCGGGTAAAAGATTTCCTGATGATAAATCTGCCATTCTCCTTCCAGCAAACGCTCATCCACAATTTCAACTTCATCTCCCGCATGCACGATCTGGCTGAGCCTCGCCACATTCGTAAGCTGCCCGTCTATATACTCAAACCGGTTTACATAATGTGCCGCCGCGCCGTTTCTGGAAAATCCATAAATACACTGTTTATCCTGCCTTATGGATGGCGAATCAATCCCCATAAATTCCGGCACGTTTTTGTACAATCCGCTGTCCGGCTCATAAGTAAATAAGGAGGAATAGGATGCTGCCCCTGTACCAAATGTGCCCTGATAGCAATAGATATCTTCCTCTCCGTCAAAATTCCAATCCTCCAAAGATAAAAAATTCTGGCAGAAAACATTATCCAGCCCATAAAATGCCACTTTTTCCGCGTCCATGCAGGACGAATCAATGCATTGCAGAATATCTCCCCGGGATTTGTCCAAAACCAGCACCAAAAATTCATTTGGCTCATGATAAACAAGCTCCCCTTCCAGCCTTTTTTCTATTTCGTTATCCCTGTATTCGATCGTAATATAATCAAATCTTTCTCCTTCCATTCTTAGATGGGCAAAATACGGAATCTCTGTCGTCGTTCCTTTCCGATATCCACTAAGAAAATCATTTTCCGGCAAAACAGCTTCCATTACCTGACAGGCATAGCCATTTTCCTTCGCGTATTGATAGGCATAGGAAGTATCACTGCAAGCCACCACAACCGGCCACGGATATTCATTTCTCCAAAAAGCCTTCTCATCAATGGATATCACACTGTCCGGCAGTTTGATAAGGGAAATGTCATATGCATTCTCAATTACATTTTCTTCTATTGTAGTAATTCCGTCAGAAACCGTAAGTTCCAGCAGATTTCCGGCAGAATAAGGCACGCCCAGACATTCTTTTCCGAGCGTAGATACCCTTTTCCCGTCAATCACGGATGGAATGATGACCTGATAAGGGTTCTGCGTATTTTTCTCCTCATTATATCCCGTAATCCGCAGAGTTCCATCCGGCAGTTCTTCATAGGTAAAGCAAGCTGTATATTTTTCCAAAACCAGATGGCTGACTGCCTGTGACAACAACAATTCCAAATCCGGCATCTTCACCTTTTTTGCTGCCCCGTCCGAAGCTTCCCTCTCTTCTGCTGCCCCGTCCTTTCGTCCATCCATCGATAAAGATGCTATGGTTCCTGCAAGAATCAATAACGATACAAGCCCGATTATTATATTTTTCTTTTTCTTCATCATAACCAGCCTCCATGCTATGAACTATTCGATTGCTCCTCTTATATTTCTTTTTTATTATACAGAACATCCCTCAAAAAATCACCCGTTATTTCTTCTGGAACTCTTTTCTCATAAAACAAGTCTTTCTTCACTGACATTTTGATAAGGCCGTAAAATTTTCGACTCTGAAATAAAAAAGGAGGGCATTTACCATACTTTTTCCGCCTGGCAAATGCCTCCCTTTTCCTGCTATTTTCTAATTTTTCCGCCTGTCTTCTCCCTTCCTGGCATCGCCCGGCAGCCCGGCGGCCGAATCTAATATTCCCAACAGATCCCCAAGTCTTTCCAGCCGGTAATCCGCCTTCCCGCATGTCACCGCCCCGCCGATCGCCGCAGTTTTCATTCCACCAGCGATTCCGGCTTCAATCCCGGCTTCCGCGTCTTCCACCACCAGACAATCTTCCGGTTTCTCGCCCAGCAGCGCCGCCCCTTTTAAAAACACCTCCGGGTCAGGCTTGGACTTCTTAATTTGGTTCCCGTCCACGATCCGGTCAAAAGCTTCCTTTAACCCGGTTCTTTCCAGGATATACTCCGCATTCCGGCTCGAAGAGCCAAGGCAGATTCCGTATCCCCTCCTGCGTATTTCCGCCAGGGTATCTCTCACTTCCTCCGTTACATCATCCGGTGTCATCGCAGCGAGCAGCCCACGGTATATTTCATTCTTCTGCGCCGCCAATTTCTCTTTCTCCTCCCGGGAAAACGATCGGTTTCCGCCGTATTCCAACAAGATTTCCAGACTTTCCATCCTGCCGACGCCCCGCAGACGATTATTCATCTCCTCATCAAAGGAAATCCCCAATCCTTCCACCGTCTCTTTCCACGCTTGATAATGAAACCGGTCGGTACATACAATCACTCCGTCCAAATCAAAAATCACCGCCCTGAAGTTCATTCTTCCTTCTCCTTCCTTCCAGCGGCCCCTTATATATCCCGCTCCTTTCTATATTCTCGTTTTTGTATTTCCTATGGATGATCCCACATGTCCACATCTTAATCACACATCAAAGCACATATAGGACAACAATAATATGTATTTTAAAATATAAAAATACTTGCCCATTCCCAACGGGAATGTTTACCAACGGGAATGTTTACCAATGGGAAATTCCCCCAACGGGAATATCCCCACATGAAAATGCTCCCAATAGAAATCATAATTGTTCCAAGTGAAACCCTTCCAATGTATCGTTCAAAAAGCTGGATACGATCATGAGCGCCGCGCCCTCTGCCATAGGGCTGTCCGCCTCCGTATCCACCCATATATCCATGCAGTCCTCCGCCAATGCCGGATAAGCTGCCACCATTTTTTTTAATTCATCGATTCTGGGCGCGAGATAAGGGGCCAGTTTTCCTCCTATAATAATTTCCGTATCAAAACTTAACCTTATATTGGCCAATGCTTGGGCAAAACGCTCCAGATATTCTTTCCAGCGCAGAGCGCATTCGGCATCTCCCCGATCCAGCTTCTTAAAAAAGCTTTCCAAGTCAGGATCTTCTTCGCCCGTCAGACACGTCAACGCTCCATAAGCCGACCAGCATCCCCGGCCGCCGCAAAAGCACTTCCTGCCCTCCGGGTTTAATACCATATGCCCGAAAGCGCCCGGTTTATTATAACGCCCTCTGTATATTTCTTTATTTAAAATAACCGAACCGGCAACTCCGTTATTGGTCACAATCACATATACCGCATCCTTCAACTCCCGGCTGCGCCATACGGTCCCAAAACCTGCCGCATTCGCCCCGTACTCCACGTAAACGGGATAATCAAAATTTTTCTGAATATGATCCAGCGGAAAATTCTTCAGCCCCAGCACCGTAGAACGCGAAACGATATTGCCCTTCGGCGAAATTTCTCCGGGAAAAGCGATCCCTACGCCGAGTATGCGCCCCGCCCGCTGGCCGGAAACGGTCTCCCTCACAATATCATTGACCTGTTTCCAATAGGCACCGCTGTCCTCAAAAACAAGACGGCGCACCGTTCCTATCTCTGTTTTTCCCTTCAAATCCAACACCTGGACATCTACATGATGCCGCCGTATTTCTACCCCTACCGCAAAGAAAGAACGGTAGCAGAATTCAATCGGCCTCGGCTTGCGCCCGCCCGAAGAGGGAATCTCATCCCCCTCCCGCAGCAGCCCCGCCTCCTTAAAAAACTGCAAAATCTGCGTTACGGTAGGCCCGCTCAGATTCAACCTGTTTTTAATTTCCAGCTGGGTCATGCTCCCTTCCTGAAACAGAAGCCGCAAGACCCTTCCACGGTTAATAATACGCACTGACGCATTGCTGAATGTTTGTTGCTCCTTGAGTTCCGCTTCCATGTTCTTGTATTCCTTCCCCACTAACCTTAATAATAGAATAACATTTTTCCGTCTTTTTGTATAGCTTCTTTTACCTGTAAACCTGCATATATCCGCCGCATACGCCCTCTCTGACCTCCCTTCTGCGGTTCACAAAATAAACTGCAAAATCTGCCACGACCATAGCCTCGTTCACGATATAAAAGTAAACTGCCCCGTCCGCCGCTGCCAGCAGTTTGTGCAGGATGCCGAATACATAAGCTAGCAGGATAAAACTCATAAAAAGCAGATTTTTACCTTTAGTAGAGCGGCTTTTCACGCTGTTGTACAAATTGATCGGCCATGCAAGTCCGAAACATATAATCATAAGTACTTCTAAAATCGACATTTCCACCTCATAAACGCGTATCCCACAGCCCCGCAAAAGGATCCACCGGGCTATGTCCCAGGAAAGGGCTGCGCCCCATTAATTTTTCCACCATGGCATAAACGCTTTCCTCGTTGCAGGTATAAGCATTGATATAAGTTCCCACCATCGGCACATCCACCAGATGATAAGGATTGGAAAAGGATAAAAACAACACCGGTATGTCCTTTACATACTTCGGCGAATCCTCTCCCAGAAAGTCATCCCATACGATGCGGATGGTCGTCTGGTTGCTGCCGACTTTCATATTGGCAAAATAAATCATGAGATCCGTCTCTTTTTTAAATTCCGCCAGGCTGCAGTCCTCTCCCGGAAACCGTCCGTCCTTAAAATAGGACACCTCAAACCCTTCCTTCTCCAGAAGCGACTTAAACAGTTCTATTTCCGGCAAAAGCCCGCCGGCAGGAAGTTTCTCGTTCGTAATCTGTATCAGCTTCACCTTCCGCATTTTTTCCGGAAACAAAGGAAGACATTGCTCCCTGTCTTTTACAAGCGTAATACTGCGCTCCGCAATTTCCCTGGCCGCCGCCAGATGTTCCGGGCACCGCAGACAGGAAAGTCCCTCCTTCGACGGTATCGCCGGCCTCTTCCAAAGCCCGGCGTGCGCTTTCAATGCCAGGATGCGCGTCACCGCTTCGTCTAATCGTTTCCGGCTCAAAAGCCCTTTCCTTAACCCTTCCATCATAAAGCCCACGTCTTCTTTCCTGTTGATGGTAAACAGGAACATATCGGCTCCCCGTTCGATCGCGGCTGGCACTGCCAGATGTCTCGGCATACTGCACGTAAAGCCCACCATCTGGGTAGCATCCGTCACAATTAATCCGTTGAAACCCAGCTTCTCCCTCAATATCCCCTGCATGAGTTCTCTGCTCAGGGACGCCGGCATAATATCCTCATCCTTTATCCCGGGATCCACCTCCCGGCACAAAGCGGGTTGTTTGATATGGGCGCACATAACCGCCGGCGCACCGTCATCGATCATTTCCTGGTAAATGCGGCCATAGGATTCATACCATTCCTGTGCCGGCAGACTATTTATGCTGCTCATCAAATGCTGATCCCGTTCATCCACCCCGTCCCCCGGAAAATGTTTGACTGTGCTGATCACTCCATACCGGCGGCAAGCCTCCATATAGCCTTTTGCCATGCGTATGATGCGCTCCGGGCTGCTGCCATATGTACGGACGTTGGTAATCGGGTTCCCCGGATTTAAGTCGATATCTACAATGGGTTCAAATGTCCAGTTCACCCCTGCGGCTCCGCCTTCCTTACAGGCCACCTCCGCCAGCTTGTATGCGCTCTGCGCATCGTCCGTCGCCGCGCAGCCCATGGGGCTTGAAACATATGTGCCGTCTGTCAGCCCTCCGTTTCCGCCGGAACCGCCCCGCTCTAGATTACAAGCAATCAACAGTGGGATTTTTGCCTTTTTCTGCATCCGCTCCGTATACTCCCGCATTTTTTCCCCGGAAAAAGGACGGTACATCACACCGCCCGGCTCCGTATCCTCCAGCAAAGCCTCCGGGCTGCATCCAGGCCTGTCCCATAAAATCTCACAAAACAACTGCCCCACTTTTTCCTTGTCCGTCATTCCTTGCAAAGTCTCTTCTACCCAGCGGACGGCCTCATCCCCCAGATAAAAAGGTTTTCCTCTCAAATCTATCCTGTCCATAACCATGCCCTTCCTACTCCTTATTACGCATACGCTCATAAATACGTTCGCTGTATACATCCAGAACCACGGCCACCAGAATAATCACTCCCTTAGATACCATCTGCCAATAGCTCGATACTTTCAACAGGTTCAGCCCGTTGCTGATCAGTCCTATTACCAGGCAGCCGAACAAGGTTCCTCCTACCGTACCCGATCCTCCGCCCATGGGCGTTCCGCCGATGACTACGGCCGCAATAATATCCATAACCGTGTCTCCTCCCAGCGTAGTCTGCGCAGATGCCACCCGCCCGCAGGATACCAGCGCCATAATAGCGATCGTAAAGCCCAGAAGCGCGGATACATACACCCGTGTGCGTTCCACGTGAATGCCGGAAACACGCGCCGCGTCCGGGTTGCCTCCTACCGCAATGACATTCCGTCCGAACTGAGTGCGGCTGAATATAATGTGGCCTGCAACAATAAAAATAACCATCAGCAGCACCGAAAAGGGAATCGGCCCTATATATCCCTGTCCCATGAAAATAATCCCTTCATTCAAGTTGCTGATCGGAGAACCGTTGGAAAGCAACATCAGCACCCCTCTGAATACCTGCTGCATCGCCAGCGTCACGAGAAAGGGCGGCAGATTAAAACGGTTCTCAATCACCGCATTCATACTGCTGCAAAACATCGCGATCACGATGCAAATGAGCAGAATCACCACAAAGGGCAGGGATGTCTGGCTCAATAGCCCGCTGATAATGCCGATCATGCACATCATATATCCCGCCGAAAGGTCAACGCTGTCCGAGGCCAGAAGGAAAGTATAACCCACGCCGATAATCCCGTTGGCCGCTATCTGCCTTGCAAGGCTCATCAAATTGCTGCCGGTCAGGAAGGTATCTGTCGTCAGCATCAACAGAATAAAGAATAAGATCACGAGCAGGAAAGCCCTGTTTTTCAGAAAAAATATGAGTACGGAATCCCCCGTCCACTTTTTCTTTGTTTTTTGCTGCATATCATTTATCCTCCTTTTTCTCTCCGCCCGGCAGACCGAACATTTCTGCCATAATCTCTTCTGCTTCGGCCTCCCGCCTGTCATGCTCCGCCACAATGCGCCCCTGCCGAACGACCAGCACTCTGTCGCTCATGCCCATGACTTCCGGCAAATCGCTGGAAATCAGCAGAATCGCCATACCCTGGCGGGCCAATTCATTGCAGTAGCCGTAGATTTCACTCTTCGCCCCCACATCCACCCCGCGGGTAGGCTCATCCATAATCAGAATACGGGGGCTGGTCATCAGCGCCCTCCCGATCATTACCTTCTGCTGGTTGCCTCCGGAAAGGGACCAAATCGGCATTCTGCTCCCGGCAGTTTTCACACGCAGTTCTTTGATCATCGCGTCCGTATCGGCCTCTTCCCTCTTCCGGCTGATAAAGCCGGCTTTGCAGATTTTGTAAAAATAAGCAAGCGTCATATTCATCTGCACATTCATTTTCTTAATAACACCCTGTCTGAGACGATCCTCCGTCACCATTGCTATTTTATGGTTCAGTCCTTCCCGGGAGGAACGGTTTTCTACTTTTTGTCCGTCCACATAGATTTCCCCTTCATCGGCCGGCATAATGCCGTATATGCTCTGCATGATTTCCGTCCTGCCCGCTCCTACCAGCCCGGCAAATCCCAGAACCTCTCCTGCCCTGACCTGAAAACTGATATCTTCAAAAACCCCTTTCAGGCTAAGATTCTTTACTTCCAGAAGCACTTTCCCCAGATTGGTCATTTCCTTTGGATAAAGATTTTCCACCTTCCTCCCGGCGATTCCGTTAATCAGCTCTTCCATGGTCAGTCCCCCTACGTTGCGTTCCTCTACCATATGGCCGTCCCGGAAAATAGTCACCCTGTCGGCAAGATCAAAAACCTCCTCCAGTTTGTGGCTGATAAACAAAACGGAAACCCCTTCTTTGGTCAGCCGCCGGATAATCTTATACAGAACCTTTACTTCCTTATCGGATAAAGCGCTCGTCGGCTCGTCCATAATCACAATTCTGGAACCGTAAGAAATTGCCCTTGCGATTTCCACCATCTGCATCTGGGCGGTACTCAAATCCTTCACGTTTTCCTTCGGATTCAGTTCTATCTCATACTCGTCAAAAAGCTGCTGGGTGCGGGCCTCACATAAGGACGGCATATAAATCCCGCCCCGGGAAAACTGCCCGCACCTCCCAATCCAAACATTATCGGCCACCGACATGCTCGGAACAAGGCAAAGCTCCTGATGAATCATGGAAATCCCCTTTTGCAGCGCGTCATGGGGGCTTTTGGGCTCATAGGGTTCTCCGTTTAAAATCATCTCCCCTTTGCTCGGCGGGAAGCTTCCTAACAGGATATTCATCATCGTCGATTTTCCCGCCCCGTTTTCCCCTGCCAGAGCCAGCACCTCGCCTTTTTCCAGGTGAAAACTAACGTCCGTCAGGGCATGGGTCTGGTAAAAATTTTTACTGACGCCCTTTACCTCTAATATTTTCAATCCTCCTACCGCCTTTCCTATTTTGCCGTCACCCCGTTTTTTATTCCTCTGCCGTCATGCCGTTTGCTTCCATGACGGAAACATAAGTATCCGGTGTTACCAGCTGGTAATATCCCTCTACCTGATTGGTTTTTTCCGCCGTTTCGCCGTTTAACGCCGCCTCCACATAGTCTGCGGAAGAAACTGCCAGCTGCCGCATCGCCATCAGTACGGTCGCATCCAATTCTCCGCTCTTTAAATAAGACTGTCCTGTGGTGGAGCAATCGATCGATACGATGATGAAGTCTTCTACCGGCTCCCCTTTTGCCTTAATGGCATTAATAATACCCGCCGCCTGTTCGTCCGACTGGGTGACAAAGCAGTTAATTTCCGGATACGTGGTCAGCATGTCGCTGGTAATGTCATATGCCTTCTGTGTATCGAATTCCGCATACTGGCTGGCCACCAAGTGAACCCTGTCCGCATAGGTTCCTTTCAGACAGTTTTCCTCAAAGCCTTCGTAACGCTGCTCCACGGAAGAAGAACCGGACTGTCCGTATAAAAATGCGATATTCAGCTCCAGCGCTTCATCCTGCTCCAGAAGCCCGTTCAAATATTCTCCCTGCACCTTTCCTGCCTCGCGGTGGTCTCCCGCCACATAGGTATAATAACTTTCTTCTTTTGCCGCAATCGCGCGTCCTGCTATAATCACCGGAATCCCCGCTGCGCCTAACTCCTCGATGGCTGCCGCAGATCCTTCCGTATCACAGCCCATGATGACAACCGCATCACAGCCCATATTCATCAATGCTTCCATGTTATTTAATTCTGTCGTCACATCTCCGTTGGCATTCTGTAAAACAGGCTCCCATCCTTTTTCCTTGGCTACGCCTTCAAAATAATCCGCCATGGTTTTCATCGTAGAGTCCATGGAATTAAGGGAATAACCGATTAAATAACCGTCCTTGCCTGACTCTTCCCCGGTTTCTGCTTCCGCTGCGTCTGTTTCTGCAGCCGCTGCCTCTTCATTCGTCTCTGCCTCTGCCGCTTCCGGCGCATTCTCCTGGGCAGCCTCCCCTGCTGCATTGCCGCATCCTGCTGCTCCAAAAACCATCAACCCGGCCAGCAGCAGCGCGAGCCCTCTCCGGCGCAAATTCTTGACTACATCCTTCATTTCCGTTCCTTTCATAAATACCCTCCTTATTTGAAATTACTTTTGCAAAATACTTTTGCAAATCTATTTAATTAATCATATTTTACACAGGCAGGTTCCGTTTGTCAATATGATTCTTTTATATTTTCCTGTTTTCTTTTAAACTATGTTTTTGGATAAAAAAAGTGGGGGGCTGCGCACTGGATCATTTGTGCGCGGCTCCCCGTTGGGTATGTAAGGCTTGTAACTTTTAACTTCCACTTTTTTCTTCTTTTTGTTGTATGAGATTCTATCTATCCCCCTCTTCCCATTCCACCAGCCCTGAACGCCGCAATGCTATCATCACCGGATGATATAAAACCGCCGTGAATACCGCATTCAATCCCCCCTTAATTAAATTAAACGGTAAAAATGCCGGTAGCAGCAATTCTACAACAGCTTCCCTCGGATACCCCATATAAATCGGGGCGATCCAATAATTCCAAAGCATCATCACCGATACCTGGCAAATGAAGCCGCCAAGCAGCCCAGCGGCCAGCCCTGACGGTCTTCGCCTCTTTTCATATACCAGCGCCGTAGTACATGCAAAGGAACAACTGGAGACAATATTCATGATACAGCCCAGGACTCCCGTTCCGCTGATCGTAAGCATCTGCACTATGGCAACAATCACACTGACCGCCAATGAAGCAGCCGGTCCAAACAATAATCCCCCAATGACTATAATAATATCTTTGGGATCATACTTCAAAAAAAGGATGACCGGAACACGCCCGATGGCCGCAGCCGCATACGCCAGCACACATAACATGCCCATTGTTGTAAGTTTCTTTGTCTTGTTTCGATTCATATAGAATACCTCCTGAAAATAAAATGAACGCTTGAAAGCATAAAATGCCTTTCAGGCGTTGATTTTCAGGTGTATTAAAAATGCCCACAGGACAGGTTTATAAAAAAGAGTGCAAAAACCAAAATCAGATTTTCTCTGACCATTTCAACACACCTTCTTTAATCCGGACTATACCGTCGGTTTTGGAATTTCACCAAACCCCGCGCTTTCGCGCCCGCGGACTGTCACCGCCGATCGGGAATTTCACCCTGCCCTGAAGACATTACTGCTATTCAATTATCTACTCAATCATACCACCGAAAAGAACTTTTTACAACTGGAATTTGCCAGTCGCATCGTTCAGTCTGCCCACTACCCCATTCGTATTCTGCAAGGACGTATTCACGGAGTCGGAGATCTGCACCACATCCATAATGCGCTCCGCAATATTGGCCGTTCCTTCGGCGCTCTGCTGCGCCGCCTGTGAGATGCCTTCCAAAGAATCCGTAATATTGCCAATGGATGCCAGAAGTTCCTCGGAAATCGCGCTGAAATCAGCCACAAGGGAATCGATTTCCCCGGCGTCTTCATTATAATCGCCCGCAATCGTTTCAAACAAACCAATACTTTCCATCACCTGATGATCAATAAACGCCAGCAAAAGCTTCGCATCCCTTGCCAGGCTTCCTACCGCTTCGTTTACCTGCTCCGTCACTTTCTTGATGTTCTCCGTACTCTGTTTGGACTGCTCGGCCAGCTTGCGGATCTCATCCGCCACCACTGCAAAACCTTTTCCTGCTTCTCCTGCCCTTGCAGCCTCAATGCTTGCGTTCAGCGATAATAAGTTCGTCTGCGCTGTAATCTCCATAATGGACTCTGCCAGAGTGGATATCTCGGAAACTACCCTCACTTTTACCAATGCTTCCTGTAAGTTTCCTTCTATAGACTCTTTCTGCGCAACCAGGCTGCTCTTGCTTTCGCCCGCAGAGTTTTTCGCATCGACCGCTTTTCTATGTATTACCTCCGCGCGCCCTGCCCCTTCCTGCGCGCGCTCCGCAATATTTCTTGCCGCATATTCGATCTCTTTTGTCATTTCATCGATGCTGCCGGCCGTGGCCGCCGTTTCTTCCATTGATGCGGAAAGCTGGGTGGTCGTCGTTGACACATCCTCCACTTCCTGGTTCAAATGAGCCATATCCTGCGTCATGCCATTGACGCTCTCCGTTGTCAGTCCAGTTTCCTTTTTCACGTCGCTGATCAGCCCGCCGATCCCTGTCCGCATCCTCTCCAGAATATTCAACAACTTGCCAAAATCATCCCTGCGCTTTAAAGCCATTTCGTCGATCTTTGTGGAAAAATCTCCCTCAGCCATGCTCTGCAGCACCCCTGACACCAATTTCAACGGCCTTGTAATATTTAAAATAGTGACAAAAAGATAAATAACGATAAAAACTCCAAACAGGAGGCATACCGTTAAAAACATCCATATCTTCTGCCAGGTAAACTGGTTTGCGGATTCCGTGGACGCCGCAATCTGGGCATCAATATTGTCCACATAGTTTCCGGTTCCGATAACCCAGTCAAAAGGTTCGTAATATTGTGTATATGCCCGCTTCGGCATAGGCTCCGTTTCGCCCTCTTTCGGGTATTGGTAGTCAGTATAGCAGCTTCCTTCCGCCACGGCGCCCTGAATAAAGGCTTTTACCATTTCATAGCCCGTAACATCCTTCGTGCCCATGCGGTTCGTTCCCTCAACTTCATTTCCAAGAAGCACCACATTTACCCCGTCCGACTGATCCACCCAGAAATATCCGTCCTTACCGTACCGCAGCTCCCTGACCTTATCTGCGGCAAGCTGCATCCCTTCCTCCATGGTATAAACGCCCGCATCGATATCAGCCTTATAGCTGTCAAGCAGCGAAACAACCATTTCCACCTGCTGCCGGATACTGTCATCATAATCCTTACGGATGTTTTCCTCTTCCTCCTGGAGAATCCGTTCGTTGATTGCTTTCATATTGCTCACGGAAAAATTTATGCTAAACAGCATAAATGCAATCATCATAACTCCAATAACCGCCATCTTTACTTTTACACTCAAGTTCTTCATTATCTATCTCCTCCTTCTGTTTTTTATTATAACACCAAAAAAGAAAGAGACACAATAAAATTGGTCATTGTGTACAAATGAATAGATAATAATGCAAATTTTCTATTCATTATTACCTTTCGCATGGCCGGATGTCATGCTATAATTCCTGTTAGACTACTAAAACTTGAAAATCAAAAGCGCAAAAATTCCACAGTTCCGGCACACGATACAAACAGCCCACTCAAAATAAGGAGAACATAATATGTCCGTTTATCAGATCGTATTCAGCCCAACCGGAGGCACAAAAAAAGTATCCGGCCTATTTACCGATTCCTTTGATGCAACAGCCATACCTATTGACCTGGCTGACCGGAATCTTGATTTTTCCACATTTTCTTTCCGCCCGGAAGATATATGCATTATCGCCGTTCCCTCCTATGGCGGAAGGGTTCCTGATATCGCTGCCATCCGCCTTGGCCGGATGAAAGGCGGCAACGCCCGGACCATCCTGATCGCAGTATATGGCAACCGGGCCTATGATGACACATTTACGGAATTGCAGGATATCCTGCAAAATGCCGGCTTCTCCTGCATAGCGGCCATTGCTGCCATTGCGGAGCATTCCATTATGCACCAGTTTGCCGCCGGACGGCCTGATGCGCAGGATGAAAAAGAACTCGCCGGATTCGCGGAAACCATCCGTTCCAAAATAGAAGCCGAACAGCTCTCCCCCCATTTGAACCTGCCCGGAAACCGGCCTTACCGGGAATATCACGGAGTTCCTATTAAACCCCAGGCCGGAAAAGCCTGTATCAAATGTGGCCTTTGCGCCCAAAAATGCCCTGTTGGCGCGATTTCCAAAGAGGATCCTTCCAAGACGGACGCGAAAAGCTGCATCTCCTGCATGCGCTGTATCGCCGTATGCCCCCGCCAGGCCCGCAATGTCAGCAAAGCGCTCCTGGCCGCCAGCAGCCTGAAATTAAAAAAAGCCTGTGACGGCTATAAAAAGAACGAACTTTTTTTATAACCGTACTTTTGAAAGGCATACTTTCGAAAAGCATGCACCGCTCAGCCAAATTAAGGCAAAAGCCGTACAGAGATGGAGGGAAAGATGAAGATTACAGCTTTACTCGAAAATAAAACGAACCGGGAAGATATGCTCACCGAACACGGATTGAGCCTATATATAGAAACTGAAAAGCATAAGATTCTTTTTGATATGGGACAGAGCGATTTGTTTGCCAAAAACGCCGCCGCGCTTGGCATCGATCTTTCGTCCGTAGATATCGCCGTCCTTTCCCACGGCCACTACGACCATGGCGGCGGACTCGAAACATTCCTGGAAATAAACAAAACAGCGCCCGTCTACCTGAACCGGCATGCCCTGGAACCGCATTACCATGGAGCGGAAAAGTATATCGGGTTGGACGTTTCCCTCGCAAATAACAAGCGGCTCATTTTCACCGATGGCACAACAGCCATTGAAGACGGGCTGACCCTTTATTCCTGCCATGAAAAAGTGCGGAAGCATGACCTTGGCAGCTTCGGTTTGCAAGTTCTGGAGAACGGTGAATTTCTGCCCGAGGATTTCCGCCATGAACAATATCTCCTCATTGAAATCCCGTCAGCGGAAAGCGGATCGGACAAGGATCAAAATAGAACAGTACTATTCAGCGGCTGTTCCCACAAAGGAATTCTCGATATCGCCGACTGGTTCCGACCCGATGTTCTCATAGGGGGCTTTCACTTTTCCAAACTGCCTCTCGACGATACCCTAAAAAGTTTTGCAAAGTATCTGGATACCTTCCCCACCGAATACTATACATGCCACTGTACCGGCCAAAAGCAGTTTGAATTTATGAAACAATATATGCACAGTCTGCATTACTTATCCTGTGGGCAGAGTATTGAACTTTTTCAATAGCGGCCCTTTTTCCGCTTCCCTCCGCTTATAACCGGATAATAAAAGCCGCCGCTTAGGAATTCCCCTATGCGGCAGCAGGTAAAAATCATTTTTCAAACAGATCACTATGCGTCCCTGTACGCGATAAAGTCAATACCAGCAAATCGTTTTCTATCCGATAAATTGCCAGTTTGTAATCTTTTTTAAATTTTGTCGTCCAAACAATATCCCGACTCATCTTTTCAACTCCCGGAGAGCTTCCTCAACATCGGAATAACGCTTCACATCAGGATCATGTGTAATGCATTCCGCCTCCAACATCGCTGCTACTGTTTCTTTGTTTGGCTGCTCCAGTCTCACATCAAAAGGAAAGCCTCCCACACGAAGTGACTGGCGTAAAAAAACATTAATAGCAGTGGTAAGGTTCATCCCTAATTCATTGAATAAGCTTCCGCACTGCTTTTTCTATTGCGTCCGAAAGCATTCTCCATACTCTTTATTATATTCTGCAAATTCTACATTAACGCCCTTCTCTTTCAGAAGATCTACGAACCCCTGCCCGTCGAAACATAATTTTTCCACCGCATTTTTGCAAACCAGGAGATTGCCATCCGGTTCCAGCGTCAACGCAAAATTTTCAAAGCAATCCTCATTATAACCATTGCAGGATTTACATGGATACACAAAATAATTGATATTGTTTTTCAGTTCTTCATAATGCCGGGACCCGCCCCCTGTTTCCCCTGTCGTCAAATCTCTTTTTGCATCTTCCAACGGAACATATATGTCCTCAAAAACACCGCCGTCTTCTCCCCTCGGCTTTACCATATCAATGACTTTGACTTTGGAATCCTTTTCCAGTAAAAGCTCCTGCATCCGGTCATCGTCCAACAGGCCCCTTAATCCGGGGGCAATATATTTATGCACCGGTATATTCACTGTAAAGCGAATATTTTCCTCGTTCAATACCTTCAGCTTTTTCTGGAAAGCTTCCAGATAGGTTTCTCTTTTATAGTTCCTGCATCCGGTATATGCCTCAAAAGAATCGTTATCATATCCATACAGGCTGATTTTATAACGGATATGGTATTTATCCAGTTTTTTTGCCACTTCCCTGTCCAATCTTTCTCCATTTGTAATGACAGCTACGTCTGTCATAGGGAAATACTGAGCAATTCCTTCCAGCAGATTTTCCAGCTGGGGGATGCTCTGCATCGGCTCTCCGCCTGTGACGGTAATCTGTCTCACATCAAAGAGCTGTTCCAGCCTTTTCAAACTTTCCAAAACGGCTTTATGGTCATACACTATCGCCGTATTGCTCAAATTTTCATGATGGCATCCCCTGCATTTATAGCAGCAGTTCGACCATAACACGATCCTCAGCTTTATTGTCTTTTTCCGTATTTTCTCTTTTTTATCAAAAGCCTCCAGAAGCAACTGTTCCGTGCATGCCAGTTTTCCTTCCCGGTGCAGATCCAGCAATTCTTCTTTTGTATATAATTGATAATTTTCGGCCAATTCCTTATTCATTTTTTCATTTTTTCTATAAGTCCCGTTACTGGTGCATACAAAAGCAAGTCCCGGAATATTGGCATTAAACGTTTTAAAGGTATTGCATATTTCCACATTGTCTATTAACAGATTACAGTCATCCCTGTAATGCCTTGCCAGCGCCCCTTCAAAGTCTTCGCCGGTGCGCATGCGCCCGCCCACCGGAGCAATCATCCCCGAAGCAATCGCTGTATTTTGCTTTCTTTTTTCCATCAAAACCTTGTCGTTAAAAAAGCAAAATCCCGATACATGCACTTCCATGCCGTAAATTTCGGCTCCCTTTATAGCAATTCCCTCATCCACATAAAAGTTGTAGCTCTTTTGAAGCATCACGCCGCCGTTCTTATTGGACTCTATATTATACTGAACCGTCTGGAACTTCCCGAACATTTTTTCATCCCTGTCTTTGAACTCCAAACCGGCACGGTCCACAATATACCCCTTGGATCCTTCTTTCATTTGACGCTGCATCATGCCTTCCATATCCTTTTTGAAAATTGCGTCAAAATCCCTCTCCTGAAAATTCTCCTCATTGCAGGAGTAAAAATATACGGTACCGGCATCGTTCATAATATACTTTTTTACGTTGCTCCGCTTCAATATATCCTTATACTTTTTAAAAGCCTCCTCAATAATTCTTGATTTTTCCATATGTATTGCCGCTATAATCATAGAATTCTTATGGCTGTTATAAATATATCTTACTTCCCTGCCTTCCGTTTTCTCCAGACATTTTTCCACGCATTCCCGAAATGCCTTTTGGTTCGCCGCCTCCACGCCAACCCGGATCCATACGGTCTCTCTCGGTCTTTCTTTTATTCTATTTAAAATTTTCCGAATCTCTCCGACCTTTTTCTCATTTTCCTTCGGTATGGCAATTTTCTTGCAATCGATCTCCACTTTTTCGTCCGTGATAACAAAATAACTGTTATTCGTATTTTTTGCGTTTTGCGTAAGAAAGTTCCTTAAATACTCATCCGCCAGGGAAATACCTATAAAAAGAATATGATAATTATTTAACAGACCGTGGAAAACGGAAATCCACCGTTCATTCCGGTAGATTCCTTCTACCGCTTCTTTTGTTATAATAATAGAAGACTCTTTATTAATATGCCCGTGCAGGTAAAGAACCTTTTTCCTCTTTTCATCCGGCCCGAATAAATCCGCATTTGCCTGGTTCTTGAGTACATCAATGTCATAAGACTCGCACCGCGGATCCACCTTATTCAAAAAAGTATCATAATTTGTTGTTATAAAAAAGGAAATGTCGCTATCTTTTAAGTCTTTATAATTATGATCCATCGCAGATAAAATTTCTTCATTGTTATTCTGCTTATCTCTGATATAGTTCGCGATCAGAGACCTGATCTTGTCTTCCCCTACTTTGGCCACACTCTTTACATGTTCCATGGCTTCCCAAAAGTTCACTCTGTCTATTTCCTCAATACAAGCCTTTCTTTGCTGGGGATTGGCAATCACCTCTTCCACTACATGCTGAATCAGCTCCTTCCACCCCGGCAGATTGAGCTGCATCGATAACCCCGCGCCATAAAATACAATCAGACGTTTTTTTAAATACGCCGCATTTAGTTGCTTAATGTATTGATGCAGTCTATTTTCATCTTCGCTTCCTTCTGTTATTTCCTCCCGCCTTTTTCTCATTGCTGATTCCCCCTTTCTCCCGGCAGCGCGAACCATCCATTGCATTAAGGAACTCTTGGGCTGCGTCCTTTGCAGCCTTAGTGTTCCTTAATGTTTTTCTCACACTATCCTCTCTGCCACGTACACTCCCGAAACTGCGGCAGGTATAATCCCCTGTGCCAGTCCCGCGCAATCTCCCGTTACATATAATCCGTCCACCGTCGTCATCATAGCTTCATCCAGGCAAATCGTATCCCATAAAGACTCGATCTCCATTCCCAGAATATATATTTTTTTCCCAAACTCCTCCATCTGCCCTGCATGCAAACCGTTGAACTCCATGATCCATCGAATAATCTCATCCGCGACCTCGCAAAACATAGTATGCTCCTCCGGCTCTAAAAGCTTCCATACCGCTGCCGGCCTGGCAGATGCCAGGCTGGTGCCGTTTTGCTCCGAACCATCTTCCCTGTTTCGGAAAGAACTATAGTTTTGAAAAACCGGCATTCCCGAATAACCGCCCAACTTTTTATAACGGGCAATATAGCGGGAAACCACCTGTGAATATGTCATTCGCTCCCTGTCATGGGTAAGCTGCATCAGCAGCGCAAAGTTTGCAAAACCGCTCTCCTCATCTTTATCCAGAAGAATGTGACCGTCCAATAACGTAAAGTCCCCGTAATTCTCGCCTTTCAGTTTTCCGCCTTTCTTTCCCGCGCAAAAACAGAAAGTCTTAAACTTTCTCCCGCCTTTGACAAACCGCAGCTTCAAATCGGGATGACGTTCTCCGATGCCCGTCAAATATTTCTTATCCATTTCAAACCGGAAGCCTAACGATATAACGGGTGGTTCCGCCTTTACTCCCAGATATCCCGTCATTTCCTTCCACCATGTCACGCCGTCTCTGCCCGTAGCAATGACAACTTTTGCCGCATAAACGGTCTCTTCCCCCGATGTCTTCTGCAATGTCAGAAAGAATCCATCTTCCTGTTTTTCTATCTTTTTTACTACTGTTTCCAAAGAAATGCATTGGTTGGATTCCAAATAATCAAAACTGTTCCTGAGAGCCTCCTTCACCTGCCCGCTGTCCAAAGAACAGATCCCATAATCCTTTACATCCATCTCCGTTATCTTATTTCCCTCTGTCATCTGAAATTCCAGATACCGGTTCCGGAAAAAATGTTCCAAAGCAAACTCCAGGCAGGAATAATAAGCATCCGGGCCTAAAAGCTGATACAGTCTTTTCCCGCTTGGATACACGGACAGTTTCACGGAATCCCCATAATGGATACAGCCGCCAAAACCGGAAATCACATTGCAAATACCATCGCATTTCGTACATGTCCTCCCGTGATCCACCGGACAATACCGCTTTTCGTAGGAACGCCCTTTCTCGTAAATCATAAAATTATGGTTCCCTTTATCTAAAAGCTTCATGCCGCATGCAATGCCGGCAGCCCCTGCGCCGACAATCGCCACATCTAATTTTCTCATCTTTGTCCCCATTCCATTCCTGATGCGCAAATAGCAACAAACTACTTCATATTCGAAAATTCCTGCAGCAAACGCTCTTTTTCTTCTTTTCTGAGAACATTTTCTTCAAAAGTCAAATCTTCGATTCCTATTTCCTGAATTTCTTCATATGTCTTTCCCAAAGAAAAAAAACGTATGCTTTTTCCCTGTGCCATTCCCATGCGCATCTCTGCCAGCACGCCGTCGGCAACAGGGCCAAAAACCCATATTTCATCACTTAAATCAACCAAACTGGCATTTGCCGAAATCACCAGTTCCCTGTCTACCATGTCATTCATAAAATAGGACCAGTTATTAAAAGGATTCAACGGAACAGCATCATGTTCTAATACATACTTTGCAACCATCATCTTTGCAAAATAGTAATATTTGGACTGTGCAGTATATACTACTTTTTTTCTTCCCTCATTTTTCATAAATCCACACCTTTAAAAATGCCATGACTGATACTCTGTTCCTTTCTATTATGTATCTTTAATATAGCATACTCTGCTGCCCATAACAACAAAATTCCCCTTTCGCACCGGCGTTCTTTTCTTAAACTTCCTCCCTCTTCCTGCCAAGCACTCTCAACTCATGCCTTGCCTGATCGTTTCTTCGAAGACAGCATTTTACCGCGTGTTCAAAACACCGCGCCGCCTCTTCCCCGAAACCGTCATGAAGCGCCATATATCCTTTACATTCCCATTCCTCGGTACACTCTCCCATCATGCAGCTACTGCACCACTCACAGGACTCCATCTGCTGCAGATATTTTCTCGCTTCTTCATACTCCCCGCAATAATAACAGAGCTGGAAAAGATTATAAAGGCTCACCCGCCGGCTGGTGCATTCCCCCAGGTACAGCTCTTCCAGGCTTTTGCCAAGTTCTGCACATTCTTCATAAGATTCTGCCAGGCTCTTCCGGTACAATTCCCGGTATTCCTTCGCTTCTTCCGTTCTGCCCATCCGCCAGAGATTGCGCATGATCATGGTCAGCGTCCAGCGGCAATCCGAATTCCCGATTCCAATCAACCTGTCATATTCCAGTGCCTTCCTGAAAAATGCCAGCCCCCGCTCGCTATCGGACAAATACTCATCATAGCAAAAGGCAATCTGCATATACGCCCTTCTCATGCCCCCATGATCCTCTTTCATTCCCTCTCTTCCGCCTCTTTCCAGCAAGGCCTCCGCCTCCTCCGTTTTCCGGCGCAAATCTTCTTCGGGCAGGTAACACTGGTACAAATCCAAAAGATCGCTGATGCGCTTCCCTTCCTTTTTCCATTCGTCGCACACATAATCCTCCAGCGTTGTTCCGCCGTAGATCCGTTCCAGCGTTTCCAGCGCTTTTTCCCAGTTCTCCAGCGCCATATAATCATCCTTGATATATTGCAGAATCTTATCCCGCTGCGTTTCCGTCAATACGTGGTTCAGCTTTTCCTCCAGCCAGCCGATTCCCCTTTCATATTCGCGCTGCTCACAAAAATAATCATGCATCCGGTAATAGGAGTAGTGATAATCATATCCTTTTTTTAATTGTACTTCGATCGCCTTCTCAAAGCTTTCCATAGCCTCTTCTTTTCTGTCGGACATCTGAAGCAGCAGCCCCCTCTGCCCCCAGTTCCTGCATTGCTGATCTTTCTCCAACGCCCTGTCGATCTCTTCCAAGGCCAGCCCATATTCCCTGACGTTCCCGTGGAGATCCGAAAGCTGCCATAGCTCCCTTGAGGTTTCCCCGAACTTTTCCACTTGAAGGTTCAGATATTTTATCGCTTTTTCGTAATATTCTTTCTGTCCTGTCCGATCGAATTTCTTCCGGTAAAGCCAGCCCACTCTCCAGACAAAATCACTTTCTTCCGGATTCTTTTCCATCGCCTTTTTATAATATTCGATCGCCTTATCCCATTCCTCAAAATCTTCGTGGCACTGGGCAATGTAAAAATACAGCCATTCAAAATCCAGTCCCCGTTCCTCGCATTTTTTCAAATGTTCGTATGCCGTCCTCGACTCCCCTTTATACTCTTCATAAAACCGCCCCAGAAAGTACCGGTTCCGGTTGTTGTCCGCCAGTTCCACCGACCGTTTCGCCCAGCGTTCCATTTCATCCACCTGGCGAAACGCCCTGGCATATCCATTATCGTGAGTAAATGCTCTCTGCAAATAAGCATCGGACAAAAGATCTTCCTGCGCGTCTCCTTTCTCTTCCATCTCTTCGATCAGCTTTCCGACATATTCATCCACCGCCTTCATCGCGTCTTCGTCTTCCGCTTCCCGGCGCATCATTTCCAGTTTTCTAAGCCGCAGATAATAACTGTTGATACCTGCTTCTTCCGCCTGGGCAATGATATTTTTTGTTTCCCGGAACTGGCTGTACGCCCAGAAAGCCCTTGCCGCCCGTTCGTAGATCTCCGGCATTCCCGCATAAATCTTCTTCGCCTCATAATAAGTATCCACGACCTCCTGGGCCTTTCCCATTTTTTCATAAGCTTCCTGTGCATAAAAATACGCCCAATAATAGCCATTGTCTATTTTCTTTATTTTTTCGCAGATCTCCACGATCTGTTCATTGTCTCTCTTTTCACCAAAAAACGGGCTGCGTAAAAAATTCAGCTTTGCCATCAGAAAGTCTATCTCTTCCGGCAGATGTTCCACTGCCTCCTGGAATGCGGCCATCGCCGCTGCCTTCAAATCCGCCGCTTCTTCGCCCTCTTTATCTTCCAGTTTTTCAAGGCGTATCTGGAGTGCCTTACCTTCCATTTCATAACTCTGGGCCATCCGGTAAGCCTCTTCCTCCTCCTTTGGCAAACCATGCTCTTCCAGGCTCTTCCGCCAAAGCCTCGCTTCCGCCGCCCCTTCTTCGTCCAGCCCTCCCGACACGTACAAAACGGTTTTTACTCTGTGGCATTCCGCGGTATCCTCCGCCAGCACCGGATTGTCCTTAAAAAATTCCAGCCCTTCCTCCGCCCGGCCGGCCTGAATATAACACCATGCCAGCATAACGCCTTTCTCCGTATCTATTTCCCCCGCCTTTTCTCCCGTATAAAGAGCAATGATTTCCGCATTGCACTCATTCAGCAGATCCATGGCCTTTTTCGTATTGTACAGTCTCCTGGCATGCAAGGCATATTCTTTGGCTTCCTCCCATTCCCTCTTTTCCGTGAAGATTTCGGCCAAAGCGACAGAAGCGGTATAAATATCCTCGTTCGTCATCTCTTCCCGTTCCAGCAACTCCTGATAAACAGCGGCCGCCTCTTCCCCTTGCCCGCATTCTTTTAAAATATATGCGCCGGAAAAAAGCATGCGGATATCCTTTTCCCCTCTGTCCCAGAGCGCCCTTGCCATGCGCTCCGCCTCTTCCTTTTGCCCGCACAGCAGCATATATCTGGCCTTCTCCATCTCATACCATGGATGGCGGATTCCAAACGTATCCATAAATGCGATCTTCTGGCCGATTTCTTTCCGCCAGCTTTCTTTATCTTCCGCTTCCTCCCGGGATATTCTCACCAGTTGGTTGTAATTCGCAATAAAAGTATCGTAATCCGCCCGGTCTTCCCCCTCCAGTTTATCAAAAGGAAAATCGGAATCATCCGCCCCTTCCGAACATTTCCATACCATGAAATTTACAAAATCCTCCGGCAGATGTTCCTTCAACTCTCCGGCTCCCTCCACGATTCCAAAAGCTCCGTCCAGAATTTGCCAGACGGATGCGGGCAGCCGGAAATGATCCACCAGATATCGGAACAGTTTCCGCCGAATCTCCTCCTCCAGCTCCAGATCATCCAGCAGTTCGTGGTTCGCCAGCCGCTTCCATTCCTCCTCGTCCAGCCGTCTTGACAAAGAACTATAGATTGCTTCCGCTTCTTTCAAATACCGGCTTACCGGAGTGTCCTCTTCCTCCTGGGTATCTTCCGCGCGTCTGCACATGGCAAGGGCGCTTTCATAAGCCTTCCTTAACCGCTTAAATCCTTCCGGGTTATCTTCCGGGTTTACCGACAGAAGTTTTTTTCTATATGCCCTTCTGATCTCATCTCCATCTTTCGTCTCCCCGATTCCCAATACCTCAAATATTCTTTGCTCCTCCATTGCGATCCCCATACCTTTCCTTATTGCTCCGCCGCTTCCACCTCATCTTCTTCTACCGGCTTCCATGCTTTTCCGAATTTAATATCCTTAAAAAGCGCCGCAAGACCGGTAATCTGCTTCAAACGCAGTATCTCATCCCTGTCCATTCCAAGATGCTTGGATATCCATGCATCAGAACGCCCGATTTCATGCAATTCCTTTACAATATTGCTCATTAAGTCCACGTTATGGTTTCCCCTTGCCCGGTTATGCCGGATCGTACTCGCCATCCTCTGGTCAATCGGCTTATCGATCACGGAGACAGGCAGCATTCCTCCCTCACGTTCAAAAATATCCTCGTGTTCCAGCATCACTCTGTAGCGGTGGAAACCATCCACTATAATATATTCATCCTCTTCCTTTTTATAATAACAGACAATCGGCATCGTGTATCCGTCCATTTTGATGCTGCGGTAGAGCAGCCTCATTTCCGGCGGAGCCACCGAATTCGGATTATAATTATTGGGTTTGATTTTCTGTATCGGTACTGCAATTACATTATAAACCGGACTCTCATGCTTTTCCATTGATTTCCTCCAATCCTTTGTATGTTCTTTTAATGACATCGATAGCTCTTTGCTGCTGTCTGTTCAAGCCAAATCCCATAGACCTGCATATATGGTCATTTTTCAGAATGCAATAGCACATTCTTTTCCAACTGGGAATATCTTTGCTTGATTTTATGTCGTCCGTATTATCGGGTATCTTCTCCATAAAAATAATTCTGGATTTTTTGTTTAACGTATAATTGGAAACTCCGTTACGTTTTATCTTATATCCGTGTTCTTCCAGTTCCCTTATTGTCTCCTCCTCCAGCCCGCCGCCTTTTTCATGCCAGAATCTTATGGAAGTGTTGAACTTCTTCACATAGTTATTCCGAAGCCTGATAGGCAGCGTATCCAGCAGAAACCTTGTATAAGATTCCCATGTATGTCCTTCCGGCAAAGTGATGCTGCGGTAACCCATAGCCTTCGACCTGGCATAAATGCACGCGAAATTCGCTCCCTGCACCCTTCCCACCAGCTTCGCCCATATCTCAGGATCCAGCACCCGATACAGGTTCAAACTGTCTCTGGAATAATCGTTGAAGGGGGATGCCACTCTCATCTGGGAAACTTTCAGCCCCGCCATATGGTATAAATCGTACAACCGGTTATAATCGTATTCAAAAAGATAATTTGCGTGCCATACGTCCTCCAGGCTCCAGTCGTACAACGGGGATGCGCACCACATATTTTTAAACTGGCGGCTGATCCAGCACTCTCCCTTATAACCGTATTTTTTATTTACAAACCCGCTGTATCTTTGCAAAGACTCATCCGCCCTCATTCCAAGCAGACAGACCGTTTTTTTATTCTCATGGGATATCCGGTACCACCTGCCGAACTGTTTTGCCAAATCCTCTTGATGCATGCGATAGCGGTAAGTTGTCATTGGATTATTTTTCAGGTTGATTACATATTCATGTTCCGGCATTTCCCGCACCCATGCTTCTTTCTTCGTATCATCCCATGGATACCAGAACATTTCATAACTGCTCAAAGCAGTTCTTGTAGCCATAGGAAGGCAGACCCAGTACAATTCCGCCTCCCCTTTCAGCCGTTCAAAAGTACGTTCTATATATTCCGTCGTCACCGTATACTGAGCTTCAAAATCCTGATGGAAAACCCCGATTTTTTTCTCAGGATAAAACTTTTTCTGGAAATCCAGCGTCAGGTTCAACAATAGGCCGCTATCCTTACCGCCGGAAAAAGATATATAAATATTGTCAAATTCTTCGAAAAGATATTCCAGGCGTTGTTGCAGCGCCTCATATACATCCTGGTCTTCGTATTCCCTAATCATCTTTTGTGTGCCTCCGTAAAATACCAATTTTGTTGGTAAACTTACCATAATTTACCATAAATTGGTATTTTTTTCAAGAAAGCTCATTTTCTTTACATTTTTTTGCACAAAAAAACAGGCGCGGAACCTGTCTTCCGCGCCCATGGCATAAAATTCTGAAATATTCTTAATATTTTATTAATGCGTATACACCCGCACCACCAGTTGTTTCAAAAGTAATGGTATCAGCCATATTATCGAGATCCTTTAATACCGCATAAGATCCGCCGGTACGCACACACACAATCCCATAAGTCTTGCCAGTCTCCATAAAACTTTTCGGAATTCCTACTGATAATCTGATGGGTGATCCGTCAGCAGGAAGCAGACTGTATTTACCATCTGTCATTTTTCCCAATTCGATATTGAGTATCGGACCGACAACAGCCCCTTGTGCAGCCGCTACAGCGTCAATGCTCTGTTTCGCCAGCAAACTCTTCTTCACATCAAAATCAGAAAATTTGGCATATGGTTTTTCATTATTTGCCAGACTGTAATTCTGGGCAATCGCCGTCTTATCCGTAACAACAATCGTTCCGTTGACATGCGTCGCCATATATACGCCTTCCGTAGCTGACTGTACTCCGCCAACTATGCTGGTCGTCGGGATAATAATTGTTTCCGCTGCCGCAGATCCGCCGGATGATTTTCCTGTATTGCTCTTGCTGCCGGAACTACCGCCATTTCCTGAACTGCTGCCGCCGTTCCCTTCATTTCCAGGATTGTTGTCTTCCCCGCTATTTCCGGGATCGTTATCTTCCTCTCCATTATTCCCGGGATCATTGTCGTCCTCTCCGCCATTTCCGGGATCGTTATCACCATCTCCATTATTTCCAGGATCGTTGTCTTCTTCATTATCATTTGGCAAAACTTCAATAGTCACTGTCACTTTTTCACTTCCTACCGATGCGGTAAGCGTCGTCGTTCCTGCCGACTTGCCAAGGAGCTTTCCTCCGGTTATACGTGCGATCAATTCGTTGTCTATTTTCCAATCAGGATTTTCCACCGTAACAACTGCACTTCCGCCTTCCGGCCAGAAAGTAGGCGCTTCCGCAACGGCATTCACTGTCGGCAAATCTATCGTATTCCCTGACACGGTTTGGTAAGTATCCTTTTCTGTGGAAAGAGAGTGAATGGAAGAATTCTGTATTTCAACCGTAACCGTCTGATCCCCGTCTATACCTGAATCGCCAGCTGCACTCACATTTCCCAGCTCCATTGCCCAATAATGAATTCCATTGGCATATACATGTCCCATTCCTATCGCATCAAAATCAGGACTCAGCATGTTTCTTCTATGGCCCTGGCCGGCATAATCGTCTTCATCTTCCCTCCAGCCTACAAATACGTCTTTCGCACTGATATATCCGGCTGCAATATTTTCCCCGGAAGCCCTGCCTGAATAGCCGTATTCTGCAAATGCCGTAAAACATCCTTCGCCATTTACCCTTGTATGGCTATAGCCAAGAGCGAGTTCCGCCGCACGCTTCATAGCCACTTGTTCCAATGTTTTATCATAAGTCAAGGTTCCCAAGTCATTGTACACTGTTTTTGTCGCATCATCCTCATTCCAATACCATGCTTCACTCCCCGTGCGGAAAGCATTCACCATGTCCGTTATCTCTCTGGCTTCCGCCTGTCCGTATTGCACTTCCAGTTTCACATTCACCGTATTTTCTGCAGCGGATACATTTGAACTCCCCACACTCAGGCTCAACACAGCCGCCAGAAAAAACACACTTGCTTTTTTCAACCGATTTTTTATCATTTTCCTCTCCTTTTCTCTTACACCGCCATCAGCGTATCCATATCCTCTCTGGATATTTTTTCATTATATATAAAGCCCCGTTTCCTGTCAATCGAAAATACGTTCAATACAAAAAAATTAATTTTTATCCAGTTCCTTCACCAATTCTGCAAACTCAGCCTTATATTCATCATCCAGGGACAAATCATCCCCTGCATTTATATATATACCGCTCGGGGAAAAACCGGAGTATAATATTTCCAAAAAGCGAATACACTTTTATAAACCGCCGTTACCGGCACAAAGGAGGTCTTGTACATGTGTACCAGTATTGCAATGACAACAAACGACTTTTATTTCGGCCGCACCATGGACTTTGAATACAATTTTAATGAATGCGTCGTCTTTACGCCGAGGAATTATCCGCTTCCCTTCCGCAGAACAAGCATCATGGATAAACACTACGCTATGCTCGGTATGGCGACAGTCATGGAAGGCTATCCGCTTTATGCCGAAGCCGTCAATGAAAAAGGCCTCTGCATGGCGGGGCTGAATTTTCCTGATACCGCCTACTATCCATCGGAAGAGGCCAGCGACAGTAAAAATATCTCTCCCTTCGAACTGATCCCCTGGGTACTTGGGCAGTGCGCCTCCATAGCGGAAGCCAAAAAGCTTCTCGATTCTACCCATCTGGTGAGCATTCCTTTCAGCGCATCGCTTCCCCTGGCTCCCCTGCACTGGCACATCGCGGACAGCACCGGATCCCTCGTTCTGGAAAATACAAAAAGCGGTATGGATCTATGTGAAAATCCAATCGGAGTGCTGACAAATAATCCTGCCTTCGGTTTCCAGACCACCAACCTCTGCCAATACATGAACCTGACTTCCAGCTGCCCGACCAACTGCTTCAGCTCGATCAAAAGCCTTGTCCCCTTCGGCCAGGGTCTCGGCTGCGTCGGCCTACCCGGGGATTATTCCCCCGCCTCCCGTTTTGTCAAAGCCGCTTATCTCAGCCTGAACTCCATCTGCGAAAAAGATGAAATGAGCAGCATTTCCCAATTTTTTCATATACTGGACTCCGTATCCATGATCCGCGGAAGCGTCATCACCCCGCAGGAACTTTATGACGTCACCACCTATTCCTGCTGCATGAACGCGGCCAAAGGAATTTACTATTATAAAACCTATGGAAATAACCAAATCACTGCCGTAAACATGCACCGGGAAAACCTGGTTTCCGACATCCTGCGCACTTACCCCCTGACGACTTCCCAGCAGATCGCATGGGCGAATTAAGAAAGCCACCGGGGAACGGAATGTCCATATCCCAAATTTCTGCAGACGGCATAGGGCATTGGAGACCGGGGAAGGCAAGGGCAGGAACGCGCCCGGCAGAAGGGCAGGTTTTTTGCTGTTGCGTACAATCAGCAATTTCACTTATGAAATGGCCAAAAACCAAGGGTGACATTGCCACGGACGGCAATGTCAGGAAGCGAAGGGCAAGGATGCCCTTGCGCTTCCGACCCGATCGGTTCCAAAGAGTATACCCATTTCATTAGTGAAATCTGATTGGAAGCTCCAGCAAAAAACCTGCCCTTCTGCCGGGCGCGTTCCTGCCCTTGCCTTCCCCGGTCTCCAATGCCCCATGCCGTCTGCGGAAATTTGGGATATGGACATTCCGTTCCCCTACATGCTATGATAGAGAATATACTGATTAGAAAGGATAACAATATAGCATGAATCTTACATTTGAAACAGGAATTTCCTCGATCACCGTTTTTTTTCAGGGGCTGGTCAGCTTTTTCTCTCCTTGCGTACTGCCGTTGATTCCCTTATACATTGGTTATTTGTCTGGAGGGGCAAAAACGACGGATGAGGAAGGGAATATTACTTATAAAAGAAGCCGGGTCATGAGAAATACTTTATTTTTCGTTCTTGGCGTCAGTTTTGCCTTTTTCCTCCTTGGCTTTAGCTTTACTGCCGTAGGAAAATTTTTTCATAATTACCAGACATGGTTTACCCGCATCGGGGGCATCATTGTTGTTTTATTCGGACTTTATCAGCTGGGGCTGTTCGGCAGTTCTTCTTTATCCAAAGAACATCGTTTTCACTTTCAGCCGGACAGCCTTGCGATGAATCCCCTGACTGCCCTGATCCTTGGCTTTACGTTCAGCTTCGCCTGGACTCCCTGCGTCGGCCCTGCTCTTGCCAGCGTGCTGCTCCTGGCCGCCTCGGCATCTTCCTCGGCAACCGGGTTTCTGTTGATCGGCGTTTATACCCTGGGCTTTGTCCTGCCTTTCCTGGCAGTCGGGCTGTTTACCAAAGCCCTGCTGGATTTCTTTAAAAAATACCGCTCCGCCGTAAAATATACGGTAAAGATCGGCGGCGTCCTCATGATTTTTATTGGAATCATGATGTTTACGGGATGGATGAACGGCATCAGCGCTTATCTTTCCGGCAGTCCCTCTATTAGCCAGGACGCGGGCCAGGAAGCAGAGCCTTCCCCGGCTCCCCCTGCCGAACAGGCGGAAAAAAATGAGGCATCGGACAGCACCGATACGGAAGCGGAAAATCCGGCGGATCCGGCAGACAGCCCGGAAGCGGAAACAGTTCCTGCGCCCGACTTTACTTTGGAAGACCAATACGGCAATGTACACACTATGGCTGATTATAAAGGAAAAACGATCTTCCTCAACTTCTGGGCCACCTGGTGTCCCCCCTGCCGGGCGGAAATGCCTGAAATCCAGGAAATTTATGAGGAATATGGTGAAAACCAGTCCGATGTCATTATTCTCGGCGTAGCCTCCCCCAATACGGGAAGGGAAGGAAACGTGGAAAGCATTACAGCATTTCTCGAAGAAAATAACTATACCTACCCTGTGGTTATGGATGACGGCGGAAGCCTGGCCTATTATTACGGCATCAGCGCCTATCCTACCACCTTCATGATCGACAGCAGCGGCAACGTATACGGGTACGTCACCGGCCAGATCACGAAGGACATTATGCAGAGCATTATCGAACAGACGATGAATGCTTCACCGACACAATAGCCTGAAATATCGCTGATATTATTGAACATTCGCTCATGGATTGACCGAATGCCAGGAAAGTCCGTATGGAGGCGGTTTTAGGAAGCGCAGGGCACGATGTCTCTTACTTCCTGTTCCCCTCCATATATTTTTCCACTGCCGGATCCTTCATCTCATATATGCGGTACCATTCCTTTGTTTCCATATCTTTTGCGGTCTCCGATCGGTTTTTATAAAGAAATCTCGTTAAATTATAACAGTCTATCCATATCTCATGATTGCCTTCCTTCTGCGATTCGTCGAAAATAAGCTGCAGCCCCCAATGAAGATGGACGACTTTGATATTATTGACGTTTTCCGTTTTGCTATAGCCCGTGTGTCCCATATAGCCGATTACCTGTCCGGCCGTCACTACGCTGCCCTCCTCCAGATCTTTGCAATAAGGGAAATTCTGGCGCAGGTGGGCGTAATAATAATATCTCTTTCCGTCAAAGCTGCGTATGCCCAGCCGCCAGCCCCCGTATTGGTTCCACCCGATGGCCTCCACGTAACCGGATTCTATGGCTATAATCGGCGTACCCACCTGCCCCATCATATCGTGCCCAAGATGCGGCCTCGAATACCCATAACTCCTGGAAGCCCCGAAATCATCATAATCGTTATACTCAAACCCCTTTGCAATGGGGGAAAAGGCTTTTAAGCCGTAACATTTCTTCCATTCTATCTTTCCCTCTTCCGTTTCCTTCTGTATCTCATATTCCCCCACATAACCGCCCAGGACAGCCCGATAAGCCTCCAGATAATAAGCATAATATTCCATATCTCCGGCAAGTTCCTTCATCGTCGTTTCCCCATTTTTCAGCTTTTCCGCCGTCCGGGCGATCTCAGAAACCGTGCCGGAAGGAAATTTTCCTCCATGTCGGGCGCCCGCATAAGCCAACAACTCGATCCAGTTCACATGTACTATGCCCTCATCCTCCTGCGCCTCCTCATATGTCTCCACATCCCATTTATATGCCTCACACAAGGCTTCATAAGAAACATTAAAATCCACCCATTTAATATACTCCCGCTCTCCTACCGAACCCACCTCTACCGCCTGTGGCTGTTTCCCTCCCACGCCTTCTCTTAATATGTCCGTCATAAATACACTGTACAGCGATACCAACAGTATACTCTCGACCAATATTGCCTTTTTTATTTTTTTCAAATATTGCATTCCATACCGCCCTGTCAGTCTCATTGCAATATATGAAAAAAGATGCGCAGCCATGCCACGCACCTTTCATATTTTTTCATTCAGGCTTGTCCCATTATACTTCGGGTTCAATCAGCCCGTAGGTATTTCCTTTTCTCTTATATACTACGTTTACCTGTTCTGTTTCCGCATTAAAGAATACGAAGAAGCTATGCCCGAGCAACTCCATCTGCACGCATGCGTCCTCAGGATACATCGGCTTAATGTCGAATTTCTTTGTGCGGATGATCCTTACCTCTTCGTCATCCATATAATCTTTCTCGATAAACTCCTGCTTGAAAAAGCCGGCCGACTGCTTCTGGTCTATCAGCTTATTCTTATACTTCTTGATCTGCCTTTCAATAATCTCTTCCACCAGATCGATAGAAACATACATATCGTTGCTGACCTGTTCCGAACGAATAATGCTTCCTTTCACCGGAATGGTCACTTCTATCTTTTGACGTTCTTTTTCCACGCTTAACGTCACATGTATTTCCGTCTCCGGATTAAAATACTTCTCCAGCTTTCCGATCTTCTCTTCTACTGCCGCCTTTAACCCCTGTGTTACTTCAATGTTCTTGCCTACTATAACAAACTTCATACCGCTCATCCCTTTCATTGGATTATTGTCCAAACCTTATACTCTGTATTTCTCTTCGTTTAGTATATTGTTTTCAAACATTATACCATATTGTACCATACCTATGCAACAATTTAAGCTCTATTGTATGTCAATACAGTTTTCGTCATTTTGCGACTTTTTTCTCGTTTTTAACATAATAAACAAAACATCTGTTCCAATCGCTGTTACTGCAATTTATACCATTTTTATGTTAAAACTTGTGGATAATGTGGATAAACCCGTGTATAAATCGCAATCCTTCATTTTGAGCCATTTTTCTATGTGGATAACCATGTTTTCCATTTTATGGAAATTAAGCGCTAAAATCCATTTTTTGTATAACTTGTACAAGTTTACTTTTGTCAAGCGTTTTTCTCCAAAAAGATATATTCTGAAAATTTCTGAAAATCGGGCAGGAGCAAACACTGCCGCGCCTCGAGAGCCAGTGTTTGTAATGCAAAGCGGATGCCATAAAAGCATCCGCTGATTTATCCTTGTTATCTTATTCTCTTCAAAAATATTTCTTAGAAAATTCTTCTTACGGAGAGAGGCGTCCTGTAGCTTGCGCTGGAAACAATAATTCCTGTTTTCGATGTCGAAGCATGAACGATCTGCCCGTTACCGATATACAATGCTACATGCCCGGAGTAGCAAACCAGATCGCCCGGCTGTGCATTCGCCAGTCCGTTTACCGCCGCACCTACGCTCCTGTCTGCCGCTGACGAATGCGGAAGGCTTACGCCGAAGTTCGCATATACGCTCATAACAAAGCCTGAACAATCCGCGCCGTTCGTCAAGCTGGTTCCACCGTATACATACGGATTCCCTACAAACTGCAACGCATAATTTGCAACTGCACGGCCCATCTCGCTGCCGTTGCCCGAAGCGTACATCACCTGTCCGCCGCCGGAAGAATTCGATTTCTCCGCTGCTCTTCTTGCCGCTGCCTGAGCCGCTTTCCGATCCGCTTCTTCTTTTGCAAGTCTGGCTTCTTCTTCTGCCTTGGACTCTGCCTGTACAAATTCTGTGGAAAGCGTCACGTAATCCGTTGATACGTAACCATCACCTTCCTCTATATTTACCTTTACCCAGTCGTCCAGTTCTTCCGTTACGACAAGCTGATCCTCAATAGGGACCATACCGAGTACCGTCGTATCCAGACCGGGTTCCTGTCTTACCTTCAGCGTAGTCGTCGTAACAGTAGCAATCCTCGTTCCCACCTGCTTTGCCAACTCTACCGCATCGTCGCCCGTTACGCAGTATTCGCCTTTTACATAGCCCGTTACGGAACCGGATTTGATCTCATACCATCCGTCCTGTTCGGAAATAAAACTGCCCACCGATTTATCATAAAGCTTACCGACGATTTCCCCTTCCTCGCTGGGTATGCTTCTTACGTTTACATAATCGTTTACTTTTGCAATTACAAGGCTTTTGAAGCTCTCTTCTTCATCTTTTCGATCCAGCTTCTTCGCCACATCCTTTAAAATCTTCTCGCTCAGATTGGAAGTATCCACTTCCTTTGTCTCTTCAATTATTTTTTCTTCCGCTTCTGCCGCCGCATTTTCCTCTGCCTCCGTCGCTTTGGCATCATCGGTTTTTTCCTGCTCCGTATTCATATTTTCGGAAGCCGCATTGCCGGACACTCCGTCCGCCGAAACACCTTCCGTCTGATTTTCCGTATTCTTTTCTTCCGTTTCTGTTTTCTCCGTATCCGCCTCTTCTTTTATATTTTTAAGGGAAGTTGCGTTAGCCTGTAATGTATAATCCACTCCTGCCGACGGCAATACCGATGCAAGATCTGTCGCCGCATTCGCTTCTATGTTCATACCTGAAAATGTAAGGATCGCCGTTACTGCACATATTGCCATTTTCACGTTCTTTTGTCTCATAGGTTATGTCCTCCGAAAATGTTAGAAAATGTTACCTACTTTTTTAATTTATTACAATTTTGTTACATCTGTTAAATAATATAACACTTTCCGACACATTTGTCAACCTATGCCAATTTCCAAATCCCCCCATTTTCCGGGCTTTCTACAATATTTTAAAAAATTTAAAAAATTAAGCAAGAAATATAAATTCCTTTTTAAAAAGAATCCTGCAGGAAATAATCCTGTACTCCGGCAACCGCATTTGCCCCGTCCGCAACCGCCGTAACGATCTGCCTCAGCGGCTTGGTACGCACATCTCCGGCCGCAAAAATCCCCGGCGCTGTCGTCACTCCATCCTCTCCCGCAGCAATATATCCCTTTTCGTCACATTCCACCAAGCCCTTAAATAACTCCGTATTGGGATGAATGCCGACAGCAATAAATACGCCGTCCATCTCCATTTCTTCCATATCGCCGGACATGGTATTGCGGATCCTGATCTTCTCTACCCGGTCTGTTCCTACAATTTCATCCACTACTGTATTCCAGAGGATCTCCACGTTAGGAAGCTCCTGTACTTTTTTTTGAAGGATTCTGGCCGCCCGCAGTTCATCCCTGCGATGGATCAGATATACCTTCTTGCTCGTTCTCGCCAGGAAGACGGCATCTTCCACTGCCACATCGCCGCCTCCGATTACCGCAACGGTACGATTCCTGAAAAAAGCCCCGTCGCATGTCGCACAATAAGAAACCCCCATGCCGGCCAGTTCTTCCTCCCCCGGCACATGGAGCCTGGCATGAACCGCGCCGGTGGCTGCCAATACCGCCCTGGTTTCATAATCCCCTTTATTCGTAACAATCCTATAGATCCGGCCTCCCTTTTTATCCCCGCCGGCTTCCGCCCGCCTTCCGGGCTTGATACAAGGATCGGTTTTCTCACATGCAACCAGTTCTGCCGCTTCTCCCACGCTGCTTTCCGTTCCCTCTTCTATACTGACAGCCTCTGCCTCCAGAAATTCCACTCCCATATGATCCGCATGTTCCCGGAACTTCATCCCGAGATCAAATCCGTTCATGCCTTTCATTCCCAAATAATTATCCACCTCATACGTCGTCAGTACCTGACCGCCGCTCATAGCGCCTTTTTCCAATACCAATGTATGGAACCCCGCCCTTTTTGCATAAACTGCCGCCGAAAGCCCCGCCGGCCCCGACCCGATAATCACCAAATCATACATTACGAAATACCCTCCTTTTCGACTCCGTCATATTTCCATGATCCACTATATAGTATACTCCATTCTTCTTTTTTGACTCTTTCTGCATGGTATACGGCTTTATTCTCTCCGACATACGTCCTGCCATTTGCTATACTCCATGCCATAATCCATAACTCAAACCAGATTTTTGATCCCGTCGCAAATCCTCCCGGCCACTACAGGGTTATTCATCGTAAAAATATGTATTCCATCCACTCCATAAGAAATCAGCTCCACGATCTGGTTAATAGCATATACCATTCCCGCATCGAACAAAGCCTCCTTGCTCTCCCCATATTTTTCCAGTATTCTTTCGAATTTATCCGGCAGAGAAGCTCCGCACATCGTCACCATCCGTTTGATCTGCGCCTTATTCGTCACCGGCATAATGCCCGCCTCCACCGGCGCATCGATGCCCGCGATCCTCACCTTCGTCAAAAAATCATAAAATACATTATTATCAAAAAACAACTGGGAAACGAGATGGCCCGCTCCTGCATCCACCTTCTTTTTCAAGTTCCGTATATCTGCGATTCCATCCGGTGCCTCCAGATGCACTTCGGGATAACAAGCCCCGCTGACATGGAAATCCCCTTGTTCTTTAATAAATGCCACTAATTCGCTGGCATACCGGAAATCATTCTTCGCCGGTACATTGGGATTCACGTCCCCGCGCAGCGCCAGCACGTTTTTTAATCCGGCATCTTCCATCTGCCCCAGAATCTGCCTGATCTCCTCCTTACTGTTGCTGATGCAGGTCAAATGAACCAGCGGTTCAATGCCGTAATCCCTCTTAATCTTTTTCGCCAGTTCCACCGTCTTATTATCCGCGCTGCTTCCCCCGGCCCCAAATGTTACGCTGATAAAATCAGGATGCAGCTGCGCCAGCGTCTTTAACGTCGCATCAATATTATTCAGTTCCGCTTCTTTTTTCGGCGGAAAAATTTCAAATGAAACTACCGGTTTCTTTTCTTTAAATATGTTTTCGATAATCATTGTTTACTCCATTTCTGCGCGGCTTTATTGCGCAAAGCCAGCCTGGCTTTCAAGTTTGTGGATGCCGCGCAGACACAAACTTGGGATTGAAAATTTTTAATTTTCAATCTTCTCTTCCTTTCTCTTCTTCCTGTTTATCCCAGCGGGTTCCCCGCGGGGCTGCCCACGGGCTTCCCACATCGCAGCGGCCGTGATGGTATACCTTTTCTACTTTCTCCGGTTCCTCTTCTTCGGAAACTTCTATTTTCATCCTGCTCGTCTCTGTTCTGGAAAAATTATCCAATATTTTCAATACATTTTCTATATCTCTTTCATCCACTTTTTTATGATCCATTTCTTTCTCCCCTCCTCCTCTTCCTGCCTTCGGATTTCCTGAACATTAAAAGCTTCTTAGTTTATCGCTTCCGTCGTCCACCGTCTTTTCAATTTTTTCCACTATAATATAGTAGCTATAGCCTTCGTTCACCCGGACGCATACCCGGTCTCCGACCTTATGGCCGAGAAGCGCCTTACCAATAGGCGATTCCGTGCTGACCAGCCCCTCCAGGGAATTTCCCCTCATCGTCGTCACGACTTTATAAGTTTCCACCGTTCCGTCCTCTTCAAACCGGACTTCCACCGTATTATTTACCCCGATCTCATCCTCTTTCGATTCATCGGATATGATTTCCGCCGTCTTTATCATGCGCTCCAGAAAGCGGATTCTACTTTCATTCTTATTTTTTTCTTTCTTCGCCGCATAATATTCGAAGTTCTCGCTCAGATCGCCATGGGCTCTGGCCTCTTTTACCGCCTCCAGCGCCTCCTTACGTACGACCAGCTTCCGATGCTCGATCTCCTCCTCCATTCGTTTAATATCCTGTTCCGTCAACTGATTATGCATTTTAAAACCATATCCTTTCCCTATCCTGCCAACCGCTGCCTTTTAGCGGTACCACTTCCATATTTCCGCCACTGCTCCTTCGTATTCCGCCAGCCGGGAAGCCTTCTTTATTTTTTTCAGGCATTTTTCCGCTCCCGGGAAGGAGTACCCGGCATATACCCAGAACTCCTTCATTTTAAACAGCACATTTTTCTCCCCGCTCATCGCGGACTGATAATCCCCATACAACCGATCGTGAAAAGCCTTCATCCTTTCCTCGTCCCCGCCGGCATCTCCCGGGCCCGCCGGAATGTCCCCACGCCGGGCGGCCAAAGACTCCCTGTCGGATTGTTCCATCTCTTTCCTTATTTCCTCCGCCAGCAGAGGGTTCCGCAACAGCCCCCGCCCCAGCATGACCTTGTCCGCTTCCGGAAACTCCCCGCGGAATCTTCTGAAATCTTCCACCGTAAAAATATCCCCGTTATAGCATACCGGGTTGCGGCTCATCCTCATCGCCTCCCCAAATACTTTCCAATCGGGAAGATTGTCATAATAATCCTTCTGTACCCTTGGATGAATGATCAGTTCATGCAGCGGATATTTATTGAAGATTTTCATTAAATGACGGAATTCCTCCGGTTCGTCCACCCCTATTCTTGTCTTTACCGACACTCTTATCCTTATTTTTTCAAAAACTTCCTGAAAAAAACAATCCAGCGCTTCCCGTTCTGCAAGAAATCCTGCACCTTTCCCCTTCGCCGTCACCGTGCGGGAAGGACAGCCCAGATTCAGGTTGACCTCCTCATATCCATACTTCTCCTCCAGTTCCCGCGCGGCGCGCAAAAAAAATTCTCCCCGGTTCGTCAAGATCTGCGGCACCAGAGGAATCTCTTTATTGTTTTCCGGAAGAACATCCCTTATTTCTTTTGGATTCAGCGCCCTGTTCTGATTTGGCGACAGAAATGGTGTAAAATATTTATCCACGCCCGAAAAATGATCATAATAAGCGTTTCTGTACAAATATCCCGTAATCCCCTCCAAAGGCGCAAAATATAGTTTCATCGTTTCTCCATTTCTGCACGGCTTTATAATGGATAGATTTCTCCTGCCCTGCCTGGCTCCCACATACCCCAAAGCCGTTTGCTTATATCATCCAGTATATGATGGTTCTAATAAAAAAGCAAATGAAAAAGTCTGGCTCCGTAAAACCGTCACTCTAATCGCCAATGGATAATTGCTCTTCTTTCAGGGATCTTGCCTTACGTACACTGATCCTGTCTTCGTCCGTTATCCTGCCGCACAGGATCGGGGATAACGGATCATATTTACCAAAATTTTCCACAACCCTTTCCCGGCTGCGATTCGCGTAGCAATACTGACAACCATTCCTGCAAGTATCGTACGTTCCGATCTCCACGCTCTCGATACAGCCGCATTCCGGCCTCTGGTTTCTATCTTTCCCCGCCTTGATCCTGCATCCGATGATGCTTTCGATCCATTGCTTATCGATACAGCAGTTATGCTCTATGCCCCACTCTTCCAAGTCTGTCTTTTCCGCACAACTGCCTACCTTTATCCCATTATATTCCGCGATTTGGCTTATCTCTTTTGCAAATTCCTGCAATTCCGCTCCATTCAATATATAGCAGCCCATCGCCTCCATGCTTTTCCTGTTTTTTGCATATAGATCGACAAAACTGATCACGCATTGATCCGTAAATCCTCTCAGCCCTTCCGCTATCGCCCGAAATGCCCTAAGATGATACTCCGGCGTATATTTATTCGTAAACAGAATCGGATCATATCTCCAAATCACCCTCTGCTTTCCTATCCGGGCCGACAATTTTTGAAATACAGGTATCATTTTCTCCCTTTTATGCGGAACATTGGGCTCCATATCCTTCCCATATCCGGTCAACGTAAACTGAAAGCCATAATGGTACGGTGCAAGCTCATCCAGCCTGGAAAGCATCGGTTCCGGATTTTTCGTCCAAAACACGATAAAATCCACCACAGCCGGCGAAAGGCCGATCTCGCTGACCTGATGCATGTTCATGGGATTTCTCACATACACAGAGCCTTCTTTTATTCTGTTATAAAACCATTCCGAATAATAATTGGGAATATCCGTCCTTCGACTGGCGCTTATGATCATTGATGCCGTTACCTCCGTTACACTCGATGGATCATTTTGTTCAATGGTTTTCCAACCTGGAAATATTGCTTTTCTATGTATCGACGCTTTTAAGTTAATGATCTCTTTTTATATACAATGATTTCAGGCTCTGCACCATTACATCCATATTCACATACAAGTAAATAATTGTTGTCTGCAACAAGCCCATAACACCTGTCACTGTTTGCTTTCTCAACCTGATAGCCGAGATATATTTTTTTATCGTCAAGTAATTTCACCTTTTCTCCGTTTTGCAATTTATATTCCAAATTAACATATGCCCCGCTTAACTGACAAAGAGTTGTTATCATAGGCATATCCGAAATTCCAAGGGTATTAAATTCTTCAATCAATCGCTTCTTGTATGCAATAAAGCAGCTTTCGCCACCTGATTTATAACATTCGGCGATAATACAATCTCCATCAAAAGGGCGTCCGTTTGTTTCCATACATCCCTTGCAGTTACTTTTAAATCCACATCCGCTGCAATCAATCCCGCAAATTGTTTTCATTTTGTATTGCCTCCTTCACTTTTGCTCTTAATTCCATTTCCTTTTATTATTGTTAAGCGTATTCTAACTCTGCTTCACATCATCTGGAGACGGACTTATGATATACTTTATGCCATGGGAAACCAGAGAGCCAAAGGCGGCACCCCCTCTTTTTTACTCGGAGGGTATGAACGCCCTTCAAACGAAAGAAAGGAGGGCGATACAATGATTACATACCAGGATTTCTTTTTGTTCTGTACGTTCATTGTTGCCCTTATCAGTCTGCTTTACCAGATTTTTAAAGACAAAAAAAGTAGCCGCCAACTATTCCCAGTAGCTGACAGCTGAACATATACCTGGCAATTTTCTTTACCGCCATTTTTCCCGCAGTCATAACGTCAATCATATTTCTCCAATCGCCAAATTCCCTCAATATTTCATCTGTATTCACTCTCGGTATGCCATGCAGACTTTGCAATGGCTTCCTTCACATGTGGCAATGCATATAATGTATCCGGATCAATATCAAGACAGGTTGTATCATCCCAATTTCCACTGATATCCCATGCAAGTGTGTCGTTCATCACTGTACATCTATCCAAAAATATTTCTATTTCTTTCAAACAGCAAAACGCCTCTTTTTCAATCATCTGTGACATATCATAATTTACTATTTTTCCATCTTCAAAATATACATATACAGAATAATCCTGCATTGGAATAACCTGCACCACCTTTGGAAACATACTATCACCTCCGTTACACTAATGGGTTAATTCTGTTCAACGGTTTTCCATCTTTTGATAATTCCCAATTTTGCATTAATTCATCCTGATGGAGAACACACCATGCCAAAATCAGCTTTAACTGCCTTGACGGTAATGCTCCCTTAATCACCCTTGCTTCGTCAATTCTAATAATTGCTTTATTTCCATTATATTCAGCATGAAAATGAGGCGGATTATGATCGTCATAATACATTGTAACTCGTATTCCGTAAAACAATGAAATTTCTGGCATTACTTAATTCCTCCATTCTTTTTCGATTCAATATAAGTATATCATAATCAGTCTCGCAAAAAAACCCACAAACAAATTAGTTTTACGGTGATAAGGAAGTATAGAAACTATCTTATCATCAACGCTGACAAACAGGGTGCAAAGTAATTTATATGGAGAATGTTATTATTAAGTAATAATGTTCTCCATATTTTATACTATTTTTTCTCATTCACTTCATAATATAAATTTCTTAAATCATATAATTGTTTTTCAATATCTTTAATTGCTACTGATTCAAAGAATGTATCAGATAAAATAATAGGTTTATTATCATATGGTGCGGCTTCATTACTTGCAAGATTGAGCCACCATATATCTTGAAACCCAAATTGTCCTTTTGAAAATTCATAATCACTTTTAGGGCATACCCATTTACCATTGTCTTTATCATAATATACGGGAATTTTATACTTTGCATAAATAAAATCTCTAATTGAATTTAGAATATTTTCAATAGACCATTTAAAAGTAAAATTCATAATATCAACTAATGATATTCCGTTTTCCAAATTTAAAATTTTTTGATTTCGTTTTTCGTTTTCATCTTGTAATTTTAGTAGTTCAAGTGCATTTATAGAATCATCATTTAAACCAGTCTTTTCTGATATATAATGATTGCTTACATTTTTACAATTTGACAATCCAAGTATATAATCAGTCGATACGCTGTATAAATGTGCTAATGCTATTAAGTTAATGGATTTTATCCCACTTTTCATTTTTTCAATATCTTTTTCCCATGTTCTATAAGTTTTGGTAGTTACTCCAATTTTAATGGCTACATTTTCTTGTGTAAATCTATTTTCTTCACGTAATTCTTTTAATCTGTTAGGTAATATACTACTCATTATAACACTCTCCTTTGTGTAAATAGAACACAAATAGGTAAATGACTACCTTTAGCTTATCTGCTATTATACTCTTATAGATTTGTACAAGTCAAGAAAATATCTTTGAAAGGAGGCATGACTATATGGAACAACTTTTGCTTTGCATATTGTCTATTTATGCAAATATAATATCTTATTTTGTATGTAAATGGCTTGATGAAAAAATTAAGTAATAAATTTTTCAAGGTATTTTGATAGTTACGCAATAGAACGCCATTTTTGAAGGCAGACATATAAAACTCTTACTCCGCCATTTCAACACCCGCAAAGCCGCATAAATCAAGAGCAAAACAACCTCTACTGCGTAACAATCCCCATAATAAATTGAGGGCGAAAGCAGTCTACTGATTTCGCCCTCTTGACTACCCACAAGCAAAGGCGGGAAAAGCTGTCAAGGGCGCGTAGCGCGAAGTTTACCCTTGACAGCTTTTTCTGTCTTTGCTACTTCCTATCGGTCGAAACGGAATTTCAATATGGCTTCAACCAGTTTCGCCTTTAATCTGTCCTGTGCATCGTCATTGATATGCCCCTTATACATAGACAGGTATTTGATGTGTGCGGTGTAGTGCCGCAATACTGCGTCTACCGCTTCCGGCTCTCCGGCAACGGCTTTTTCGATTACTTCAAAAGGTATCAGCTTTTTGTTC